>Ga0256834_1001030_pt1 | contig 19501 bp, 20 predicted proteins | sample 4281140metaG_FD_190536 | JGI IMG/M metagenome (GOLD analysis project Ga0256834, IMG submission 190536) | Hydrothermal vent microbial communities from East Pacific Rise, Pacific Ocean - 4281-140 | ecosystem: Environmental > Aquatic > Marine > Hydrothermal vents | place: Pacific Ocean: East...
GTTATAAATGACTTGCAGGATTGAGGGTTGACGACAGCAGCTGCTAAAAGAGGCAAAAAGGAACCGTTAAATAGACGGGAGAGGGGATATTACTGGCAGATAAAATCAGACCAGAATGGGATTGAAAAAGGTCGGAAAGCTGAAAATATGATAAGGAGGTGGGATAAAATCAGACCAGAATGGGATTGAAAAATTGTAATTTTGGAGGGTAATCACTTTAGGAAATTCAAGATAAAATCAGACCAGAATGGGATTGAAAAAATTTCGCACAGCTTGCAGGGATGGAGCTCAAGTAAGATAAAATCAGACCAGAATGGGATTGAAAAAGATTTCCTCTGATGTTAGGTTCCTCAGGCTGTAGTTGGATAAAATCAGACCAGAATGGGATTGAAAATTGTCTAGAAGTAGCTCTGCGAGATAACTGCCGTCCTGATAAAATCAGACCAGAATGGGATTGAAAGTTGCCACCCAGTAAGCTTTCAGCTCTTCTATGTATTCTTGATAAAATCAGACCAGAATGGGATTGAAAGACTACTAAATCCATGCGGTAAAGACTGCAAGCTTAGTTGAAAATGCATTTACTGGGGACACGGGCCTCCCGAGCCCATCGCCCGGTAATTGAAAATTATGATAAATCAAAATCAAAGCACTCCAAGCTCCGTCAACCTTTCTGGCAGATAGACATCAGTCACGTAGTCCAGACCATACTTTGCCAGAGCCTGCTGTTCTGACTTCCTTCCGAGCTTCAGCTGTAGCTTCACCTCACTCTTCCAGAAATCGCTGTCGAACCTCGGGTCTGTCAGAATTGCGTGTAAGGCCTTTACGTCCTGCTCGGTCAGCTTGTCTGAAGGTAGCTTGTAGTTTACTATATCTGATGGCCTTATGCCGACGAACATTGCTGAAGGGGTAGCAAGGTACTCTGAGAGGTGAGCTGCTTTTATTGACCCGTAAGCGACGCTCGCGAATATTCTATAGCTCCAGGGATCCCCATCGGTAAAAACCACAACTGGCAGGTTCAGCTCGGTGTTAAGCCTTTTCAGCAACCTCCTCGTACTCCTTGCCGGCTGCCCCTTTAAGTGTACTATTATTGCGTTGAACTTCTCGTCGAAGCCGTTTTCCACAAGTCTGTCTCTCATACCTCCTGTTTCTATAGCTATCACAAAATCAGCATCGCACTCCACGAACTCTAGTTTATCAACGTTTACGGGTATCTGGTAGCCCCCCTCACCGACATCATCCTGACAGTGGATTTCCCTTATACCTCTTCTCGTTTCCTCTCTTATCCTTATCGGGCCTATGACAGTGGCTCCATCCTCTTCCGGCCTTATGTGGAAGTGTTCTCTCTGGAGCGCAGTGAGGATCTCTATATCCTCTATCAACCTGTCGCTCTCGCTCTGCTCGTCGAACTTCGCAATCCCCCAGTTTTCCGAGATGTAGTAGAGCTCTCTGAGCGTTGAGGACTTGTTGACGCTGAGCTGTTCTTTCAGAAATCCTATCACATAAGCCATTCTGAGCAACATGTACGCTCCTCTAACGCTCTTCGCAGATCGGATGGACTTTCTGTCTCCGTAAACCCAGACCTCGCTGTTCTCGTTGTACTCTATGTTGTACTTCGTTCTCGTCGAGATTTTTAGCTCCGGTACCTTTCCTGCCCTCATCTGTTCGTACATTTCCCTCGCTATCTCCATTATGGCTTTTAGGCTCTCTCTGTCGAACCGATCTAGCTTGTTTTCAGTTTTTTTCCCATTTCTCCCACCCTCCTTCTTCATTCCTCACTCCCTCCCTCACTTTTTGCCCTTCATTCTTCTGTCCCTTGTGCTCTTTCCTCCTTCTATCCTTTTGATTCAGCACTCTCCGTTTTTGATGTGGATTGTTAACGGTTAAAAATAAATATCCACTCGAAGAGCTGCGTGCATGAAACGCATGAGGGAGAAGTGCAAGGACTGCATGATATGCTTCAGGAAGAAGAAGAACAGAAAGTGAGAAAGTCATGAACTCCCTCGATTTTTCCGAGTTTTTCGGTTTCTTTCCGTTCAGGAGGAGGTGGGGTTCTGGGTTCAGACCTCACTTTAGTTTCCGCTACTCTGGAATAACGTTTCACGTGGACAGTTCTAGGGGTAGAGCTGGGGAGGTTAACCTGATAACTCACGCTCACACAGACCACTATGGGCAGAGGAACGTTAAAAACAGGTTTGCCTTGGCCTCGGTGGAAACGGCAAAGATACTCGAGGCTTGCTGTGGGGAGTACAGAGGTAAACGCTTTGAAGTTGGTAGAGCTGTGAGAATAAGGAGCACAAGCGGGGAAAAAATCAGGATAAGGACGTACCACACCTACCACATGCATGGCTCTTCTGCCTTCCTGTTTGACAATGGCCTGCTGATTACTGGGGATGTGAAGGACTACAGGAGTCTTCCAAAGTGCAAGGTACTCGTAACTGAAGCTACTTACGGATCAAGGCGCTACGTCTTCGAGGACGAAATCGACAGGCTGGTGAGGGTTGAGAGAGGAAGCGTCCTGGGAGCTTACCCGATAGGCAAGGCTCAGAGGGCTGCAGAAATCCTCGAAAACGCTGGATACGACGTTTGCGTTGAAGGTAAGGGTAGAATCGTGTGTGAAAGTCTCGGGATAGACATCTGTGATACAGGAGACGTAACGATTGCACCCCCGAGAAACTTGGGGGAGTACCCGGGAGTAAAGTATGTTTTAACAGCTCAGGATTTTTACAGGTATCCGAGGATAGTTCTGAGTGATCACCTCGACTACGAGGGGATACTGAAGATGGTGGAGCACTGCGACCCTGAATGTGTCCTCTTTTACCATGGCAGGCCGGGAAGAGAGTTGGTGGAGGAAGTTAGGGGGATGGGGTATGAGGTTTCAACCCTTGAAGACCTCGATGCCCTCTGAGAATTATTGTAAATTATATTCCAAATTCCGACTGATAGGCAAAGGGGACACAACTTTACATAAAATAACGCAATGAGACAAAAACTACCGAAACCGATATATTTCTCCGGTGTTAGAGTGAGCGTGGGAAGCGGTCGTAGTCTAGCCTGGCAGGACACGGGCCTCCCGAGCCCGTCGCCCGGGTTCAAATCCCGGCGGCCGCACTTGTTTTATTTAAATTAGCTTTGAGAAAAGGTCTGCACGCTTTCCGAGCTCTCTAAGAAGGTTCTCCTTCTCGTCGAGTAGCTCGATTAACTTTGCGAGATCATCCATGACCTCCTCGACATCAAACTTCTGTAGGGAGGGGAGACATATCTACTTCCACGTGGTGGTAGAACTCTTTGTAGCTCATTCCGTATTTCTCTTCTAAGTTTGTCAGCTCCCGGTCTATCCTTGACTCTTCTGATCTTTTCCTTCCTGCTCATGATGCTGATCTCCCAGCTCACTTTAAAATTTTATTGCTAATTTTACTAATTCAGATAAAAATAAGTGAGAGAGGTGGGAAAATAACCAACAAAAAATCAGCCAAGCACACATACCTCGAACTCGTCCCAGCCTATTTCCTCTATGAACTCTCCAAGCCTCTGCCCCTTCTTTGCATTGTTCTTGTAGAACTCTATTATCTTTTCGACTATCTCTTCTGCCTCGTCCATGTTAAGGCCTTCAGCAAGAACCTTGCCTATCCTCGGCTTTCTGCCAGCAGAACCTCCGACGTATATAGTGAAACCGTCCTTCTCTCCCATCAGCCCTATGTCTCTCACCGCAGGCTCCGTGCAGGAGTTGGGGCATCCTGAAACGGCTATCTTCATCTTGTCTGGTAACTCCATACCCTCAAACTTCATGAGTCTCTCGGCCATCGCTATCGTGTCTTGCAATCCCATCATGCAAAGGGCCTTTCCGGGGCAGAACTTGATGCTCCTAACGCCCTTACCGGTTGCAGGGGCAACCTTAACTCCAGCCTTCTCGCAGAACTCCTCGATTCTTTCTGGGTCTATCCCAACTATGACCATCCTCTGAGACTCCGTGAACTTGATGATCTTGACTCCGAATGCTTCCATGACCTCCGCAATCTTCTTTAGCTCTTCTGGACTTGCCAAGGCTTTTTCGAGCACTATCGCATAACTCCCATCTCTCTGCTTTATCGGACTCGTCATACTCTTTGCCATGCTCTCTGCAACAGCCAAAAAGACAATACATTTTTATGCGAACATGTTCGAATAGAAGTATCAAGGTTCCTCGACAGAAATAACACGGTGTTCACCATGATCAGGTTAAAGATTGAGACGGAGAAGCCGAGGTACTGTGTGGCTAAAGAGAGAGGGATATACGTTGTCAGGCACATAGTAAGGGGGAGGAAGGGAATAAGAGCACTGATAGACCTCAAAAAACCCTCTGAGAGAACGGTCGTGTTCGTTGACGAGCACCCGTGCCCGTTAGCTGTGAAAATCCTCGATTCGGGGTGCATAGTTACCTCCGCAGAGGTGTCTGACGGTAGAGTTGTATGGAACATAGTTTGCAGTGAGGAGTCCTCCGTTAAGTTGATGAATAGTGTGAAGTGCAAAATAATTGAGAAGAGACCTTTTCTTCAAGCAGGCAACGTAACTTACAAGGAGTATGTGGCCGTTAAAAAAGCACTCGAATACGGATTTTTCGACAATCCGAGGAAAGTTAAACTTGAAAGCCTCGCGGAGGAACTGGGGGTGTCGAAGTCGACTCTCTCGAGCTGCTTGAGGAGGGGATTGAAGAAGATACTCGAAGCGTACTTTGAAGGGTAGCATACTGTGTAACTCTGCGAGTCGATTGTTTGACCTCTGCCAGTTCGTCCCATATCTGATCTTCGGAAAGCTCGGACGGCAATCGAAAGAGTTTTGTATTCCTCTGTTTTTGCGTGGTAGGCCATGCCAATACACTACCCTCACCCGGTGAAGGACCTCGTGGATGTAGCTGCCGGTAGAAAAGAACCCGACTTCGTCGTTTCTGGAGAGGTCTTCTCAGTCTTCACTGGTGAGTGTTTCGAGGCAGATGTTGCCGTTTACAACGGTTACATTGCTGGAGTTGGAGACTATTCTTGCGACGTTGTTTACGAAACTGAATACATCCTTCCTGGGTTCATAGACGCTCACGTTCACATCGAGAGCACTCTCCTTCATCCTGCAGAGTTTGCGAGGGCGGTTTTGAAACACGGAACCACCGCTGTTGTAGCCGATCCCCATGAGATAGCGAACGTGTGTGGGAAGCAGGGAATAAAGTTCATGATTGAGGCAACTGCTAACCTTCCGGTAGATTTCTACTTCATGGCCCCTTCCTGCGTTCCCGCGGTGGAGGGACTGGAGAGCTTCGGTTTTAGGCTTGAAGTTGGCGATGTCAGGGAAGTCCTCGGCTACGACAGGGTCATAGGGCTTGCGGAGGTAATGAACTACCCGGGAGTTGTGAACGGGGACGTTTCCATGCTTTCGAAGATAGAGCTCGCACTCGAGAGTGGAAAGGCCGTTGACGGTCACTGCCCAGGAATAGAGGGTAAGGCTCTTAACGCCTACCTTGCCGCTGGGATATCTACTGACCACGAGAGCACGAGGCTGGAAGAGGTGATGGAGAAGCTCAGGAGAGGAATGAAGATAATGCTTAGAGAGGGAAGTGTCGCGAGAAACCTGAAGGACCTATCAAAGGCGGTCTCTCCCTACACTCTCTCAAGCCTCATGATAGTGTGCGACGATCTATTGCCTGAAGATCTGATGAGGGGGCACATGGACGAGAGGCTTAGAAGGGCGGTGAGGTACGGCATAAGGGCTGAAGACGCCGTTAGAATGGTTACGATTAACCCCGCAACTCACTATTCTCTGAACTGTGGAGCGATTGCTCCCGGGTGCATCGCCGATATTGTTTCTGTCAGCGGTTTCGACGACTTTGACGTGAGGCTGGTCGTGAAGAGGGGAAACGTCGTCTGGGATGGTGAATACAGGTGCGACTTTCCAAAACTACCTCTCGAAAAAGCTCCAGAGAGTGTGAGAAACAGCTTCAGGATGAGAGAGATAACCCTTGACGACCTGAAAATTCCGGCTGAGGGAAAAGTTTGCAGGCTGATAAGACCTGTAGAGGGGCAGATAATCACGAAGAGCGGAGAGTACGAGCCACCGGTGAAGGATGGGTTTGCCATGCCTGATCCGGAGAGTGGAGTTTCTAAGGTCATAGTCATAGATAGGCACAGGGCGGAGAAGTTTGTTGGAAAAGCTTTCGTGGAGTTCGGGATGGAGAAAGGTGCGATGGCGAGCAGTGTTTCTCATGACTCTCACAACTGCATATGCGTTGGGGTTGACGATTCTGACATGCTGAGGGCGATAAACGCCGTTAAAGAGATGGGTGGAGGTTTTGCAGCTTCTGCGGAAGGAAAGGTCAAGACTCTTCCACTTCCGATAGCCGGTTTGATGTCCGACCTGCCGTACGAAGAAGTAGTCAGAAGAATGGAATCTCTTAGTAAAATGCTCAGAGAGATGGGCGTTAAGGCTGAACATCCGTTCATAGAGATAAGCTTCTTCGCGCTCCCGGTCATACCCGAACTGAGGGTAACTGATTTCGGTCTTGTTGACGTAGTAAACATGAAGCTTGTGGATCTCTGGATTGAAGCTTGAAATTTGATGCAGTTGAGAAAGAGCTCTGGTGCTGAGGCTGTGTTTTGGGTGGTTGACGTGTGCGGAAACGACATGAGGCTCGAAATCCTCATAAGCAGGGAGGAAATTGAGAAGAGGGTTAAAGAACTCGCAGAAGAGATAAGCAGGGACTTTGCGGGAGAAGATCCGTTAATGCTCGGTATACTCAATGGGGCATTCGTTTTCATGGCTGACCTAATAAGAGAGATGAGCGTACCTGTAGAAGTCGAGTTCATAAGGGTGAAGAGCTACTCGGGAACCGACAGTACCGGAAGGATAGACGTGATAATGGACGTTAGTGAAAACGTTTCCGGAAAGAACGTCGTAATAGTGGAGGACATAGTCGATACGGGTCTGACGATGGACTTTCTTGTCAGGAGGGTCGTTGAGAAAGGTGCAAAGAGCGTCAAAATATGTGCTTTGCTTGACAAACCTTCGAGGAGAGTGGTTGACGTCAAACCAGATTACGTCGGGTTTACGATCCCCGATTACTTCGTCGTCGGATATGGGCTCGACTACAACGGAAGGTACAGAGAACTTCCGGCCATATACAGGGTTTGTAATTCAGAAAGTTCCGATTTTAAAGACTCTGATTGAGATTAAATTTTCGACACGTCAGCTCTGCTCCTCGCCACCTTCAGTTTCCTCTTTCTTCTTTTTCTTGAATACGTCCTTGACTATTACAATATCGCCTACGGATTTGACTATTCTGTAGGGTATGAGCACACCTGAGGACCTCTTGTCTATTATCGCCCGGTTGTACTCGACTATGGCAATCTTTGTAATCATTCTACTATCCATGTCTATGACGAGGTCCTCCACCTTACCGACATACCTTCCTTCATCGGTGTAAACTTTCAAACCTATAATCGAAGAGATCTCGCCAATCACCGCGACCACCTGACTAAAGTTTCTGTGTTTCACTTTTAACATTTTCCCAACTTTTTAATACCATCGCTCCAAGCTCACTCGATGCTCGAAAAATTTGCCAGCGTACTACTTGCAGGCGAGCAGAATGGAAACAGAGACAGAGCTAGAGACGAAGAGGGAGTTAGAACGGAGATTGAAGACGGAGGGGACAGGAGAAGTCGCCTCTATATAGTTGGAACTGCTCACGTCTCACCCAAGAGCATAGAGGAAGTTGAGAGGACTATAGATGTGGTCAGACCCGAGGCTGTTGCTGTCGAGCTCGACTACAGGAGACTGATGGCACTAAGAGGGGAGAGACAGGAAATACCAGTAGTCGACGTGATAAAGAGAGGAGAAGCACACGTTCTGCTTTTTCAGATACTGCTTAGCTACTTTCAGAGGAAGGTGGGCGAGGAGTACGGAGTTAAGCCGGGAGAAGAAATGCTCGCGGCTATAAGGAAGGCAGAGGAAATTGGAGCCGACATCCTGCTAATTGACAGGGATATAACCGTGACCTTTAAGAGGTTCTGGAAAAACCTTTCACTGAAAGAAAAGCTGAAAATCGTTTACAGCCTTCTCAAGAGCCTTTTCGAGGAGGAAGAAATCGACGTGGACGAGATGCTGAAAGAAGATGTTCTCGAGCTTCTCGTAAAGGAGTTTAGGGACATAGCCCCCTCCGCTGCGAAGGTTCTGATAGACGAGAGGGACGCGTACATGGCGGCCAACTTACTCGAAGCTTCTAAGAGATACTCGAGCGTAGTTGCTGTCGTTGGGGCTGGACATAGAAAGGGGATAGAAAAGTACCTCAGCAACCCTTCCTCCATTCCACCGGTTGAGGAGCTGCTTGACGTGAGAGAGGGCAGAAACTACGGGAAGTTGGTTGGTTACGCCGTATTCGCGTTCATAATCCTGACGTTTCTCGCAGTTGCTACCACTCTTAACAGTGCTCTTCTAATAAAGGCATTCGTTTACTGGTTTCTGATAAACGGAATTCTCTCGGCAATAGGTGCGGCTTTGGCTGGAGGGCACCCTCTTTCAGTCCTCACAGCCTTTCTCGTAGCTTGGTTGACGTCGATAAATCCCACCATAGCCGCCGGATGGTTTTCGGGTCTGGTTGAAGCTTGGGTAAGAAAGCCGACCTCGAAGGACGTGGAAGAGCTAGCGAGTGTTACTTCCCTGAGGGACCTCTTCAGGAACAGGATATTCAGGGTTCTGCTTGTCGCGGCCCTTACAAACGTTGGGAGCATGATAGGGACTATTCTTGGGATATGGTATGTTTACAAAATAACGGGTATCAAAATAGCTGACGTCCTGAAGAAAGCGGTTATGGGGGTTTTCAGGAGGATACTGTGATTTTTATTTCTCCGTTCTTAGCCTGTTGTTGGCTTTGTTGTGATTGTTTTTGTTCGTTTAAGTGTTGAAAGTAACATAAATAAAAAATCAACCAAGTCACTCCACCTCTCTCGAAACCCTCGCTATGTCAAGGTTTTTTATGTAGGCTACAGCTGGCCTCATCGCTAAAGCGAGAGTGAACACTATTGCTACAACAGTTACTGCGTAAGTCCACGGGTATATCACGAACACCATGTTGAAGACATCGCTGTTGTACAAAGCCTGAAAAGCTTTCACTGTCAAAATTGCCAGTGGAAATCCAGCAATCATCCCGGTAACGCATACGAACGCGAGCTCGACATAGATCATGTTTGTTATCTCTTTCACGCTGTAACCGAGCATTCTAAGCGTGGCAAACTCTCTTCTCCTCTCTACGACGCTTACGCTCGTCATGTTGAACAGTTCTGCGAAAGATAACGCCGAACCAAAGGCGAGCGAGAAGAAGAAGAAAGCGTACATCATACCCATCATTTCCTGAGTGTTCCTTTTCAGCTCCTTCATCGAAACTACTCTTCCGAATCTTTCGAGCTCGTTCTTGTTTCCTCCCTTCACTATTATCCAGTTTGGCTCAATTTCTAGCTTTTTGGCTTGAAAAAGACTCATGTAGCAAACGGGAACAAGTGGCTGGGAAAACACATCCGCTACTTTGACCTCTGCACTTCCCACGGGTGTGTAGGCTCTGACAATCATTCCCTTGCAAACGCTGAGGTTTTCCGCGGCTTTCTCTGGTAGGTAGACCCCACTTGGGGGTGGAAACTTTCTTTCCCCACTGAGGGTGTAGATGTTGTAGAGGTTCTGAGAGGGGAGGGCTATCAGCGTTAGAGTTCTGCTCCTTCCATCGTTTTCAATTCTTATCCAGCTCTGAACGATTGGATACGCATCTTTTACGTCTTTCAGGCTTTTGACGTTTCTCAAACAGCTTTCCGGACAACATACCATATAGTCGAACTTTTGAACTTTTCCGAACTGAACGTGAAACATCTCGTCTGTGGAATTGACGAAAGCGAGAGAGGTCGTTATCAACACAACTGCTGCAGCGACACCCATTACTGCATAGGCAGTTCTCTTGGGATTTCTGAAGAGATTCTTTACAGCTACGCTAACTATCGTTTTTCTAAACCTAATCCTTGACAGAAGTCTTCGAAGGGCTGGTTTTTCAACCTCTCCCCTCATCGCAACAGCCGGATCGACGCTCGCCGCATTTCTCGCCGTAAAAACCCCTGCAAAGACAGGAGCAAAGAATCCGGCCAGAAAACCGACAAGGGTTGTCGTGGGGTGAAAAGAAACGACACTGTAGGGTAGGTTCAGAACGTCTATGTATGACTTTGTCATCTCAGCGGAAATAGCATAGCCGACAAGAACTCCGAGGGTGCTGCCCACTCCTCCCACTGCCGTGGAGTGAGCGAGGTAGTGAACGACTACGTCCCTCCTCGAATAGCCGAGAGCCCTTAGAACAGCTATTGCACCCCTCTGCTCCACAACCATTCTGGACATGAGGACGTAAACTATCGTGGCAGAGATCAGCAATAGCATGGAGGGAAACATTAGGGCCATGCTCTGGAAACCCCTGAGATCGCTCCTCAGTAGTTTAAAGGACGGTTGGTCGCTCTGCTTGTAAACGAACTTCACTCTATCCCCAAGTATCTGCCTTATTTCTCCTGCAACCCTGTCAGCATCATTTGAGTTGAACAGCTTTACGTGGATCTCACTTACTTTTGTGAATCCGAGCTTTTTCATCGTGCTTTCCGGGACGAAGAGTATGCAGAAATCCTTTGCAGAGACGAAACTGCTAACCTCTCCCGTTATCAGAACGTACTCTGGGTTATAGGCGGTTCCCGAGATTCTTAGTTTGACTGTTTTATTCCCAATTCTGACGTTGATAGTTGCTCCAACCGGAATGGAGTTGAGCTTGGCAAACTTGGCAAGGATTAGGGCACCACCCCTTCCGGGATAGCTACCCGAGCATATGTACATTCTGTCAACATTTCTCTGCTTATCTGGTATCGAAACGAGCTTTACTTCGACCCACCTACCGTTCACGAAAGCTCTCCCGTAAGTGACGCTTCTTGCAACAGCATCTATCACGCCGCTAAGCGCCTTTACCTTTTTGACAACTAACGGGGATGAGGGGCTGAAGTAAGCCCCAACGTCCTCGAGCATCGTTTGGGAGTAAAACTTGCTGTAAGTCGACTCTATGTTCTGGTAAGAAGCGTAAAGGCCTATGAAAAGGGAAACTCCAAGGAAAACGAGAAAGGTAGCTGCGAGAAACTGCCACTTCTGGGTTTTGAGGTCTCTGAAAACCTTTACATTGAGTGTTCTCACGTTAGAGCTTTTGAGCTGGGAGTACTTAACGGCACCGGAAAGGCAACTGTTATATCTTCGAGCAGCAATCGCAGAGCATGCCAGCAGTGGTTAACCCCGAGAAGTGTGACGGCTGTGGTACATGCGTTGACGAGTGCCCTGTTGGGGCGATAGAGCTCAACGATAAGGCACACGTAGATCCGGATCTTTGCACAGAGTGTGGGAGCTGCGTTGACGTCTGTCCTAATCAAGCGATAGTTCTTGAATAGCTGAGTAGCTGTTAACGGCTGTTAACCTTTTGGTAAACTTCTTTAAAGTGATGTAGAAGTTAACACTGCTGACCTAGAGAGGTGTACGTATGAGCGTGATAGTCAGGATTAAAAAGAAGTTCAGCTTCCTGTTCAGGTGGTTCTCAAAGAAGGACAGGATGAAAATAGGGATATACGGCCCTCCAAACGCTGGGAAGACCACACTCGCCAACAGGATTCTCAGGGACTGGACTGGAGATGTCATGGGCTCTGTAAGCGATGTACCTCACGAGACGAGGAGAGCGAGGCTGAGGGAGGGCGTGAAGATAGAGGTCGACGGAAAATCTGTTATACTCGACATAGTTGACACTCCCGGACTTGCGACGAAGATAGACTTTCACGACTTCCTGAAGTACGGAATGAGCGAGGAAGAGGCGAAGAGGAGGGCTAAAGAGGCGACGGAGGGTGTGATAGAGGCGATAAAGTGGCTGGACGACCTTGATGGCGTTCTGATGGTCATGGACGCAACTGAGGATCCCTACACTCAGGTCAACGTGACGATAATAGGCAACATAGAGGCGAGGGGCTTACCCCTCCTCATAGTCGCGAACAAGATAGATCTGCCAAATGCGTCTCCTGCAAGGATAAAAGCAGCTTTTCCGCAGCATCCGGTCGTTCCAATATCTGCCCTTAAGGGGCTGAACATAGATACTCTCTACAGGGAGATTGCGGAGAGGTTTGGGTGAGGGGATCGTTATGGAAGGTGTTCAGCTGAACCTGATATCCAAGGATAGGCTCGACAAGATGGGTTCGATGGAAAAGATAAGGATGATCCTCGATGAGGTGAAGAGAGGCAAGATAGTTGTTCTCGAATCGGGCTTAACGCCGGAAGAAGAGGCCAAGTTGATAGAACTAACGATGCTTGAGATCGACCACGAGAACTTCGTTGGAATAGAGGTTGAGTCCTATCCTCAGAAGTCGAAGGGCTTTTTTGGTAAACTCTTTGGCGGAAGTGGAGGTAGGTTGACAGTAATAGGTCCTGCGAACAGGCTGAAGACTCTTCAGAAGAGCGACGAGTTCATAGAGGCTCTCGTTAGCATAGATAGGTAAACGATAGATATTTAAGGATTTAATGTTCGAAAAACCCAGAAGGGGGAGAGATTGCAAGATGCCCCATAGGTGTACAAAGTGCGGCAGAATTTACCCGGACGGAGATAGCAGAATCCTTAAGGGGTGTGAGTGTGGCAACAACAGGTTCGAGTATGTTCCCAAGGAGAGGAAGAAGGTAAACGAGGAGAGAGAGGCTGGGGAGACAGAAAAGTCGGGAGAAAAAGCCGTGGATGTTGAGGGAGTTGAGAGTGTTAAGATTCTGAGCCCTGGGATGTACGAGATAAACCTCGAAAAAGTCTTCTCGAGAGACGAGATAGTCATAGCCCTTCAGGAAGAGGGTAGGTACGCGATTCACCTGCCTTCTCTCGTGGGTAGACTTGGTAAGTGTAATAGGGGTAAGAAAGGCAGAAGAGGGAAGAAAAGAGAGGAGTGAAGGAGAGCCTTAAAACGCTGCCGGGCTGAAAGTGGGGGATAAGGTAGTAGAGTATGGAAAGCAAAAACTCTTAATACCTCTCTTCTGAAACCCACGCCGGTCATGAGAGTTGCTCTGAAACTCGCTTACTTCGGCACCAACTTTTCGGGTTTTCAGTACCAGCCGGATAGAAGGACCGTGGAGGGAGAACTGTTCAAGGCCTTTGAAAAACTCGGGATAGATCCGAAAAAGGCGAATTACAAGTGTGCCGGAAGAACCGATGCAGGAGTTCACGCATTGAGCCAAGTCGTCGCGATAGATGTTGAAAAGGCGAAAAAAGTCCTTCCAAGAGTTCTGAACTCTTACCTCCCGGACGACATAATTGTGTGGGCTTGGGCGAAAGTAAGTGACGACTTCAATCCGCGGTACGCTATGAGCAGAAAGTACTTGTATGTGATGCACCTCGAGGGTGACTACGACGTTTCGGCAATGAGAAAAGCGGCCAAACTTCTTCTTGGCACTCATGACTTCTCAAACTTCACAAAAAAGTTTGGCGAGGGGCAGAACTGCGTCAGGACGATTTACAGTATAGAGCTGAGGATGAACGGAGACTTTCTCATATTCGAGATAGAGGGCAACGCTTTCACTTGGAATATGGTAAGGTGCATAGTTTCGGCACTTCAGGCTGTGGGTAGCAGGCACAGGAGCGTGGAATGGTTTGAGAAAATGCTGCACCCCGAGAGGTATAGGGAGCGGGTGGAGCCAGCTCCACCTTACGGTTTAATTTTGAAGGACATCAGGTACAGCAATGTCGAGTTTGAAGTCGACGACTACGCGTGGGGAACACTGAAATCCAAAATAGAGAAAATAGTCGACTACTTTGGGACGATTTACAAGCTGTTCTCGCTCGTAAAGCCAGAAGGACCCTGATTCCACGTTTGGGGTTTCTGAGATTCGAAATTCTTTGATTTTTCTGAGCGTCTTACGTTCAGCTCAAGAAGAAAATTATTAATATTTCATTGTCATAATGTAAATTATAATGATGGTAAGTTCGAGAAAGAGAGGGGTGGGAGAGAAGAGGACGAAGTTAACAAAGCTCTCGAGCTCTGGCGTTTCGCCTGTCGTGGGAGCTGTGCTTATGTTCGTTATAGCCATGATATTCCTCAGCATAATGCAGACTCAGCTTGTTCCAAGTCTTTGTAGGTCTCAGGAAGCAAACAACGCGAAGGCTGTTGAGAAAGCTCTATCAGAATTTACGCTTCAGCTTTCGAGCGGTAAAAGTGCAACCCTCGCTCTCGATACCGTTCACTACAGGAAGTACCCGTTCCTGCTGTTTCCTCCCTCACCTCCTCTAATTGTTAAGGTTCAGAAATACAACGTGACAGTCGATTACAACGCAACTCTCCCCAACGGAAGTGTCGTTCACAGGACAGTAAACCTGACGACGAGCAGGGTTGTCGTGGGGCTCGGGTACTTCTACTACCCACCCACGAGCTTCGTTTACGAGAACACAGCCCTCTTTAAGAGGGAGGGAAACGCAACCCTCACCGTGGTGTCTCCGCAGCTGAGTAATGAGACCGTAAAGCTGGTGATCGTGAACGCTAAAGAGAGGTCGGTAGCGACGAACTCCCCCGTTTCTCTCAGCTTCACGCCCGTCGCAGTGGGAGAGTTCTACGCGAAGAACCTGACGATAAGGTTCAGAAGTATCTGTCCTCAGGCGTGGGCGAAGTACGCTGAGGTTAACGGGAACGAAGTCGTGCTTAAGGGGGAGAATGTGAATGTGCTTGTTTACACGTACTCGGAGGGGGACTATACTCCCGCGGGCAGAAACTTCACACTTATACCTCTCGGGCCGGACAGGTACACGATCACGAACAACGACTCAATATCCCTCAGCGTAATGGCGGTTGACAGCATTTTTGCACCTGTACCAGGAGTAGTCGTAAACGTCAGCGTTACCGGAGGTATAGGGACTGTTTCTCCGGAGACCGTGACTACGGGCAGGGATGGAGTGGTAAGCACCGTCTTTCACGCTCAGAAGGCCGGAAGCGGGTACGTAGTGTTCAACGCTTCCGGGAAGGTTGTGAAGTATTATATAACTGTGGGCAAGCTTCCGACGTTCTACACGACTTACTGGGTTGACAAGAGCTACTACGAGAACAGGACGATAACTAGGATAACTCCACTATATGCGAAAGTGACGAGGAACGGAGAGCCTGTTGCGAACGCTCTCGTTTACTTTGGTGTTAATAACTCAAGCGTAGTGAAGATTGGTAACGCGGTCGGGGAGGTGTACATGTGCTGCTGTCCTATGATGTGCTACTATGTGAACGTAGTAACGGGTAACTACACCAACTATACCAACAGTTCAGGAATAACAACCATATATGTCCAGCCCATTGAGAATGGAACCGTGAGCGTTTACTGTTACAGCGGCGGTTCTGGGGATACGCTGACGCTTAGGGTGAGAGTAAACAGCTCTGACACGACAGGTGGTGGCATGTAATTTTGCACCATCTACTTTGTTTTCGCCAGAGAGCGCTTGTAATCTCTTCAAATTCGACTTTATCAGATAAATAACTAAATCGAAAAAATTTATATAGTCTTCAATATAAATGCTCTCCGGTAAATTTGCTCTTGAGGGGATGCTGCTATGGTAGAAGAGCTGTCCGAGAAAGAGGAGCGTATCGTTACTCTTCTTGTCGAGACCGGGTTGAGCAGGAGTATAGCGAAGATAATCGTTTTCCTCTCGAGAGCCGGGGAGGCTGTTTCGAGGGAGATTGAGAGAGCTGCTAACCTGAGACAGCCGGAGGTTAGTCTTGCAATGAAGGAGCTTAAGGAGTGGGGCTGGATAAAGGAGAAGGAGCTGAAGAGAAGAGGCAAAGGCAGACCCCTCAAGAGCTACAAGCTTACAATAGATCTGAGAGACATCGTGTCTGAGCTCGTGGAGAAGAAGAGAAAGGAGGTCGAGCAGTTATCCAAACACCTCGACGAACTCGAGAAGCTCGTAGGCCTGAAGTAGTTTTCAAATTTTAGGTTCAACGAAAAACGGATAAAAAGGTTTGGAAAGGCGTAAAATGGCGTAAACAAAAACCTATATCTGCCTTCCCGTCTAGTTATCTTAGTTTTCTCGTGGAGGTGTCTGCATGTCGCCTAAAGGACCAGAAGTGACACGCTCGCTAAATCTACCTTTTAAGAAAGTTCTCCTCGCTTACAGCGGCTCCGAGGGTTCTGACAGAGCTGCTGAAGTTGCCAAGAAGCTCGCTGAGGAACTTTACATCATAACGGTAGTCAGAATTCCGGAGTACGTCAGAGGAGAGGAAGAAGAGAGGGAACGGGCGAGGGAGTACTACAGGCCCATCGTTGAGAAGGCTAAGAGGAGGTTTGGAGCTAGGGAGGCTCTGATAGTTTTCGGCAATCCAGCCGAGGAAATAGTCAGGGTCGCGGAGGAGATTGGAGCTGACTTAATAGTCCTTGGAGTGGAAACGAAAAATCCTCTTATGAGGAAGCTTGGAGGAGTTGGAGATAAAGTAGTAGATCACGCTCACTGCTCGGTGTTGGTTGTGCGGTAAACGGCGGAGGTGGTACTCTGGAACTTTCCGAGGTAATAGACGTTGAAAGTCTCAAGAACTACGTCCTGTCGAGGAGAGCTGAGGATGGAGGTTTTGCCTTCTGCTATCCTCTGCCGTCTTCTTTGCCTGAGACGTATTACGCTGTTTTTATTCTGAAAATTCTAGGGGAAAAGGTAGAGGACAGGGACAAACTCGTGAATTACCTCAAATCTTCGCTAAAAATGAACCCACACTCCGTTTACTTCGTCCTGAAAACTCTCGATATCCTTGGTGAGGAGCTGCCGGACGTAAGCGACTTCGCCCTTGAGAGGCTAAGGAAGGCGATGGGTAGAGTTGCTAAGGTAACGAAGGACGTTCATGAACTCGAGTCGGGAATAACTGCCACCTACTCCTTCGACATGCCCAACGTCTTAAGGGAGGTTTACTCTCTTGTCACAGTTCTGAGATTGCTCGACGTGGAATGCGAGGAAGTGGAAAGAGCGAAGAAGTTCGTTGAGATGTTTAGGAAGGACGGGGGCTTTGGTGTCAAAGACCCGACGCTCGAGGACACTTACTACGCTGTCAATGTGCTCAGGAAGAGGGATAAGGGGGCGATAGACTTCGTCATGGAGAGAGAATGGAAGGACGGGGGCTTTTCCAAAGTTCCCGGGAGCTACCCGCCCTATATCGAGGACACGTTCTTCGCTGTCGAAAGCTTGCACGTTATGGGAATAAGGTACAAAAACTACAGGACTATTAAGTACCTTTCTTCACTTCAGAACGCGGACGGGGGGTTCAGAAGGAGCGTCTTCCTCGGAACTTCGAGCCTCGAATTCTCTTACTACGCAGTAGCTTCTCTGACCAGAATGCGATAGTCATGACGGCTTTCTTCTGCCCTCGGTGCTGGAAGGAGGTTGAAGAAGGCTGCAGAGTTTGTCCAAACTGCGGTTACGAAATAGACTCCTTCGACTCTCTGAGTTATGAGGAGAAGATGATTTCTGCATTGAATCACTCCGTTGACGAGTTTAGAATAAATGCGATAAACGTTCTCGGCAGGATCGGAGGCGAGAGGGCTGTTGAGGCCTTGAGGAAGCTCGCTTGGAAGGAGAACAGCGTTCCAATTCTACTCGAAGTTGTTAAAGCCCTACACTCCCTGTCTAGAGAGTTCGAAAGTGCGAAAAATGCCTTAAAAGAGCTCGAAAGGCATAGGGCAAGAGTGGTGGCTGAGAGAGCTAAGGAGCTACTTGAGCAGACTTTCAATAACTTTCAGTAACTCTGACATGCTTTTAACGACTCTGTCTGCTCTAACGCCTTCTCTTCTCATCGAAACGATAGTTCTTCCGGCTTCCAAGACTTTTAGGTTCTTTTCGTTGACATTCGTGATGGGGAAGCCGGCATCTATTACAATCTTTCCCTCTGCGAGCTCTCTTGCTCTTTCAAGGTTTTCGTCCCTTATCTCCCTGAAAGCTTCCTCAACCACAACTTCTAAGGAACAAGCTTTCGCGACGCAGCAGTCTATATCTCCTTCGTGTAAAACGCCTGCTGTGAAGGCTATACCTTTCCTTGCGAGAGCCCTCATAACCTCTACTCCACTTCCCCCACCGCAAACGACATGGACGTCTGAGCTCTTTAAATCTGGTCTAATCTCGAAAGTCCCAGTTTTCTGCGAGAAAACGGCTTTCTCAGTACCGTAAACTTCTCTCAGGAGCTCATCCTTCAGAACATCTTCCGGAGTGCCAGAACCTACGATTTCTCCTTTCGCGAGCAAAACAACTCTGTCGCAGAGTCTAAGAGCGAGTTCGACGTCATGAGTCGTCATGAGTATTGCAACACCTCTCCTCGCTATCCTCCTCAGCAGAAGCATTATCTCCACCCTGTGCTTTGCGTCGAGGAAGCTCGTCGGCTCGTCGAGAAGAATGACCTCGGGCATCTGTGCGAGAGCTCTTGCGATCATGATCTTCTGCTTCTCGCCGTCGCTCATCTCCGAAAACGGCTTGTCTGCAAGTTCCTCTGCGTTTACGAGCTTCAAACACTCCATAACAACCTTTACGTCCTCCTCTTTCAGCCTGCCGAACGAGTCAGAGTAAGGATACCTACCAAGAGCGACAACTTCAAAACCAGTCATAAATCCAGCGTTTATTCTTTCAGTTAGAGTTACCGAGAGTTTTTTCGCAAGTTCTGAAGGCTTTAGGGAGTGAACTAATGATCCCTCTCTTCCAACGTAAACCACTCCCTTAAGCGGTTTGAGTATTGACGCTATTGTTTTAAGAAGCGTCGACTTGCCAGCTCCGTTAGGTCCGAGAATTGCGACTATCTCCCCCTCTTTAACGCTGATGTCGACTCCCCTTACAACCTCTCCCTTTCCCGGGTACCCGGTAGACAGGTTAACTGCTCTCAGAGCCATAGCCACCAGCTCAATCTGAAACCAAGATAAGATCAAACCACGAGGTCTCTCCTCATCACGAGGTAAACGACAACGGGAGCCCCGAACATAGAAGTTATCACGCTCACTGGCAACTCCACTGGGTTTAGAATCATCCTCGCTGCTATGTCGCAGAGGACGGTTATGGCACCTCCAAGAAGCGCCGTTGCCGGGACGAGAAGTCTGTGGTCCGAAGTTCTGAGTGCGAGCTTTGCCATGTGAGGGATAGCGAGGCCGACGAAAGCTATTATTCCGCAGTATGCAGTTACTATTGCAGCGAACACAGCTGACAGAGCCATAGTAATTACTCTTACGAACCTCACATTAACTCCCATCGTTCTCGCGTACTCCTCTCCGAGGAGCATCGCGTTCAGAGGCTTTGAGAGGAGGAAAGAAGTAATCAAACATGGAGTTAGAATTGAAACCATGACCCTCAGGTAGTCCCACGTAACCCCAGAAAATGTTCCGAAGCTCCACAGGAAGTATAGCTGAACTTTCTTCGCGTTGGCGAACGTTATCAGTATCTGGTCAACTGCAGAAAAGACATAGCCGATCATGAGTCCTACTA
>Ga0256834_1001031_pt1 | contig 19486 bp, 19 predicted proteins | sample 4281140metaG_FD_190536 | JGI IMG/M metagenome (GOLD analysis project Ga0256834, IMG submission 190536) | Hydrothermal vent microbial communities from East Pacific Rise, Pacific Ocean - 4281-140 | ecosystem: Environmental > Aquatic > Marine > Hydrothermal vents | place: Pacific Ocean: East...
GACCAGACGGTTCATCTCATCTTTCACAAAAGCTGCATTCTCCGGTTCTGCTCTGTCCACTACAACTTCCACATAGACATTGTCATCAAACGTATTTTTAATGTACTGCGATGAAGGTTTATAACCGCAAGAGACCAATAGCAATGATATTAGCGTAAATAGTACAGACTGTACAGTAAATTGTTTTTTGGGCATCTTTCCTCCGTAGGGTCGAATTCATCCGACTCTGATATACATGTGTATGCTTGTGGTCGGATGAATCCGGCTCTACATACCTTAGGCTGGTTTTACAGCCAAATTCACCAATTTGTTTGGTACAACGATCTCTTTGACGATCTGCATATTCTCAAGCCACTTGGCACCGGCTTCTTTGGCTGTCACCAGGATCTCTTCCTTGCTTGCAGAAGGAGAGACATGGATCTCTGTACGTTTCTTTCCGCCTATCATGATCACATATAGAATACTGTCCTGAACGAAGACTTCCTCTTTCACTTCAAGGACCGCATTCAGGTTTTCTCTTACAAATAACATTTCGCTTAGCTCTGTGGTGACATGCGGAATGATCGGTTCAAGCAGGTTCAGCATAATATACATTCCCTCTGTCCAGACGTCTGCATTCTCCTGTCTATCCAAAGCATTAAGTGCTTCCATACAGGCTGCAATGAGCGTATTGAAGGCAAAGGTCTTCTCATATACATCTGTAGATTTCTGTAAGGCTTCATAAACTTTGACACGTGCCAGTTTTGACTCTTTGCTTAAAGTACTTTGATCAATAGCCGGTAATACTCTGCCTGTTACTTTTTCATGTCTGTCATAAAGCTTTTTAATGAACCTGAAAGCACCTTCAACCGCAGAATCGTTCCACTCCAACTCTTTTGCAGGCGGTGCGGCAAAAAGCGTGAAGAGTCTTGCTGTATCTGCTCCGTATTTTTCAACCAAAGCATCCGGATCAACGGTATTGCCTTTAGACTTGGACATTTTGGCACCATCCATCAGAACCATTCCCTGGGTCAAAAGATTTTCAAAGGGTTCGTTGATATCGTGATAACCAAGGTCACGCAGTACTTTTGTAAAGAAACGCGCATAAAGCAAATGCAGGATCGCATGCTCAATACCGCCTATATACTGATCCACTCCCAACCAGTAATTTGCATCTTCTTTATCGATACCTGTTGTTTCCCACTTTTTGGGGTTGGTCGCATACCGGAACTGGTACCAGCTTGACTGTACAAAAGTATCAAGTGTATCTGTCTCACGGATCGCATCTTTTCCGCATTGAGGACAGCTGCAGTGTTTCCAGGTCGGATGGTTCTCAAGAGGATTGCCTTCACCCGTAATTTCCACATCTTCAGGAAGTGCGATCGGAAGGTTCTCGATCTTTTCAGCTACCAGACCGCAAGAGTCACAATGAACAAAAGGAATCGGTGCTCCCCAGTAACGCTGACGGCTGATCCCCCAGTTCCTTAACTTGTAATTCGTTGTTCTTTTACCCAGATGTCTCTCTTCAAATTCATTAATGATCGCTTCTTTTGCTTCAAGACTGTCTACACAGCTGAAACGGTTACTGTCAATAAGATCTCCCGTACCCGTATACGGGAGTTCCTCTCCCCCTTCGATGACACGTTTGATAGGCAGATCATATTGTGTTGCAAATTCAAAGTCTCTCTCATCATGTGCGGGTACAGCCATGACTGCCCCGCCACCATATGATGCCAGAACAAAGTTCGCTGTCCAGACCGGTATCTCTTCTCCTGTAAGAGGATGGATAACAGTGATACCCAGGTCATAGCCTTCTTTACCCTCTTTGGCCCTCTCAATTTCCGTCATATTCGTGATCTCAATGATCTTTTCCGACACTTCAGCATCCAAAAGCCCATTTTCAAGCAGGTATTTTGTAATAGGATGCTCTGCGGCAAGTGCAGAGTAAGTGACACCGTAAATTGTATCGGGACGTGTTGTAAATACCGTGTATTTCTCAAAATTTTCGCCCAATTTTGCTTTACTCGCTTCAGAAAGTTCAAACTCAAATTCAAGCCCCTGGGATTTTCCTATCCAATTGCTCTGCATCGTAATGACCTGGTTGGGCCATTTCCCCTCAAGCAAAGCAAGGTCATCCAGGAGTTCATCTGCATACTTGATGATATCAAGGTAATATCCAGGCATCTCTTTGAGCTGGACCTCATTGTCACAACGCCAACAGCACCCCTCTTCCACCTGTTCATTTGCCAATACTGTATGACAGGATTCACACCAGTTCACAGTAGTGGACTCACGGTAAAGCAACTTCTCTTCAAACATTTTAATAATGAATTCCTGCTCCCATTTGGTGTAGAGTTCATCACAGGTCGCGAATTCACGTGTTTTGGAAAAAGAGAGCCCCAGCGTATTGAGCTCTTTTCGCATATAATCAATATTGGAATAGGTCCACTCTTTAGGATGACGCCCATGTTTAATAGCCGCATTTTCCGCAGGCATACCAAAAGCATCCCAGCCTATAGGATGAAGCACATTAAAATCCTGTTTTCTGTAATACCGTGCAAAGGCATCACCAATAGCATAGTTTCTTACATGACCCATATGCAAACGTCCGCTTGGGAAAGGGAACATACTCAAAATATATTTTTTCTTTTGTTCGTAAGAATCAGAAGGTTCGAATGCCTGTTCATCATCCCATTTTTTCTGCCATTTGGCTTCAATCTCATTTGGATTGTAACTCATTGTGATCTCGCTTGTATTGTGATTATTTAATTGAAAGGATTATAGCGAAGATGGGGTTAGATGCTTCTGTAGGGTGCGTTTGCCCGCAGGAAATACCCTTCGGGTGCCCAACGCACCTTTAATTAGGCCTTACGGCATAAGTTTTATTGTTTTCAAGTTTTATTATGTGGTGCGTTGGAAAACGCACCCTACCTAAACGTATTACACTGTCTAAGATCACCCGAAACAAATCCACGTTTAAACCACTTGACACGCTGGGCCGAAGAGCCATGGGTAAATCCATCCGGTCTAACTTTTTGTCCTGCTTTTTTTTGTAAAGTATCATCCCCGATTGAAGAGGCTGCATTAAGGGCTTCTTCAATATCGCCCGGTTCAAGCATATTGAATCTTTTCTGTGCATAATGCCCCCAGACTCCGGCATAGCAGTCTGCCTGAAGTTCTACTCTTACCTGCAAAGCATTGGATTTTTTGGAATTCCCGCCCCAACTCTGCTTGGCTTTTTGCACTTTGTCCAATGTACCTTGAAGATCTTGAATATAATGTCCTATCTCATGTGCGAGGACATATGCCTGGGCAAAATCTCCCGGAGCATTATGTCTTTTTGCCAACTCGTCAAAAAAGCCAAGATCCAAATAGACTTTTTTATCTACCGGACAGTAAAAAGGACCCATTTGTGACTGTGCCGCACCACATCCGCTTCGTGTGTAACCACGGTAAAGTACCATTGTCGGTTCTGTATAACGTATGCCGTATTTTGGCAACACTGCTGTCCACACATCTTCTGTACTTTTTAAAACCTTGGCAATAAATACTTTCCTTTTTTCATCCTTCACTTTCTGTGTTTTGGTCAATGGTGCAGAAGAAGTACCACCCATACCGATCAGGGATAGAGGGTTATATCCCATCATATAGGCAGCCACACCTACCCCTATGATCAGCAAACCAAATTTTGATTTCAAGAGTGGTCTGACAATGGGCCAAAGTATCATCATTGTCTGCATAGACGGCATTCCGCCGCCTTTTCCGGTGCTTTCGCGTCTGTCGTCTATATTTCGACTTTCCCTTTCATCATCCATACGCATACACAGATCCTTTTATAATTTTTAATTATCCAATTATACCAACCAAAAGTAAAATTTAACTACAATGGTAGCAATAAAAAGAGAGGAGTTGTTTTTGTCATTAGCCTTAGCAAGAAAATACCGTCCTGCCACCTTTGATGACCTCATAGGTCAGGAATCCGTTTCCCAAACGTTATCCCTTGCACTGGATGGGAACAGACTCTCACACGCTTATCTCTTCTCCGGACTCAGAGGAAGCGGTAAAACATCAACCGCACGAATTTTTGCCAAAGCACTGCTTTGTGAAAAAGGGACAACTTCCCACCCCTGTGGTGTCTGCACCCATTGTGTCATGTCTGCAGAGAACAGGCATATGGATATTATTGAAATGGATGCTGCTTCCAATCGCGGTATTGATGACATTAAAGACCTGATCGAACATACCAAATACAAACCCTCTTCCGCACGTTACAAGATCTTCATTATCGATGAAGTCCATATGCTGACACCGCAGGCATTCAATGCACTGCTTAAAACCCTGGAAGAACCACCGGATTTCGTTAAGTTCATTCTGGCAACGACCGATCCGCTGAAACTTCCGGCAACCATACTCTCACGTACGCAGCACTTCAGATTTAAAAAGATTCCACAGAACCTTGTGCTCAAACATCTTGAGCATATTTTAAACTTGGAAAATGTCGGCTATGAAAAAGAAGCTTTGGATATTATTGCCCGTTCAGGCGCAGGCTCTTTAAGAGATTCTCTTACCCTGCTTGATCAGGCGATCGTCTATTCCAAAAACCATGTGGATATGGCCACGGTCACAGGCATGTTGGGGATCATCGAACCCAGTCTTTTGGATGCGCTGTTGAACGATATTGTAAAAAAAGACAAAAATAAGATCCTGGCATTCATCAAACTTGCCGCGGGTTATGAAGCAGAGATGATTCTTGATGAACTCACACTCTATCTTAAAGAGCTGCTGCTTACACAGAATAGCAAATTCTCAGCGATGATCATTGAACGTTTTTTCAGAGTGATCGCCGATTCAAAATCCTTACTGGCTCTGGGCAGTGATGGAGAATTTGTACTCATGCTGACACTCTTTAAAATGATGGAAGCTCTAGAGATCAAAGATATCAATATGATGATTCGTTCTTTGGAAAAAGAGCTGCAGGGTGTAGAAGTCACAGAGATCATGGTCACCACACCAGACCAGGACAATACACTTCCTAACGAAGTCATCACCATTACCGAAGATGAGATCGTAGCGACACTGCCAAAGGCAAATATTCAGGAAGAGCATAAAGTAGATACTGCCAATACAGAGGCTGAAACTACCGGTTCGACTGAGCCTACAACTGAAACTATAAGTCAAGTAGAAGTACAGCATCCTGAACCTGTTTCTGAAACAGTACAAAAAACACAAGAACCTGTCCAAGAACCTATCACAGAAACCACTTCTCATGAAACCCCTCAGGCAAAGTTTGAAGAAGTTGCAGAAAAGACACCTCTCACAGCGGAATCCTCTTCTTCTGAAGGCTCATCAAAGACATTCGATGAACTCATTGCCAAAATATATGACAGAAGTTTTGAGCTGGGTGAGTGTTTTAAACGAAACATTGAATTTGAACGTTTTGAAGAAGGGAAACTGACCTGGGGTTCTACAGCGGAAGGTGAAGATAAAAAACAACTCACTACCCACTGGGGTGTCATCAATATGTTCGTCAAAGAGCTCTTTGGATATGAAACAAAGATCATCAACATCGCTAAAAAAAAAGTAATTAACGAAGCTGATGTAAGTCGGGATGCCCCCATCCCGACAACCCATAATTTTGAGCCGACTGAAGTCCCGCATCAGGATGCAGATTCTGCTTCCATGCTTGAAGATATTGAAATGAAAAGCTCCTGTATCGCTCCGGATGCCGGAGATACAGAGGCAGCCAAAGAGAAAGACCCTTCGACCTTACTGGAAGAGCCTATGATCAAAGAGGCGATCGCACTGTTCGACCCAAAAAAAGTCAGGATCAAACGAAACTCTTAAGTTAGAGTGGCTTATCCGTCAAAAAATTCATTCCATCCACGCTTTGGTTACGATCTTCGGCTGATTGTCATAGATCTTGATCTTCTTTGCAGCAATACACTGCCCTTCATCATCCAATTCAAAAACCACCATCTGTAAAATAGCTTTACAGGTATCGGGTATGTCAAAATGGCCGCCTATTCCGGAGAGAAATCGTTTGACCGGTACATCACTCTTCATACCTATTACCCCGTCCCTGCAGCCTGTAAGTCCCACATCTGTTACATAGCAGCATCCGTCAATCACCTGCAGGTCATCTGTTGCAACATGGGTGTGTGTCCCAAAAATAGCAGAAACATCTTCTTTAAGCATATGTAAAAGTGCCTGTTTTTCACTCGTTGCCTCTGCATGCATGTCGATGATAATATGTTTGATACCTTTTTGTTTGAGTTCTTCTACCACTTTCCTGATCATGGTAAAAGGGTTATCTACCATTGGCATCGTATAGTGTCCCATAAGGTTAATAATGGCGATCTCATTGCCTAAAACCGTGGTTTTAAATAACCCTTCACCTTCAGTCTCTTCAGGATAATTGACAGGCCGGATCAGAGGGTAGGTATCAAAGAGTTTCAGTATCTCTTTTTTATCAAAACTGTGATTTCCTCCGGTCATCATATCGATACCGTAACCCAAGAGTTCAATACAGTTTTTTTCAGTCAGGCCAAAACCATGGGAAGCATTTTCATAATTGGCAATGGTAAAATCAATGAAATGTTCTTGCTGAAGACGCTTAAGGTGTCTCTTAAGCATTAAACGACCCGGTTTACCGACTATATCACCAATAAACCCAATTCTCATCCTTGCTCTTTCTGAACGCTGAACACTTAACGCTAAACGCTCTTCCCTGCAAAAGGAAGTAAAGCACTTGCCCAGGTCAAGCCACCGCCAAAGGTATCAAGCAGCATGAGCTCTCCGTTCTGCAGTCTCCCCGATTCCCAAATATCATTGATCGCCATAGGAATGGAAGCCGCTGAAGTATTTCCATATTTATGTACCGTCAGCACTACCTGTTCTTCTTTCATTTTTAAAGCATCACCCACGGCTTTGATAATACGGTAATTGGCCTGATGGGGAATAAAGTGAGGTATATCATTTGAATCGATCTCATTTTTAGCAAGGATCTCTTTGACATCTTTCGTCAGGGTTTTCACTGCCAGTTTAAAGGTTTCATTTCCTTTCATCTGTACAAAATTCAATCCCTCATCGATCACTTTCTGACTCACAGGATGAATAGATCCAGGAGCAGGAGTCACAAGAAAATCGGCATAAGAACCATCCGCTGAAGCATGTATATCGATAAATCCTTCTTCTTTTTTCTCGCTAGCAGATATCACCGCAGCACCGGCACCGTCACCAAACAAGATACAGGTACTTCTGTCTGTATAATCTACAATGGATGAGAATTTTTCTGCACCGATGACCAATACGTTTTTTTTCATACCGGATTCAATAAAGGCTTTAGCCACAGAAAGAAGATAGACAAATCCGCTGCATGCTGCAGAAATATCAAATGCCTGAACATTGTGGATAGCAAGTTTATCGGAGATCACACAGGCAGTTGAAGGCATATTGAAATAATCCGGTGTGACCGTTGCACATAATACAAGATCAATATCCTCTTTTGGTATCCCCGATCTCTTTATCGCAAGTTCCGCTGCTTTGGCACCCATATCACTGGTATATTCATTCTCTGCCGCAATATGACGCTCAGATATTCCTGTACGTTTAACGATCCATTCATCTGTAGTATCTACCATTTTTTCAAGATCAGTATTCGATAAGATCTTTTCAGGCACATATGCACCTATCGATCGAAATGAAGCGTAAACCGGTTTAATCTTTGACATAGTTATCCTTAACTATTTATTGTCCGTATTTTACCATAATTTTCTAAGGAGCGTTCTAAAATGAGGCAATTAATAGGCTAAAGCCTATCAATTATTTGTTGTGTGTAAGAAGTTCCTCTATCACTGTATTCACGTCAGATTGCGTATAAGTGATTGCCTGGAAAATAGCATTTTTGATCGCTTTTGAATTTGAAGCACCGTGAGAAATGATCGCGCATCCGTCAATTCCTAACAGAGGTGCACCCCCGTACTCGTCTTTGTCGATCTGTTTTTTCATATTTACAAATACTTTTTTACGCATAAGCAAAGCACCGATCTTGGCGGGAAGCGACTTTCGAATATACTGCTTCATCAGATCGAAAACTGTTGTAACAACACCCTCACTGGTCTTCAGTAAAATGTTTCCGGTAAAACCGTCACATACGATCACGTTCACGGTTCCGTTAAAAATGTCTTTCCCTTCAACATTCCCTACAAAACCGTCAAGGTCTTTCAGAAGACCGAATGCTTCTTTGGTCAATGCATTTCCCTTACTGTCTTCTGAGCCATTGGAGAGCAGTCCGACACGGGGAGATTTCACACCCAATATTTTCTGGACATACGCTTCACCCATAGCACCGAATTCATACAAGTTCTGCGGTGTACAGTCAGTCACAGCACCCACATCCAAAACAAGCGGTTTTGTATCAGATGTACTTGGCATCAGTGTTGCCAATGCCGGTTTTGAAATATGAGGGAGTCTTCCGATCCTCAATGTTGCCAGAGTCATTGTTGCGCCACTGTGCCCTGCAGAAACAACAGCATCTGCCTCTTTGTTCCGTACAAGTTCAACTGCTTTGTAAATAGACGAATCTTTACGTTTCAACGCATTGGTTGCCTGATCAGACATAGCGATCACATCTAATGATTCTACAATTTCAACTTTATCAATGTAATATTGTGGGAGGAGAGAGAGGATCTCTGTTTTATCCCCTACGAGTACAGGGATGAATTTTTTTTCTTCCAGTGCGAGAACCACACCTTCAATAATGGGCTCGGGACCAAAGTCTCCACCCATTGCATCAATCGCGATTTTGATCATCTAGATTACGCTTTTGTTGTTTTGTACTCACCGGTAGTCATGTTCATGTGGTGAGGCATTCTCCATGTGCCGTCTGCATCTTTTACAGGCATTGGTAATGTCAATTTGTAATGTGTTCTTCTTTTTGCTGCTCTTGTGTGACTCACACGTCTTTTAGGTACTGCCATATTATTTCCTTTGTTTAGTATTCAACTTCAAAGTCTTCTTCATCATTGTCACATTTGTCACAATAATGATAAGTACTCTGAATCGCATTAATTTCGCTCTCAAGGATGTACGTAACATCGATCACGCCATCTAAAAACTCAATTATATCTAAATCATCTTTATCTTCAGAAACCTCATCCGTAAGCTTCAGCTGTAGTGGTACTGCCACAGTATAGTCAAAATCTTGACCACATCTGTCACAATCCAACTTCAAACTGCCGTTCATAGTTGCATCCAAAGTTACCCGATGATAACCGCTCTTTTTCAAAATTCCTTCTAACTTAACGCCCTGAACTTCAAGTTCAATAGGTTTAGCCGTGGAACCTACTTTATCAAAAACTATTTTCATAGTTTAAAACTTAATAGATCTCTCTCTCAGCAAAGAAAAATGCAATCTCAATTTTAGCATTTTCTACAGAGTCGGATCCGTGTACGGCATTGGCATCAATACTGTCAGCAAAATCTGCTCTGATCGTACCGGCTTCAGCTTCAGCAGGGTTAGTTGCACCCATAAGATCTCTGTTCTTTGCCATTGCATCATTACCTTCAAGGACAGTTACAACAACCGGTCCCGAGATCATAAAGTCTACAAGATCTTTAAAGAAAGGTCTTTCAGCGTGGATCGCATAAAATGCTTCCGCATCTACTCTTGAAAGTCTGGTCTTTTTTGTTGCTGCAATTCTAAGATCTGCTGCTTCAAATCTAGCAAGGATCTGCCCTACAACGTTTTTCGCAACTGCATCTGGTTTGATGATTGATAATGTTTGTTCCATACTTATATTCCTAAGCGATTATTTACTTCATGTCATTTGAGCACGAAAGTATTCGGGCGGGATTATATCGAAATTAAGATTAAAGATTTATTAAAGAATAAGGGAGAGTTATATCATAAGATGTACCGGGCAAAAGCCCGACACGTAACAAACTAGTCTTCGATGACCGGCTCGTCTTTTGCACCTCTTGTTTCAGAAGCTGGCATGCCGTCAATAGCGTCACCCCATACAATACATCCTTCAGTAGGACATGCTTCAGCACAGGCTGGTACATCATGGTAACCTACACACTCAACACACTTGTCTTCGTATACATAGTAGATCTCTTCACCCGTTGGGTTATCATCCTCGTCTACAATTGCTTCTACCGGACATTCGTCAATACAAGCTGCACAGTTGATACAAGTATCTGTAATAATTACTGCCATTCTTTATCCTTTATATTAAATATAATCAAACTATAGCAAAAAAATTTAAAACAATCTTTAATCTAAAAAGATTTTCTAATAATTTTTATAAACCGCGCACATTCCCGCCAGAGAAGGTTTTAAACGGTTTTGATAATGACTATACTTATTGTAGATTTAAATACTTTCGTATATCATCAACGCGTGTTCTCTTTTCCCAGGTAAAATCTTCATCTTCTCTGCCGAAATGCCCGTATGCTGCCGTCTTTCTATAGATCGGTCTAAGCAAATCCAACTCTTCCATGATCCCCTTGGGTGTCAAATCGAATAGTTCTTCTACACAGGCAATGATCTTTTTCTCATCTACATGGGCTGTACCATGGGTATCGACATAGATCGATACCGGTTTCGCCACACCTATCGCATACGCGACTTGAAGTGTTGCTTTTTCACAGGCACCCGCTGCTACAAGGTTTTTAGCCACATAACGTGCTGCATACGCAGCAGAACGATCCACCTTGGTAGGATCTTTCCCTGAAAAAGCACCTCCGCCGTGAGGACATGAACCACCATAGGTATCAACAATGATCTTCCGTCCTGTCAAGCCGGCATCACCCTGAGGTCCGCCGATCACGAAACGCCCTGTCGGATTGATGTGATAAGTAATATCATCATGCATCAATTCCGCAGGGATCACCGCTTTGATAACTTCTTCAAGTACTGCTTTTTGTACCTGTGCAAGTGTCACATCATCATGGTGCTGTGTAGAAACAACGATCGTATCGATCGATACTGGTTTTCCATCCACATATTTCACAGACACCTGTGCTTTACCGTCAGGGCGTAAAAATGGGACAGTACCGTTCTTACGCACTTCAGCCAATTTTGCAGTGATCTTGTGTGCCAATGAAATAGGCAAAGGCATCAACTCAGGTGTCTCCTTGCAGGCATAACCGAACATTAGTCCCTGGTCACCGGCACCGATCTCCCCGCCTTTCTGATCAACACCCTGATTAATATCAGGACTCTGTTCACCTATACCATTCAGTACACCTGCGCTTCTATAGTCGAAACCATAACTTGCATCGGTGTATCCGATCTCTCTTACCACCTGTCTTGCGATCTCCTGCATCGGTGCGTATGCTGTTGTTTTCAGTTCTCCTGCGATAACACAAAAACCATTGCTCAGTAACGTTTCACAAGCCACACGTGCCTGAGGATCTTCTGCAATGATATAATCGAGTATAGCATCTGAGATCTGATCAGCCATTTTATCCGGGTGACCTTCGGTTACCGATTCACTTGTAAAAATGTATTCGTTAGCCATTTTTTTCCTTTATGAGTTCTTCGTTCACTGTCACTGAACTTAAGAAAAAAATATACTAATTTTTTTCTTAAATCCAACACGTAGGGGCAAACCTATGTGTTTGCCCTTTATGACCCAAAGGGTAGACACGCAAGTCTACCCCTACACGATTCTTTTTGCCAATTGCTCCGGTAATAAGCCTAAAGACTCTTCCACCAGTTTTGTATTCCCGTGTGTAATGAATGCATCATCATACTCAAAAGAAGTTAATGATACATCCTGTATCTTATGCTCACTCAGACATTCAAGAATAGCAGAGCCTACGCCACCCTGCTTTGCAGAATCAGAGAAGACGAACCATTTTTTATAGGTTCTGCTCAAGGTAAGCAGCATTTTTTCATCTAAAGGTTTCACAAAGCGCAGATCAAGGATCGCCACTTTTTCATCCATCAGCAGTGCTGTCTGCTCTGCACGGCCGACACCATTGCCATAACCTATGAAAAGAATCTCTTCTCCCTCTTGAAGCAATACGGACTTCCCTAGTTCAAATACGGGACTTTTTCTGTCTTTCGCCAGAAAAGCACCTCGAGGGTACCGGAAAGCACAAGGGTGTTCATACTCTTTGGCAAAAGACATTGCCAACTTCATCGTCGTTTCATTATAGGGAGCAAAAAGTGTCATATTGGGGATAGCCCTTAAATAAGAGATATCAAATACGCCCTGATGGGTCTCTCCGTCTTCACCCACGATCCCTGCTCTGTCCATAGCAAACACCACACCAAGATCCATCAGTGCAATATCATGGATCACCTGATCATATCCCCGCTGTAAAAAAGTAGAGTAGATCGTACAGAAAGGTTTGAATCCCTCTTTTGCCAACGGCCCCATAGAAGTCACCGCATGCTGCTCTGCGATCGCTACATCCCAGAAACGTTCAGGGTATTTTTCCATCACTGCGGACATGCCTGTACCGCTTGGCATTGCAGCAGTCACACCAACGACCTTCTCATCTTCATCTGCCAGCTGTACCAATGTCTCCGAAAAGATCGCTGTCGCTGCTTTGGCACCGGATTTTTTAGGTGCTTCTCCAGTTTTTAGATCAAAAGCCGAAACACCGTGCCAATGCTCTTTTGTCCCTTCCGCAAGCTCATACCCTTTTCCTTTGGTCGTCTGGGCATGGATGATCACCGGTTTACCCATGTTTTTTGCCACTTCCATTGTTTCAATCAGTGATTCAATATCATGACCGTCTACCGGTCCGATATATTCAATACCCAACTCTTCAAATAATATCCCCGGAGTGATCAGCTTGAAAGACTCTTCAAAGCGTTTTGCCATATAAGTCGTACCTTCAGGAAAATGCTCCAATACTTTTTCCACTTTCCCCTTGAATTTCTGATAAAACGAACCTGCCATGGTTTGTGAAAGCAGTTTGGATATCGCTCCAATAGGTTTGGCGATACTCATTTCGTTGTCATTCAGGATGATGACCACAGGATATTTTCTGTCTCCCAGTTCATTCATCGCTTCATAGACCATACCCGCAGACATAGACCCGTCACCTATGAACGCAACAGGAATACGGTCTTCCCCCTTGAGGGCAATCGCTTTTGCCGCACCCACTGCCAGGGAAATAGAAGTGGAACTGTGACCTGCAACATAATAGTCATACTTTGATTCGCTTGGTTTTGTATATCCGCACATGCCTTTGAACTGACGCAGGGTATCAAAATCATCCCACCTCCCCGTAAGCAGTTTGTGGGCATAGGCCTGATGGCTGACATCAAAGATAAAAGGATCTTTCTCAACATCAAAAACTTTGTGCATCGCCACGATCAGATCGGTCGCACCCATGGTAGAACTTAAATGTCCGCCATTTTTACTGACAGTTTCCAATATCTTCTCTCTGATATCTTTGGCCAATGTATTGAGTTCTTCTATCGTGTATGCTTGTATATTCATCTTAGTTTTCACCTCTGTTCCAAATAAGCCGCAATGATCTTTTTGGCAAAATGTATCTGATCATCTGTATGTGTCAAACCTGCTTTTTTTGCTAAACGTTTCAGTGCTTTTTTGCTGATCTCTTTTTGACTGTTCCGTGTATTTTCCGGATGTGTAAAATCACTTAAAACAAAAGGTTTCACCTCCACTTCACAGCTTTTTACCACTTCAATATTTTTCAAGAGACAACTTCTGAAAACTGTTTAAAGAAAATATCATTCTGCTTCTCTGTACCGATCGTGATTCGCATAGCATTCATCCCGTAAGAAGCAAGATCCCGTATGATCACCCCTCTTTTCAACAGGGCATCTGCGATCTCCGTAGAGTCCATCGTTTTATCAAAAAGATACGTAATGAAATTCGTATAACTTTCAATATATTCAAATCTGTTCTCTTTTGCAAATATTTCATAACGTTTTATCTGTTCCTGGTGAAGCGTGATGGACTTTGAAACAAAACTTTCATCTTTACACGCAGCGATCGCCGCAGCTAAAGAGAGTGTAGAAATATTAAACGGGGGTCTCATTTTATAAAGCTCGGCAATAAGGGAAGGCTGTGCTATTCCATACCCCACACGCATACCTCCCAGACCGTATGCTTTTGAGAATGTTCCGAGATAGATGACATTTTCATACCCGAGAAGGTCACTTGGAGTAATAGCATACACTGCACTTTTTGCTGCTGCATATTCCATATAGGCACCATCTACCACAACTAAAGCCTCTTTACCTATTGCCTCAATAATACGCAAGACCTCTTCTTTGCTTGTGGCATCTCCGGTCGGATTGTTCGGTGTACAAAGGTAAACGATCTTTGGCTTATGCATCGTATACGCTTCCATAAATTCATCGTATTTGTGTTCATAGCTTGCAGTTCTAATGATCTTGGCACCCATCTGTTTTGCATAGATCTCATACATAGCGAACGTAACAGCTGACATGAGCACAGAAGAATCTTCATCCAAAAGTGCCCGTGAGATGAACTCCAGAACCTGATCCGAGCCTGCACCGATAATAATATTGTCGTCTTTTACATCATATTTCTTACTTAATGCAGCTTTAAGTTCAAACATACTGTCATCCGGATACAGATGTGCTTTGCTTGCATTTTCCCTGATCACTTCTGCTACTGCAGGGTTAGTCCCTATGGGGTTTTCATTGGAAGCAAGCTTTACGACATTTTCAGCAGCGATTCCGAATTCACGGACAACCAGTTCAATAGGTTTACCCGCTTCATATGTCTTTATATTGTCCAAAACTTTATTGAATTTCATTGTTATCCTTACGGTGCATGCATATGCACCCTGCATTTATATATCGTCACGCTCTTTTACATAAGAACCAAGTATTTTAATCTCATCGCTGTGTTTTTCAAGAATATTTGCGATCTTCTCATCATCTTTGTGACCATTGAACTCAAGGAAGAAAACTGATTTTCCACCCACAATATGGGATTTTATCTTGGTAAGGTTCACTTTTGCTTTTTCAAAATCATTCAAAAAATCTACCAATGCACCCGGTTTATTCGCCAACTTGACCAAAATAGAAGTTTTATCATTACCTGAAGGCAGATTATCAAAATTGGAAACCACGAAAAAACGGGTTCTGTTATTGGCATCATCTTCCACATTTTCAAAAAGGATCGGCAAATTGTACATCTTTGCTGCGATCGATGGACAAAGCGCTGCAGCATGCAGGTCGTCCATAGCAAGTTTTGCTGCTTTTGCTGTAGACTCTACCGGTATATGTTCGATCATATCAAGCCCAAGATCCTGCAAAAATTTTCTACACTGTCCAAAAGCAATATCTTTAGAGTAGATCTTTTTAATATCTTTGATATTTTCACACTTGGTCCCAAAACACAAATGCACATCGATCACCACTTCGGCAATGATCTTCAGATCATATTCATCCAGACAGTTGATCGTATCGGTGACAATACCATTCGACGAATTTTCTATGGGGATCACACCAAATTTCGCTGTTCCCTTTTCAACCTCTCTAAAAACACCGGGGATAGAAGAGATCGGCAGATAGGTACTCAGTGCCCCAAACTTGCTCTCTGCCGCCTGATGGGTAAAACTTGCTTCCGGGCCAAGAAAAGAGACGGCTTCAGGTAATTCCAGATTTCTTGCTACAGCAAACATTTCAAGAAACAAAGCATCTATCGCTTCATCGGTGAGCTTACCGCTGTTTTGACTCTTGAGTCTGTTAAGAATAGCCTGTTCCCTCTCAGGACGATAGATCGGTGCACCCGTAGTATTCTTCAACTCTCCGACCGCATGGACCAGTTCCATACGTTCATTGTAAAGTTTCAACAGTGTATCATCCAGTTTATCTATCTGTTCTCTTAATTCATCTAAAGTCATCTTCACCCTCTATTTTTTTAAATATTCAAGCTCTAACCGTACCTGGTCTTCATAAGTTTCACGTCTTCGGATCAGTCTGTCAACACCAGCTTCAAGTGCTACTTCTGCACTTCTCCCACGTGTATTATAGTTACTTGCCATTGTAAATCCATACGCACCTGTAGATTGTACCACCAGCAGATCATTATGCTGCAGTGGAGGAAGCGGTACATCCTTGCCGAGAAAATCTCCGCTTTCACATACCGGTCCTACCACATCTGCATCTGTTTTATCCGCATTCGCGTCGGCCGTCACTGCTTCGATCTGATGGTAGGCATTGTAGAGACTAGGTCTGAGCAGGTCATTCATGGCAGCATCGACAATCACAAAACGTTTACCGTCATTATTCTTTTCGTACAGTACCCTGGTAAAGAATGCGCCTGCATTTGCCACCATATAACGACCCGGTTCACACATCAGTGTAACATCCAAACCTTTGGTCGCTTCAAAGATCGCCTGCGCATAGTCTGTTTCAGAGATCGTTACTTCATCATTGTAGACCACGCCGATACCGCCACCTACATCAAAAAATTTTATATCGATCTTGATCGCTTTAAGTGAACGTACCAGGTCAGAAACGATCACACAGGCCTCTTTGATCGGTTCAAGTTTTGTCAGCTGGGAACCAATATGAAAATGTATGCCTACTGGATTCAAAAACTCTGATCTGTTCGCATAGATATACATACGTTTTGCCATATCGATCTCTACACCGAACTTGTTTTCATGCAAGCCTGTTGAAATATACGGGTGCGTCTGAGGATCGATATTCGGATTCACACGTACCGAAATACGTGCTTCTTCCCCAAGCTCTTTCGCCACCATCTCCACCCGCTTCATCTCTGCTTCGCTTTCAAGATTTAAAAAAAGAATATCTTTTTCAAGTGCTTCACGTATTTCATCATCTCTTTTCCCTACACCGGAAAAAATGATTTTATAATTGGCAACACCGGCATCCAGTGCACGTCTTACTTCGCCAATACTCACACAGTCTGCCCCTGCACCCAGTTTGGCCAAATGTGCGATGACAGAAAGATTCGAATTGGCTTTTACGGCATAATTGATAAGTGATTTCTTCCCGGCAAAAGCTTCTTTAAGTGTGGTATATCGATTCTCAATATAATCAAAATCATAAATATACAATGGCGTTCCGTATTTCTGAGCCAATGTTTTCATATCAATTTTCATTCAAATATCCTAGTACTGTATCTATTTTAGGGTGATTTTATCCAAAAATCACTAAGAGTGAGCTAGTGTACTGTTTTTAGGTGACCCAAACACTGAGAGGAAGCGTGTACAGAGGTGATTCAGGCGATACGTCTCTCATCTGTAAAATAGACATAGATCGCATATATCCATAAAAGTACAATAGGAAGAATCGCTGTGATCTCAGGAAGCAAAACACCATTCTGACCCATTTGGTTCAAGCCGAAAAGAATACCCCAAATGATAAACGTTGTACCCAGTGAAGATGCTATTACCAGCCCCAGGCTCATCATTCTTGCAAGAAAAGGCAGTTTGAAGAACAATATAAGCGATAGGGCTATGGCAAAAAGAGGTACGATCGTCTTATTATAAAGTACTGCTCTGATCTTATCGGAATTCAAATTCTGTTTCTCAAAAAGCATCCATGTATCATAGGCATCGAGGATATTAAGTGCTTTCCCCTCATGCAACGAAGTGATGATCTTTGGCTTGTACCCGTGGAGTGTCACAATATGCTTTTTATGTTCCACACGGTATTTTTCAAGTTTTCCATGCTTATAGATATGTTGTTTCAAAATGGCATCTTTTGCTTCCCACTCATTATTACCGTAAACGGCATAAGGTGCCTGTATCGTATAGCGTACCTGATAGTCTTCCACTTTAAAGATCGTGATATTTTCTATCTTCTTTTGTATAGGGTCAAGTTTTTCAATATAGACAAAGGTATCATCATATTTGAAAAACATATCATTGACATCATAGGCATTGATCTGATTTTCAAGCAGAAGCTGTGCTTTGTCTCTGGCGTATGAGAATTCTGTGGTCTGCAGAGAAACAAAGATACTGTAGGTAATAGCTGCCACCACAAAAAGTGGGAAAAAAAGTCTTTTTTTATTGTATCCGAAGGCGTGCAGTGCACCCATCGTATTACTTTTGACCATTGCCAGTTTTGTCATGATCACGGCAAATACAATGGCTAAAGGATACAACATTCCCAAAGCTTCCTGCCACATATAAAAAATATAAAGGATCTGATAGTTGCTCGAAACATTCAGTCTGTCTATATGCTGAAAATAATCTATGACTGCAAATGCGGTAGACAGACCAAAAAGCATTGCCAGGAGATTTTTAATATAAAGCCGTGACAGGTAACGAAAGTGCAAAGAAGGATAAAACGGGTTCATATCCTCTTACCTTTCCAATGCATCAATAGATTTTAAAGAAAATTTTGATTTCACTTCATTCAGCTCTTCACTAAGTAATGCTTTGGAAGCCTCAGTGACATGCAGGATCAATTTATCCAATACTGCTTCTTCCTCTTTATTGAAATCATGCAGTACATAGTCGGCAACCTGTGATTTGTGTTCGGGCTTTCCTACGCCGATACGTATACGAAGATACTCTTTGCCCACAGTACTGTCAATGGATCTCAAACCATTGTGACCGCCATGTCCACCACCTTTTTTAAAACGCACTGCAGCAAAAGGAAGATCAATATCATCATGGATCACAATAATATCTTCCAATTCAATTTTGAAAAAATGCTTGACAGCTATCAAACTTTTTCCTGAAAGGTTCATAAAAGTGGTGGGTTTTAAAAAAAGTGTATTGGCGGAACGATAAAGTTTGCCATGAAAAGAAGTTTTGGAAATGTCTCGGGCAGAAAAGTCATCAACGAGTTTGTCGATGACCTTAAAACCGATATTATGTCTTGTATTTTCGTATTGTGATCCCGGATTCCCTAGACCTACGAAAAGTGTCATAATAAATTAATTCATTAATATTTATTTAGCTTTGATTACACCGCAGATAGCAACATCTGGTCTGTCCATCAATCTACAGTTTGCCGGTACTTCAATATTTCTTACAAGAATAGACTCATCTCTGTCCAATCCTTCAACATCAAGATCGAATTTAGCAGGTACATCTTCGATGGCTCCTCTTATTTTCAATCTTTTTTTAGACATAACAAGTACACCTTTGTTCTTAAGACCGATCGGTGTTCCGTGAGTAATCACAGGGACAAGGAAGTTTGTTACCTGTCCTGGTACAGTGACTCTTAAGTCTACGTGTACAACTTCACCGTGAACCGGGTGCAGTTGATACTCTTGAATGACCACATTATATTCTGTGTCACCCACTTTTACTGAAAATGCTAGGTTCTCTTTATTTCTGACTGTTCTTACAAATTCACCACGTTTAAACGCCGCTTGAACGTTTTCAACGCCATTTGCATATAAATTCGCAGTCAGATAACCATCTCTTCTAAGCTTCTTTGCAGTAGTCTTTCCGATACTCTCTCTAACGATACCTTCTAACATATTTTGTCCTTAAGTTTAAATATTATCACACTTTCATGCATAATTGAACGCGGATTATACCCAAATAT
>Ga0256834_1001032_pt1 | contig 19482 bp, 14 predicted proteins | sample 4281140metaG_FD_190536 | JGI IMG/M metagenome (GOLD analysis project Ga0256834, IMG submission 190536) | Hydrothermal vent microbial communities from East Pacific Rise, Pacific Ocean - 4281-140 | ecosystem: Environmental > Aquatic > Marine > Hydrothermal vents | place: Pacific Ocean: East...
TGCTTCTCCAAGGGCTACAATCGCTTCAAGGTCTAAGTGGTTATTTGGCTCATCCATCACTAGAAAGTTTGAGCTATCCATCATAATTTTACTTAGCATAACTCGGTGCTTCTCTCCACCAGAACAGGCATCTATCTTTTTCTTCTGTTCTTCGCCAGAAAATAACATACGCCCAAGTGTTTTACGTATGTCATCAATGTGCCATTTTACATCAAAACCTTGTATCCACTGTGGTAGTTCATCATCCCCTACTACCAAGTCTGTGGTATTTTGAGGAAAGTATGAATAGGTAATCGTTTGTCCCCATTTAAAGGTTCCAGCATCTGCTTCTATCTCTTCCATGAGTATTTTAAGCAAGGTTGTTTTACCCACACCATTGGCACCAATGATGGCTATTTTATCTTCACTTTTCACTTTAAAAGAGAGATTTTCAAAAACCTTTTCTCCCTCATAAGATTTAGAAAGACCTTCTATATCAAGTACCTCATTTCCTATGTCACGGTGTGGCTTAAACATAATGGAAGGGTCACGTCGTGAAGAGAGTTGAATGGCTTGTACATCAAGCTTATCTAGTTGTTTTTGTCTTGATGTTGCTTGTTTTGCTTTAGAAGCATTTGCTGAGAATCGCTTAATAAAACTTTCTAACTCTTCTTTCTCTTTAAGCCCTTTGGCTCTGTCTGTCTCTGCTTGTTTAGCTATGAGGTTTGCAGCGATGTACCACTCATCGTAGTTACCTGTAAATTCACGTATATTTTGAAAATCAAGGTCAAGAATGTGTGTAACCACACCATTAAGGAAGTGTCTATCATGAGAGATAACCATCAGTGTACCCTCATGACGTTTAAGCTCATTCTCCAACCATGAGATGGTTTCCATGTCAAGGTTGTTTGTAGGCTCATCAAGTAAAAGTACATCTGGCTTAAGAAAAAGCACCTGTGCAAGTAAGATTTTAAACTTGTCTCCTCCTGTAAGTGAAGACATAAGCTCTCCATGTTGAGAGGTAGGAAAACCTAGTGATTGGAGGAGTTTTTCTATCTTGACATCAGACTCATAAGTTGGGTCTTCATCGGCACATATCATCTCAAGCTCACCTAAACGGTTGTTAACCTCATCAGATTCAAAGTCACCCTCCATGTAGAGCTTCTCTTTCTCTTTTTGTGCGTCAAAAAGCTTTTTATTTCCATAGAGTACAGCGTCACTAAGTGTGTACTCTTCAAAGGCATACTGGTTTTGCGAAAGCATACCTAGTTTAAGACCAGGCTGAAGCTGTACTTCTCCATCACTTTGCTCTAATTCCCCTGCGAGGATTTTCATAAATGTTGATTTACCTGCACCATTAGCCCCTATAAGCCCGTAGCGTTTACCGATGTCCATTGTCATATTAATTTTGTCGAAAAGTACTCTTTTCCCGTAGCGTTGTGTCAAATTTACTGTACTAAGCAAGTGTTATCCTTGTGTCATTTAATCTATAATAATTAACGTGATTTTAGCGAAATGTGCTGAAAGTGGAGAAAACGGGAAAGTAGCACCCCTATTTGGTTCTACTTTTATACTATTTGATAAGTTCTACAATGTTCTCAATAGGACGACCAATAGCTGCCTTTCCCTCTTTTATCACAATAGGTCTTTCGATGAGTTTTGGGTTGGCAACCATGGCTTCTATCAGTTTAGTTTCATCTTCTACATCTTTAAGTCCCAACTCTTTATAGATTGCCTCTTTTGTACGCATAAGCTCACGGGCTGAAATACCTAACATTTTTAAGAGAGCTACGAGTTCATCTTTACTTGGTGGGGTATCGAGATATTTTACTATTTTGGCATCTACACCTTTCTCTTCTAAGAGTGTGACTGCATTTCTAGACTTTGAGCATCTTGGGTTATGCCAGATTGTTACATTTGCCATTGTATTCTCCTTGTATATGTTGTTTCACTATTTTTTTATCTACACCTGTGATGAGACTTTCATCTTTACCCTCATACGGTATATTTGAAAGTAAGTAGCGTACCGCATTAATGCGTGCACGTTTTTTATCATTGGCATCAAGTTCTACCCATGGGGCATCTTCTGTACCTGAGAGTTTGAACATTTTGTCTCTTAATATTGCATACTCATCATATTTTTCCATTGACTTGTAGTCAAGGTCTGAGAGTTTCCAACTTTTTAGAGGGTTGTCTTCACGGTCTTTTATACGGTTTACCTGTGTCTCTTTATTTATGTTAAGATAAAATTTAAAAAACAAAATGCCATCATCGACCAACATCTCCTCTACCCCATTGACCTGTCTGTAAAAGTGGTCGTGCTGTGACTGTGTACAAAAACCAAAGATTTGTTCTATCCCCGCACGGTTGTACCAAGACCTGTCAAAAAAAACAATCTCTCCTGCATTAGGTATCTGTTTTATGTGACGCTGAAAATACCACTGTCCAAGCTCTTTAGAGTTAGGTTTAGGAAGTGCCACAGAACGTGCTTCTCTAGGGTTGAGATAGGAGTTAAATTCTTTAATGGTTGAGCTTTTCCCTGCGGTATCCATCCCCTCAAATATGACAAGCAGTCGCTTCTCATTGTCTATGACCCATTTTTGTAACTTAACAAGTTCATACTGTAGTTTACAAGACTCTTTTTCATAAAAGTCTCGTTCTATCTTGCCATTCTTTTTAAACACTTTTGAGGCTTTAATGCTATATTCTGCCAAATCCTGTGTATAAACTATCTGTTGTTTACCCATCATTTTTACCTTGTGCTCTCTGTTTTTCACGTGCTATTTGTGCTTGACGCTCTTCACTCTCTAGTTTCATAAGCAAACGAGCATTATTTACACGGTATTTGGCATTTTCTTCCATAATCGCATCAAAACGCTCTTTTAGCGTCGTATGTTCATGCATGTGATTCTCATAAATACCCTCTGCACTCTCTAATTTTGCTTTGGTTTGGCTCAACTCTTTTTCTAACTCATTGGCATTTTTTTGTAAAAGCTCGAAGTTTGTTTGTGTACTTTTTAACGTGGTTTTAGTCTCTGAAAATTGAGCTAACTCTTGTTGGTTTTTTGCGTCTTTTATCTTATACTCTTGAAGCTCACGTTCTATGCGTGTAATATGCTCTGATTTTTCTTTGTTATCTACTTGTACATTCCAAAATCTGTCTTTGTACGTTTTGACACGCATTGCAGAGACAACTACTGTCAACACTATTACAAGCAGCACTACCACAGCGATGATAGCCATAAGCATTAACGTAGGGTCACCTTGTATTTTGGTTATAAGTTCATTCATATTAACCCCTTATCACATCATACGCTACAGGGTAGTCACACTTCATCTTTTGAGATGCTAACTTTCCCTTGCCGTATTGCATGTTTTCAAATACTATTTGTACTTTATTATCTAGTTCATCATAGTAGGCTATGCTATGCAACTTTGCTTCATCATCAAGCTGTATCGTATACTTCTTCCCCTCAAACTCAGCCACATAGATGTTTTTATTATGTAGTTTTGCTTTGCTCAATACCTTTGAAATATCAAGCCCTTTACTCATGTAGTAAGCCGACACCTGCTCTAAGTCATGATCAACCACAAGTAGTTCAGAGCCGTCCGTGCAGACCTCTTTTTTAGTAGGTTTTAAGTAGCTCCACTTAAAAAGCGTAGAGTCTGAGAAATACACTTTACCGCTATAATTTATGACCTTTTTCTTTGTATTGGTGATGATCTGCGTAAAATCTGCAGAGAAATGGTCTGGTAACGTAATGTCTGAAAACACTAAGCTAGTCAAGAGTATTACTCCTAATAGTTTTGTCATTCTTTTTCCTTAATTCATAAGTGAAATATACCAAAATAGCACTTGAAATGTGATAATATTGATTATCATGCCAGAAAATAGTGTATGAAGTGTGAGGTAAAGAATTTTTCTTATGTCTAAGAGCTAACGGTTTATTAATCACAATTTAGATAAAATTATCACCATTATAATATTAGGTATGATTAAGCATGATAAAAAGTATCCTCAAAGTTTTCGGCACACAAAATGACAAAATCGTCAAAAATTATCTCAAAAAAGTACAAGGCATTAATGCCCTTGAAGCACAGTATGAAGCTATGGATGATGATGCACTTAAAGCAGCATTTGATGCATTACGTTCGAGTGTACAGAGTGGTTCAAAAAGTTTAAGTGAGGTACTTACTGACTCTTTTGCCATTACCAGAGAAGTCTCAAAACGTACACTAGGCTTAAGACACTACGATGTACAAATGGTGGGAGGTATGGTACTTAACGATGGAAACATCGCAGAGATGAAAACAGGTGAAGGTAAAACACTTGTAGCTACACTTGCTGTTGTACTTAACGCCATGGAAGGTAAAGGACTTCACATCGTTACAGTGAACGACTACCTTGCAAGCAGAGACAGTGCTGAGATGTCTCCTATCTATGAATTTTTAGGCTATAGTGTTGGTTGTCTGACTGCTGACATCCATGATGATATGGGAAGAAAAGCACAATACGATGCAGATATTACCTACGGAACAAATAACGAGTACGGCTTTGACTACCTCCGCGACAACATGAAAGTGCGTGCCGAAGAGAAAGCCCAACGTGAGCACCACTATGCCATCATCGATGAAGTCGATTCTATTCTTATCGATGAGGCGAGAACCCCACTTATTATCTCTGGTCCAACTCAACGTGACCATAACCACTATGCACAAGCAGATACCATAGCAAAGCAGATGATACGTGGAGAGAAACTAGAAACAAAAGCAGGCGAACCAGAACAAACCACAGGTGACTTTGTGGTAGATGAAAAAAATAGAACTATCGTCATGACAGAGCAAGGGTTACAAAAAGCCCAAGACCTCTTTGAAGTAGAAAACCTCTATTCTCTTGAAAATGCTGCACTTTCTCACCACTTAGACCAAGCACTTAAAGCACACTATATCTTTGAAGCAGATGTTGACTATGTGGTACAAAACAATGAGATTATCATTGTAGATGAGTTTACAGGACGTTTAAGTGAAGGGCGTAGATACTCAGAAGGTCTACACCAAGCACTCGAAGCCAAAGAAGGTGTAGAAATACAAGAAGAGTCTCAAACTCTAGCTGAGATTACCTACCAAAACTACTTTAGACTCTACAACAAACTTTCAGGTATGACAGGAACGGCACAAACAGAAGCGACTGAATTTTCTCAAATTTATGGACTAGATGTTATCTCCATTCCTACCAATGTACCTATCGCTAGAGATGATAAAAATGACCTTATCTACAATACAGAACGTGAAAAACTTGATGCTGTAGTACGTCGTGTCAAAGAGCTTCATACCAAAGGACAGCCTGTTCTTATAGGAACAGCTTCTATCGAAAAATCTGAGATGATTGATGCCAGACTTAAAAAAGAGAAAATCCCTCATAACATGCTTAATGCCAAAAATCATGCACAAGAAGCAGAAATCATCATGAATGCAGGACAAAAAGGTGCAGTAACTGTTGCTACAAACATGGCAGGACGTGGGGTAGACATCAAGATAGACGATGAAGTAAGAGGACTAGGTGGTCTCATGATACTTGGTACTGAAAGACATGAGAGTAGACGTATAGACAACCAACTCCGTGGACGTTCTGGTAGACAAGGTGACCCAGGTGAATCTCAATTCTTTCTAAGTCTTGATGATAACCTTCTTCGTATCTTTGGTGGAGAAAAAATCAGAAACATCATGAATAAACTAGGTGTTGAAGATGGTGAGTACATCGATTCTAAAATCGTGACACGTTCTGTAGAAAAAGCACAGAAAAAAGTAGAGAACCAACACTATGAGTCTCGTAAACACATCTTAGAGTATGATGATGTAGCCAACCACCAACGTAAAGCTATCTATGCTTTTAGAAATCAACTTCTAGACAAAGAGTTTGACATTGCTGGGAAGATTAAAGAAAACCGTGAAGAGTACATCGCACACTTACTTGGTGAAGCGGAGATTTTTGATGGTATGCCACAAGAAGACTTCAATGTTGAAAAACTAGCAGCACTCATAAAAGAAGAGTTACATATAGAAGTACAAGCGGAGCAGTTTAAAGACAAAGATGTAGACGAGATGACCACTATGATACGTGACATGATGGAAAATCTCTATGAAAGTAAAATGGAACCTATAGACCCAGAACAACGTAAAGAGATAGAGCGTATCTTATATCTTCAAGTACTTGATCCACAATGGAGAGACCATCTGTATGAAATGGATGTACTTAAAACGGGTATCGGGCTTAGAGGATACAACCAAAAAGACCCACTCACAGAGTATAAACAAGACTCATACAAACTCTTTACAGACCTTGTCACACGCATCAAACTTGAAGCTGTAAAGACCTTGCAACTGGTGCAGTTTGACTTCACAAACCCTGAAGAAGAGGAAGCAGCTGTTGAGCATATAAGAGAAGAACTTGAAGCAGGTGTTGCAGATGCCACACTAAGTACCGAAGAAGAAGAAAAAGAGACGAAAAAGCAACCTTTTACAGCAGACAAAAAACCTAAAAGAAATGAGCCATGTCCTTGTGGTTCTGGATTAAAATATAAAAATTGTTGTGGCAAAAGTGGACCTAAAAAAGGTTTATTATCATCACAGAACGCATAAGCAGTAAAAGCTACTTATTTTGTCTCTTTCAAAAACTTACTTTTTAGCAAATTTTATGAAAGAGATTGCTGACGCTGTGTCCTCTTCAGCAGAGAACTCACGTGACTAGTCACTACAACTACATCGGAGATGTATTATGAGAACCATCCCCCAGCCTAATAAGCAATTTATTAGGCATATCATCAAGCACTACCTCAAATATGACAAAGAAAACCCTTTTATATTTATCTCTGCCATGTTAGCCTTTTTAGGGATAGCCGCTGGGGTTATGGTACTGATGATAGCTATGGGAATTATGAATGGAACACAAAAGAGTTTTACTGAAAAACTCTTTGTCATGAACTACCCACTCACCATACTTCCCTTGGCTGAAGACAGTGTAAACGATACGCTTATAAATAAACTTTCACAAAAATTTCCTCATCTAAAGTTCTCACCCTACTACACCACGCAGGTCATCACCAAAAATGATGGTGCAGTGCAAGGCTCTCTCCTCTATGGCGTAGATGCAGACAAAGAGGGTGCTATCAATAACATCTTCCATGAAGCTAAAGGTACACAAAAGAGTAAATTTAGGGTAGTCATGGGAGAAGGTCTCTCTTTTGAGATGAATGCACGTTTAGGTGACAAGGTAACCCTTTACTTCTCAGAACAACAAGCAATAGGCTTTGGTACGATGCCTTTACAAAAGCGTTTTGTGGTAGATGGTATCTTTAAGTCTGGACTTAAAGCCTATGACAAAGCCATCATGTACACCACACTTGAAGCCTTTGAAAAGTTACTTAAACGTGAACATGGAAATTATGATGGCTTACATGTCTACACAGAACATCCTCTCGATGAGATAGCTGATATTAAAGCAGCACTTCCAGAGATGGTAGTCATAGAGGGTTGGTGGCAACAAAATGGTAACTTCTTTGCGGCTATGGAGATGGAAAAGAAAGCACTCTTTTTAGTCTTACTGCTTATTATCCTTGTTGCCTCGTTAAACATCATCTCATCACTTCTTATGACTGTGATGAGTAGAAGAAAAGAGATTGCACTCATGCGTACGCTAGGTGCCACAAAAACAGAGATAAAGTCTATCTTCTTTAGATTAGGACTCATTATAGGAACTGCTGGTATCGTAGCAGGTACATTACTTGGAAGCTTAGGCATTTGGATACTCAAAACGTTTGACATCATCTCTATGCCTGAAGATGTCTATGGAACCACAAAACTCCCTGTAGACCTTACTATGAGCGATTTTGGATTTATCCTCATAGGTACGACCATCATTATCTTGCTCTCATCACTTTATCCTGCGAAAAAGGCTTCACAGACTGATCCTTTAACTGTATTGAGAAATGAATAACATAGAATAACATTTCAGTGACATTGTTAAGTTAAAATGTCGCTATGAAAACAGATATAGAGATAGAAATGAAACAAATTCGCAACAAGCTTAAAATGCATACGCTTACTCCTGAAGAGAAAGAGCTACTAAGAAGTAGACTAGAAGAGCTTAAAATACTACATAAAAAATAACAAAGTTAATCAAAAATATCTAAAACTTTATTGCCACCTTCAAAGACATCAAATATAGATGTCTCTTCTTCCTCTTCAAAAACATTAAATGGTGAGTCATCAAACATTCCAAACATTGTGTTATACATTTTAGAACTTCTATACATCATGCCTGAGGTAAACTCTGCAGATGTACCAGAGTACTTCATACTTTTATACATGAACTTACCACTGTCTTGAACATCACCTAAAAGCTTGATACCAAAGAGTGGTTCTGATTTTTTTTCATTAAACCCAAAAACAGATGGCATGCCCCAACTCTCACCCTCTTCTAAGCCAACCGTATCATAAAAGGAATTGAGTGTACCAGAAAAAGAGTATTCGTCACTCTTTTTCTTAGACTTACTTATGCCTAATTTTTTTGTCATACTTGAAAACTCATCACTGATAGAATCGCTAATTGACTTCTTTTCAGAGGCAACTAAAGAAGCTACAGTATCAGGTTTGTTATTCTCTAAGAGAGCCTCTTTAGACGAGGTATCAAAATCAAGGTTTAACTCTGATCTTATACGTTCAAGTTTTTTCTCTTTTGCTGTAGGTGTATGAATACCTAGTTCTTTACGTATTTCAGATGCACGTATTTCTAACTCTGCTGCTTCTTGTGCAGAAATCTCCGCTAAAACAAAACTACTTATACCAATCATAGATAAAATTATTTTTTTCATACTATTATTATACTCTAATTCTCAGGTGAGAGTAAATGCCCTGGTGCTTCTATAGTACGTTTTATCAGTTCTAAAGGGTAAGAGAGTATGTCTTTCGCTGCTGAGACAGAGACATCAGGCTTATCTAGGCTACCTGTAATTTCTAATCCTACTGTTACACTCTTGTCTTTACCCACTAAAATATAACCTACAAGAGGAATACTCCCCACCACTTTACCTAACTCTCTTGCTACTAAGATACCCAACTGAATATTGATGGTTTTTTTCTCTAAATCTAACTCACCCTTACCTACTATCGTGGCAGCATCACCTTTAATATAGATGGAATCAAAAATGATTTTACTACGTTTTATCATTCTATACTCCACGATACCAGAGATGATGGTAAACCCTTCATTGGAGTACCCAGGTGTATGAAGTGTGGCTAAAGCTGGTAGGGTATTGATAAATGCTAAAGTATTGTTATAGGCTTTAAAGCCTTTCATCACTCCACCTTCTACAATGATTTCACCTTTCATCACCTCATCAGGTTTTCCACTCTTTGTAAGCGAGTAACGTCCTTTTTGTAAACCATCAAAGTTAATAAGTGGATGTAACACTTTGTCTTTAATACGCAATGCTTGCAAGGACAAAATATCTTTCTTCTTAGTAAACTTTATTATATCTCCAGCTGCACTTCCAATGGCTTTTATATCTCCATTGGCTTTGACCTCTACATCGTAACTATCGGTAATAAGACTATAGTCATCATAACGTAAATTACTCTTCTGACCTAAAATAATCAATTTTTTCGACTTTTTAGATTTAATAGGTTTAGCCTTGGATTTTTTTTCATTTTCTAAAAACTTTTTTAAATCTATATTTATATTTTTGAGTACTATACGTTCTTTAGCTTTGTTATAGTGAAAACGTTTATCAAAAGCATAAAAGTCTACATTCTTCTTATTGGCTGTTCCCTCAAATGGAACTTTTGTATTACAGACATTTTTATTATTATAAAGAAAACATGCACTGCGATTCATTACACCTTTAAAAGAAAAAGTCTTGAAATCCTTGGTCTCTAATCGAATATTGCCACCCTCTTCTATAGGTATATCTTTTGAGATAAACTTCTTTACTTTATCTAGGTCTGACAGAGTGAGTGCAAATACCTTGTCATTTTGGGTAAAAGACAAAGCTAATTTAGGTATTTGCACCGTAATTCCTTTACTATAGTCCAAAGTAAAAGGTAACTTTTGATTTTCTAAATCAATGAGCATATCCATTTTATCACCTATTTTTACATAGGTAGCATCAAACACAGATGTTAAAAATTTCTTTTTTACATCCACCTTCCCATTGAGTTTACCTGCATAAAATCTATTTTTTAAAAAAATATCATGTAAGGTAATAAAGCCATCTTTATATTTTAAATTTCCAGAGACAAGAGGAAAAGAGACATTTTGTATACGGACTTCTCCTTTTGTAAAGTTCACATCTGTTACAAAATCAACAAAATGATTTTTAAGTCCAATATCCATATCAAATGAAGCTTTCAGTTTTCCATTTTGTTGTAATACAGGTATATCTATATCATAAGATTTCAATAATTCCTGTACTGTTTTATCAAACAGTGCATCAATTTTTAAGTTAAGTTTTAACGTGGTATTGTCATCTCCAAGGTTAACAATACTTACAGAACTTCCAGATAAATTTTTACCTAAGTATCTAGGCTTCTCTAGATTGAAAAAAAGTCCTTTAGCATTACTATAAGTTAACAGACAACTCCTTGCAACTACAGGGGCTACAGCATCTTTAAAAGAGATAGCCACTTCAGACATAAGTGCTTCACCTTTAAGAGTCTCTTTGTTAAGAACAAATTGTTTATTAACAATATTACCTTCGCCAATTAAAGAAAGTACTTGATATGATTTTGCCTGCACCCTATCTACTATCCATGATTTGACTATTGGATTGAGGTTAAATTTATCGATAATAGACCTTAAATCAGAAAAACTATCACTACTCAATGCGAAATCAATATTATTTTTTCTTTTTCTAACTCTAAAATACCCTTGTGTCTTCTGAAAGACAAACTTACCTTCAGTCATTAAAATATCTTCATGTAAATCATAGGTAAATTCACCACGCATCGTAATATTATGTTTTTTTAATTGCAAGATAGGTACAGTACCTTTTAGCATTTTCCCTTCACGATGTATATTTCCTCTTATCAAATAATCTTTACTGCTTAATTGTAATATATTGTCTCTGTAATAGATACCAAGGACATTGTTATCAAAATGTATCTCTTTTAAATCTATATGTTCAAAAAAGGTAAGAAGATATTTAACACGTTCCAAAGTTTCAGCTATGCGATCTGCTGAAGGATTTGCTTTACGTTTTGGTATAGTGATGGTATTGGCTTTGAGGGTAAGTTTTTTATCGAGTTTGAGGTATAATCCATCTACGCGGTATTTGGATACTTTAAAAGTATCTATGTGTATACCCACACTAAGCCAAGCAAACAGGGCTATAAAGAGGATAACAAAAAAAATGAGTGTATTACGTACAAGCACATGGATAACATGGGCAGAAAACATTGCACTACTCTTAATCATCTCATTTGCCTTTTATACTACACTGCCTGTTAAGACCACAAAAACACTTCTGGTTCCACAAGGTTCAATTAGCCATATTATAACACAGTTAACTAAACAAGGTTATGCCCTTTCAGCCATAGATAAATATCTTTTAGTCTTCATGGGACAACCTCAAAGTGGGTGGGTAAATATAGGAGAAACTGAGCTAAATCGTATAGACTTTTTATACAAACTCACCACTGCAAAAGCCAAAATGGAAAAAGTCACCCTCATACCAGGAGAGACAACAGAACTTTTTTTAAAAACTTTAGCCAAAGACTTTCAACTAGACTATACTAAACTCAATACCTACTATCACACTTTTTCCAAGTATCCAGAAGCAGGTATTTATGCAGACACCTACTATGTACCGTACGGTATTGGAGAAAAGCATCTTATGCACTTTCTCATTACTGAGTCTGAAAAAAAATATCAAGAAATTTCACAAAAAGTCTATGGTAACTATGATGAAAAACAGTGGTTAAAGATACTCATCACCGCTTCTATCATTCAAAAAGAAGCAGCCAACAATAAAGAGATGCCTATCGTTGCTTCTGTTATTGTAAATAGACTTAAAAAAGATATGCCCCTACAGATGGATGGTACACTAAACTATGGTAAATACTCTCATATTAAAGTAACTCCTGAGCGTATTAAAAATGATACAAGCCGTTTTAACACCTATAAATACAAAGGTTTACCACACTCGCCCATAGGTGCTGTAAGTCTTGATGCACTCAAAGCTGCGATGAAGCCAGCCAAAACAGACTACCTCTACTTTATGAAAAATGCACAAGGGGTACATGACTTTACAAATACCTATAAGAAGCATCGTAAAAATATTAAAAAAGCTCGCTAATAATACAGTATAATATTCTTTTATTTAAGTGAAAATAGGATAAAAGTACTCCTAAATAAAATAGTATTAATTTCAAAGGAATTTCTAAATGGAAAACGTAGTAACAATAGACAGTGTATGTGCATATTGTGGAGTTGGTTGCGATATTGCTGCTCATGTTGATACAAAAGAGAACAAGATAAAAAAGATTTTTGCACATCCTGATGGAGCAGTTTCTCAAGGGAACTTGTGCATAAAAGGGAAGTATGGTTATGATTTTGTGGATGCAGAAGAGAGAATTAAAGTTCCTCGTATTAGAAAAAGTTTCTTAGAAAAAAATCCTACGATTAAGGAAGAGATAGCCAGTTCTTTGACCTCACTTGATGATACTTGGTATGAGTCTGACTTAGAAGGGGCTACTACCGCTGCTACGTTAAAAATGAAAGAAATTCAAAAGAACTATGGTAGAAAATCTATCTGTTCTCTTGGTGGAGCTAGAAGCTCATGTGAATCTGCCTTTTATTTCCAAAAATTTACCCGTGATACCCTTGATTCTCCTCATGTTGACAACTGTGCTAGGGTTTGTCACTCACCATCACTAAAAGGAATGAGACTGACCATTGGTGAAGGTGCTGCTTCTAACCCTTTTGATGACATTTACGAATGTGAATTTATGATTGTAATGGGATCAAACACCACAGAAGCCCATCCTATTGTGGCAAACCGTATGATTGAAGTGGCACAAAAAGGTATAGGAATTGCTACTTTTGATGTGCGTGAGATTAAGCTTCATAAATTTTCAAAATACAAAGCTATTACCCCTCATGAGACAAATTTACTGGTTTTAAATATGATGGCATATGTGATTATTAAAGAGGAACTTTATGCTCCGGAGTTCATTGAAAATAGAACCAAAAATTTTGAGCATTTTAAAGAGAACATTTTAAAAGACCCGTATGCAAACCCAGAGTTTTTTAGAGAAGTTGAGGGTTATGAGTATTTGGCTGATATGTTGCCTGAAATTGCACGTGAATATGCATCTAAAAAGTCACTCATTTTATGGGGTCTTGGCATTACTGAACATACCGATGGCTCTTACGCGGTAATGGCGATTGTTCATTTGGCGTTAATGACAGGAAACATTGGTAAAAGTGGAGCAGGACTTATGCCTCTTCGTGGACAGACCAATGTACAAGGGGCATGTGACATGGGGATGCTTCCCTACTATGCACCAGATTATACCGCACCAAAAGAGGTGGGATTAATGACACCACAACTGGTTGACGGTATGTTAGACGGTAGCATTAAAGGGGTTCTAAATATTGGAGAAGATTTAACACATATTCATCCAAATCTTAACAAACTTACTAAAGCATTTGAAAACTTAGAACTTATTTTTGTGCAAGAGTTGTTTATGACAGACATTGCCGAACGTGCTGATATTGTTGTTGGGGTTAAGTCGATTTATGAAAAAACAGGTATTTACATTAATGCCATGCGTAGAGTACACCTCTCCACACCTCTAGTACGTTCAGAATTACCAGATGATTGGGAAGTGATTAAGCTTCTTGATGAAAAAATGGGAGGAACACCAACGTACAAAACTTCATGTGACATTTGGGAAGATGTACGTATAGATGCACCCAACAGATTTTCAGGAGCATCTTATGCACTTTTACGAAAAAATGCGAAAAAAGGGATGCAATGGCCCATTAAAGATGGCGTTGACACTCCTGTACTTCACCGTGAAGACTTTAGAACCAAAGATGGCTTAGGTGCATTTCGTTACAAAGGTTACGAGCTTTGTGGAATGACAGAAGAGTTGCTTAACAAGTCACTTAAAGGCTACCACTTAACAACAGGTCGTGCCATGGCTCACTACAATAACTCTGCACAAACAAAATATACCGAAAATTTGATGAAACGTTATAAAGAAGATTTACTTTTAGTTCATGAAGACGACAAAGCAGACTTTCCTACTAAGCAAGTCATCTTAAAAACAGAGTTTGGACAAACAAATCCTTTGAGCGTAAAGTTTACTAAGAAAGTAAGTCCCAAAACACTTTATACTACTTTTCATTATGCTGATTCTAAACTCAACAACATCTTTGGTGACAAAAGTGATGTGTTGATTATGACTGCTGCTTTTAAATCTATTCAGGTTGAAGTTATTCCTGCATAAAACATACTTATTTTTTCTTAGCTCACACGTTTGACGTGTGTAGCTCCTTTTATAATACATCTTTGTTAGATTATTTTTCTTGACATATTTCTATTTTTTTATTTTATTTTTCTGCTACAATGTATTATGAAGCGGTGATGTAGACACATCATTGTCTCTGCTCTCACTTCTTCATGTTCATTACATAACAATGAACTATCTTATTTATTGGAGAAATAAACATGGAAAAAGAAACAAAAGTAAAACTTGAAAAAGTGGTTGAACTTGTAAATAATGCAATGGTTGACCCAGATATAGAAATAGAATACTGTATCCCTGAAGTAGAAACTACCTCAGATACATGTGATGTGTCGGGTGATCCATACATCTTAGTAAAGTATGAAGTGAGCCAAAGCAGTGTAAAAACACGTAAAATACGTTTAGGTAAAACAGCTCTAAGAAATTCTGCTGAAGAGATAGCAAATCAAACTACCTTTTCTATAGAAGAATTCAAATCAGAAATAGAGGCTGGACAAATCAATTAATCCAAAACTCTAGAACATAACTATTTAAGGAGTACAAAATGCAACAAGCAATTCAAGAAAAACTAGAAGACGTTGTCGATTTAGTAAGTAAAGTTTTAGTTGACCCAGATATTGAGTTAAATTATAAAATCCCTGATGTTGCCATGACAGATGAAAATGCCACTGTAGCAGGTGACCCCTATATCTTACTCAAATATATGGTTAACGGTCATGTAGAAAAACAAAAGATACCTATCAAGCAGACCTACCTTCAAAAAACACCTGAAGATTTAGCAAATCTTGTTACCTTTTATATAGAACAATTCATGGAACAGATAGAATCTGTTGAATATGGTGCACAATAAAATACGCTAGTCTATAGAACTTCTATAGACTAGATAAGACTTAAATCTTCTTCATACATAATCTCTTTAGCCAACAACTCTTGAGCTAAGTTTTCAATCTCTTCCCATTTATCATTAACCAACGTAATGGTTTTTTCTTCAGACTCTTTCATCCAACGCTCCAAAGCATCATCTATCTTTTCATGGGTATGCTGTACGTTAATACTATCTAAGGTTTGCTTCTGTGCGTTCATAATCCCTTTAAGGTTGATGTACCCTACTTCAGAGTCCATACCATAGTAAGCGATGGCTCTATAGGCTTCTTTGGTGGCATGTTGTAAGTCTGAAGAGGCTTCCATATCCATACCATCCATCGTACCATACTTCTTCATCAGGGCTATACGCCCAGCCAATGAGATACAGATTCTATTTTGAATGTCATCTATAGACATGTTTTGTCGTAAGTCTTCATGGTGGCTTACCACAAAACCATTAGGGCCCGTACGTGGGGTAACCGATATTTGCATGATTGGTACTTTTGGCATAAGTACTTTAGAGATGATAGTATGTGAAGCTTCTCGTATGGCATTTTTAGCAAAAAATTCTTCATGGGAAACTTTAGAGTGTTTTTCCCCATATTTTATAGTGTTGATTTGCTCCATAAGTATCTCTTGGGTAATGGCTGGAATGTTATGGCGTATACAGTAAAACGAAGCCTCTTTACTCATAAGCTCTAACTGTGCTCCTGTAAGCCCAGCAGTATAAACCAAAAGCTTGTTTATATCAAACTTACCACTTGTAGGCTTTTCTTTTAAGATTTTGTCTATAAAGTAGAGTCTTGCTTCTTTGTCAAGCTCATCTATGGGGATGTGTATCTCTATACGCCCTGCTCTTACGATGGCTGGGTCTATGTTCTCTTTATAGTTCGTGGCAGCGATGATGAAAACATGTTCATCTTCTTTGTTGGCAAAACCATCCATCTCTGCTAAAAATTTATTGATTTGTACTTCTCGTGTATTGTCTTTATCACGTTTACCAATAGTGTCTATCTCATCGATAAAAATGATAGATGGGGCATACTCTCTTGCTTTTGCAAAGACATTTTTTATCTTATCAAGTTGTAAAAGTTCAACTCCTGTAATGGAAATAAATGGTAACTCAGCTTCGGCAGAAAATGCTTTTGCCAACAGTGTTTTACCTGTTCCTGGAGGGCCATAAAGAAGCATCCCTTTTGGAGGCTGTACATCAAACGCTTTAAGCAGCTTTGGCTCTTTTAAAAAGTTTATGACTTCAAGGAGTCTACTTTTTGCTTTTTTATGCCCTGCAATATCATCAAATGAAACATTGGGTATGTCAAATACCAAACCATCTTCAGAGAAATCTTTGATACGTTTCACTTGTTTAAAATGACAATCATTCACTTCATACAAAATAGCACCATCTTGTATGCTTATGCTCTCTTCTATTTCAAGTTTAATGTTTTTTCTAAAAAGCTCTTTGACAAGTTTTTCTTCTGCGATTAAAGGTGTTAAATTTTCAGAGATAAAATCAATCACTTTTTGAGACAGAGAAACTTCTATGGTGTCATAATCACTCATGACTAATTTATTATGTAATATATAGTCTGTTATTTTAGTGAAAAAAGTCTCACCTAACTTATTTTTGATACGCCTTGCATCCAGTTCTGGGGCAAACACAAGTACTTGTGTTTTCAAAAAGTTTTCAAAATGGTCATCGACTATAAATTCTAAGTCAAAGTTGTCTTCAAATGCTTTTTCATATTCTAAAAAAGCTTTTTCACCTATGGCTTCATAAGCAGTATAGTTAAGCTTGTTAAACAACACTATCGTCGCTTGAGAAAACCTAGAGATGAGTTCAGGGATGATGGCTTTTTGCGTACCACCTGTTTTGATGTTTCTTTTTTCTTCTCTTTTTAAAGCTTCTAGTATCATAGATTCTGCTTGTATATAGTCATCATCTATGAGCTTTATAAATTTATTGTCAGAGTAAAGTTCTTCACCAAGGTTAGATGTAATGATAAAAATAGTCTCTTTAAAATCTACTACAAAATTGGCATTACCTTCATCGTATGGTTTTTCAGGATCATCATTACAAGGTTGGTCTGTTACTTTGTCCCAACCACACGCATCACGCATCTTTCCACCTTCAAAGATGGAAAGTAGGTTGGTCTGTATCACATTGTCTGCTTTCTCAAAAGCATCAAGCACGATGATAGACTTAGGGTTGTCATGCACAAAACCAGTCAACTGTCCTGTACTGTATCCAGACCATCCCTTAGGGTAGCCATAGAGTTCTCCACCATTTTGTTCATGGTACTGCGTCATATCAAAGTTTCGTATTTTGTAGTCTTTTAAGGTTTTACTCATAAGCTCTGCCAAATACGTTTTACCCGTTGCAGGAGAACCTAAAAAAAGATAGGTTGATTTTGGAGCATTTTTATTTTTAAGGATATTACTCTGTATGCTACTAACTATGGCATCTATCGCTCTATCTTGACCAAATAAATCTTTAGTCAATGCTTCACGCATTTTGTTAGCAACTTTTATATATTCTTGACCATCATTCATATGTTATTCTTCAATTTGTATTTTCAATCAGAGGCTTCATTTATCATGATAAACAAAGATACCATCAAAAAGATTAGAATCGCATTCTACCCTACTTTTACTTGAATCTCTAAAACCAAAAAAGTTGTACTAAATTAAGTATCAACATAGAGATAAAACCAACCTTATAGACCATCTTTTCATGACGCTCTACAAAAGAGGTACTTTTATCAAAATAGGGCTTTACTTTCGTAGGATTGGTAATCTCATATTGCATCTCTGAGTAGTTGTGGTAACGGTTATCTGTATCTGGGTCTAAGGCTCTTAGTATCACAGATTCTAGCCATTTTGGTATTTTGGGGTTAAGCTTGGTAGGCTCTTTTATTTTCTTCTCAAAACTAGGTGTTTGAAAAGGCTCTATCTCACCAAAAGGGTACTTTTGCGTGAGCACTTCATAGAGTGTTACCCCTATCGCATAGAGTTCTGTTTGTTCGTTGATAGGGGCTTGTTTAAAACGCTCTGGGGCTAAGTAGCTTGGTGTTCCTGCACGTGTGACATTAGAGTAGGCTTCTGTAATACTACCAAAATCCACCATCTTAAAGACTAACTTTCCTTTGCGTTCAGTGACTATGATGTTTTCAGGTTTGATGTCACCATGCACTAAGTCAAGACGTATGAGAAACTGTGACATTTTTAAAAGAAAAACTGATAATTCCACAGACATATCTACTGAAAGTGGTTTTTTCTGTGTAAACACTTTGAGTGACACTCCCTCGATAAACGGCATAATGTAATAACGGTGCGTACGCTTTTTAGGTACCACTGCTTTTGGGAAAAAACCAGCTTTAAGCCGTTTTGCCATCCAGACCTCTTTCACAAACATATCAAGCATCACCACATCATCTACTGCTTCATAGGGAACAAACTTTATCACATACTGCAAGCCTCTTTTTTCACAAAGCCATGTACGGTTGTTTTGTATCAGTGGCTTTAGTAGCTTATAGCCATCTACCTCTTCGCCTACTTTATAATGCTCTTTGACTATGAGGTCTAACTGTTTAAGCTTACCACGTGGGTCTAGTTCTTTTATCTCTATGACTACCGCGGTGGTATCGTCTGGTAAATCATCATTATGTTTTTTAGACGCTTTTTTGACTAAAAATGATGCTCCCATTTTCATGCTATCAGAGATTTCATCTTGTGAGAGTTCATTATACAAACCATCTGAACATAAAAGTATTTGGTCACCTGAAAGTAAGTTATTTTCAAAGTAATAGGGTGAAACGCTCTCTTCTAAACCCATAGCCGAAGTAAGCACATTTTCCATGCCCTCTTCATCCATACTATGGTCATTTGAAAGCTGTGCACAAACCCCTTTTCTATTAAGGTAGATACGACTGTCACCTACATTGGCACCATAAAGCCTGTCACCCTCTATTACCACAAGTGTAAGTGTCGTGACCAACTCTTCACGCTCATAGTCTTCCATCGACTCCATATACAACACATGATTAATGTTTTCTATAAAATGTTTAATAGACTTTTCCATAGTCCAAGACCTAGGTCTGTTTTTAAGAG
>Ga0256834_1001033_pt1 | contig 19477 bp, 13 predicted proteins | sample 4281140metaG_FD_190536 | JGI IMG/M metagenome (GOLD analysis project Ga0256834, IMG submission 190536) | Hydrothermal vent microbial communities from East Pacific Rise, Pacific Ocean - 4281-140 | ecosystem: Environmental > Aquatic > Marine > Hydrothermal vents | place: Pacific Ocean: East...
AGCCATGACCGCAAGATCTCCCTCATGGGTACGGGTGAATGGCAAACCGCGCAGAGGAAGGACGCTCTCCTTGTAGTTTGCTCCTGATCTTTCCAACGTCTCTTTTGTTTGTCCGACACTTGCATAGGTACAGGGAAGCGTGTGAATAAATTTGACAACACGTTCAAGTTTCAGCACTTCAGGTTTTTGACCCAGAATCCTTTTCACTACATACTTTACTTCAGCGCGTGCAGCATGTGCCAATTGTATTTTTCCGTTACAGTCTCCTATAGCGTAGTGACCACTCAGAGATGTTTCAAAGTGTGCATCTGTCTCTATGCCTTTTCTGCCGATCACTATCTGTTCGGTTTGGACAGCCTTTGTATTGGCTCTTCTTCCTGTAGCGACCAGAAGCATAGGAACGTAATGCTCTTTCCCGTCAGAAAAAGAGATGTGTACCCCTCTTTGTGTTGTTTTCGCATGCGCTATACTATGTTCAGGAAGCAGTGTGATCCCCAGTTCTTCCATCTGTTTCATACTGTTTTTGGATATCATCGGGTGGGCTTTCGTGAGTAGTCTGTCATGTCTCCAAATCAACTCGGTCTCAACACCTGCGGCTGCAAAAAAACTTGCCATTTCCAAACCGATGGCACCAGATCCATATACCGCTATTTTCTTAGGCAGTGTACGCAAATTGAGTACTTCGTCGCTTGTAATGATCTGCTGACCGTCATAGAGGATACCTTCCGGTATATAAGCATGTGAACCTGTCCCGATGATCACATATTTTCCGCTTACTCTTTTTTCACCAACTTCAAGCGTATGTGCTTCAACCAATACGCCCTCTCCTTTGATAATATCCACTTTTTCACACTGCCTGCCGATGGCTTTGGTGGCATCCAGGAGCAATGCTTCTTTAGCATCATCCAGTTCTGCCATATCCAGTTTCAAATTTCCTTTGATCCAGGGTTTGTTTGCAAGACGTATACTTTCTGCCGCCTGTAAATACATTTTGGAAGGAATACAGCCGTTATGCAGGCAGGTACCGCCAAGATGAGAGGGGTTTTGCTCTATAAGTGCACATTTCAAACCGGCACGGGAAGCAATGACAGCAGCGGCATAATTCAACCCGCCACCCAAAAAAAGTATGTCATAATCATAAGTCATTTTAACTCCTTGAAAAAAAGTGTGTCTTTCGCCAGTGTTTTGAGTGTTTGCATAAATGATGCACCCTGCCAACCGTTAATGATACGATGATCCAGTGTCAATGTCACAGAGATCTTACCCTCTTTTTCAGCGCCTATTGCTGCAATACCGCAATCATTCCCGTTGATCATCGCATCAAAACGTTCTATGCCCATCATACCGAGATTACTAATACCAAAAGTAGAACCGCTCATCATGTCAGAAGAGATACGCCCCTCTTTCACAAATGTTTTAAAGTTGCCCAGTGTTTCAGATAAAGTCTCGATGGACATCGTGTTGCATGCCTTGAAAACAGGCATATAGAGTGCTCTTTCATTTGCCATCGCTACAGAGATGGAAGCATTGGGCCAAACCTGCAGTCCATTGCTTCCCAGCATCGTACGAAAAGCTTCATGCTGCATCATGGCTTCTGCAAAAAGTTTTATCAGCCACAGAGTCAGTGTATGTTTTTTATCCGCATGTGCATTGATCAAATGAGCATCGATACTGTCATAAATATGATACACCGGCAATTGGGAAGCTTTTGTCACAGTGGCTATGATATTTTTTTGCATCATATCCAGTTTTTCAGGAAGAGGAATATTGTTTTCTTTAATATACGCTTTTATTTCTGATTCACTGTGTTTTTTTCCTTTTTCAAAATGATCCGTAGAAAGAGCATACTCAGTCAGTATGTTAAGTGCCTTTGGCGTAAAATAGCGCGATTCATAATACTTTTTAATATCAGATGTGTGAGCAGGCTTTGAGAGCTTTCCGTCTGTCTGCAGTTCTTCAATATCAAGACCATATTTAGCTGCCAGTGCTTTTGCTTTGGGAGAAGCTGTACCTGAAACCATTGTTTCTACAGGCGTGGGAACTGTTTCTTTTTCTATAGCAACTTCTTCTTTCTCTACAGGGTGTTCTTCAGTCTTCACGGGAGCAGGTTCACTCTTTTTTTCTTCTACTACAGGGTTTATTGCGGGTGCTTCTTTTTTCTCTGTATCTACTTCAGCACTCTCTCCCACTGTAATACGTGCGATCACGGTACCGACCGTTGCACTGTCACCCTCTTTCAGCAGAAGTGCGTCTACTTTCCCCTCTTTGAAACTCTGTATTTCCATAATGGCTTTGTCACTCTCCACCTCTGCAATAACATCTCCGACTTTTACCCTATCGCCCTCTTTCACTTTCCATGAAACCAGTGTTCCCTCTTCCATAGAGTCCGAGAGTTGAGGCATTACAATTTCATAAGCCATTTTCTGCTCCCCACGCTTTAATCTCTTCTTTGATCGTCTCCGGTGTCGGAATAGAAGCAAGTTCACGTTTTCGGTTGTAAGGGATAGGCACATTTTTACCGGCAATACGTAAAGGTGCTGCATCCAGGGCATAAAACATTTTTTCTGCTGCCCAGGAGACGATCTGTGCACCATACCCGCCCATGTAGTGGTCTTCCTCCACCATTACCAGGCGACCTGTTTTTTCTAAAGAATTTTTCAATGTATCATAGTCTATAGGATTAAGAGACTGAAGATCAATCACTTCATAACTCTTACCTGTCTGCTCTTCCAGTTCAGGGAGCATTTCCATAACATCATCTACCATTTTCAAGTAAGTCACAATGGTCACATCCTGCCCCTCTTTGACAATGCGTGCTTTAAAAGGATCCAAGTCGGCATTCATATCCACGTCACCTTTTTTATTGTAAAGCAGCTCATGTTCTATGAAAACAACCGGATCATCCATTAAGATCGCTTTTTTCAAAGCATGATAGGCATAATTGACATCAGAAACAGCAAATACACGAAGACCCGGTACTGCTGCAAGCATTTGCTCGTAACTTTCACTGTGCTGTGCTGCCAGTTGTTTACTGACTCCCTGGGGAAAGCGCACCACCATTGGCAGTGTTATTTTGCCTGCACTCATATAGTGGTATTTGGACATATGGTTAATGATCTGGTCAAAAGCGAGCAAAGCAAAATTGGCAGTCATGATTTCGGCGATGGGTCTTAACCCGCCTATGGCCATCCCCACTGCATTTCCGACTATAGAAAGTTCTGCTATAGGGGTATCGATGAGACATTTTTCACCATATTTGGCTACCAATCCTTCACTCACACGGTAACTGCCGCCGTAAAGACCTACATCTTCACCCAACATGACCACTGTTGAATCAACAGCCATACACTCATCAATAGCACGATTCAGTGCTTCACGATACAACATGGTTCACCTCCTTGAACAGATGATCATACAGGGTTTCAACACCTGCTTCCGGACTCTCTTGGGCAAAGGTTACTGCTTCATCTACAGTTTCCTGTGCTTTTTTGTCTATTTCATCAAGATCGGAACTGCTAAGCTCAAACCGATCCTGAAGTACACTTTTCAACTGTGCTATAGGATCTTTATGTTTCCATATTTCCAGCTCTTCGGCAGAACGATACGTTGCCGCATCACTCACCGAATGTCCCTCATAACGATAGGTCATTGCTTCAACAAAGACCGGACCGTGTCCTTTCGATATATACTCCTGAGCTTCTTTAATACATTCATATACAGCCAAAGCATCATTTCCGTCTACTTCCATGGTTCGCATGTAAGGCTCTGCTTTTTTTCGCTGTTCCAAAAACGGTGCGACCCGAGTGATCTTCGTACCAATAGCATACTGATTGTTCTCGCAGAGAAAAAGCAGTGGAAGTTTCCAGGTACTTGCGATATTGAGTGATTCAAAAAATGCCCCGCTGTTGCTGGCACCATCTCCAAAGAGGACGAGGACTCCGTGCTCACTCTCCTTAAACTTCCGGGCATAGGCACAGCCTACAGCATTGGGTATATGTCCACCGACAATAGCATCACCGCCATAGAAAAAGTGTGAAGGATCAAAAAGGTGCATGGAACCTCCCTGCCCTTCACTGACACCTGTACTCTTGCCAAATAGTTCAGCCATCACGGCTTTGGGTTCAATACCCCGTGACATCGCCATGATATGTTCACGGTAAGTCGTAAAAACGTCACCGTGGTCAAAAGCCTTCATTGCGGCTACACTCAAGGCTTCCTGTCCTATATCAAGATGTAGAAATCCTGAGATCTCACCTGTCATATAATGTTCTTTGGCTGCATACTCGAATTTACGTCCAAGTACCATCAGCGCATATATTTCTTCTGCAATTGATTTATCCATCATTACACTCCAAATTTATTTATCGTACACAAACAAAGTGTATCACACTAACACCAATCATATCTAATCTGAAATGAAAGATATATTAACAAGAAGCCGTAAAAAGCTGCAAAAAACCCTATTTGATTAGATTATAGTTCACATAAAAGTGCTATACTATAGGAGGAAAAATATAAAAATACACAAGGAGATACTATGGCAACAGTCATTTCATACGGAGCAGCAGAGGTGGTGACCGGATCATGCCATCTTCTCGAATTAGACAGTGGTACACGCATACTTATTGATTGCGGAATGTTTCAGGGGCGTGTAGAAAAACGTAATTACGAAGATTTCGGTTTTGATCCCAAAACGGTCGATTATCTGCTGGTGACACACGCACACCTCGATCATGTGGGAAGGATCCCGAAACTGGTCAAAGAAGGATTTGAGGGAACTATCGTCATTACGGATGCAACCGTTGATCTTGCAGAAGTGATCATGCTTGACTCTGCGAAGATCATGAAAGAAGACTATCTTACCCTCTACAAAAAGGCCGAAAGAAGGGGTAAAGAAAATGAAGTACCTCTACCGCTGTACAAAGAAGAAGATGTACGTGAAGTACTTGCACTCAAACGCGTTGTTCCAGAATATGATAAAAGTTTTGAACTCTGTGAAGGCGTGAACCTCACCTATAGAAACGCAGGTCATATTCTAGGCTCTGCATTTATTGAGATCCGTTATAAAGAGGGAAAAGAAGAGCGGACCATTGTTTTCTCAGGTGATATCGGAAATGACAACGATATGGTCCTTCCCGACCTTGCTGCCTGTGAAAAAGCAGATTATCTTTATGTCGAGTCTACCTATGGAGACCGTAACCATCAGGGTGCACTTGAAAGTGTAAAAGAGTTTAAAGATGTCGTCATCAACACACTGGATAACTGGGGAAATGTACTGATCCCCTCTTTTGCCATTGAGCGTACACAGGAGATCCTCTGTATCCTTAAAGAGATGTATGACAAGGGAGAGTTACCTGAGTGTAAGGTCTTTCTTGACAGTCCCATGGCTTCCAAAGCGACTGCCATTTATAAAAAATATGCAGAAGAACTACTCAGTACGGAGTGTCAGGCCATCAAAAAGCGTGACGGTACCGTTTTTGACTTTGAATATTTGAAATACACTCAGAATGTGAATGAATCAAAAGCGATCAATAATGAAAAATACCGTACGATCATTATTGCGGGAAGCGGTATGTGCAGCGGCGGTAGAATACTGCATCACTTCAAGAACCGTCTCTGGAACAGAAAAAATGCTGTTATTTTTGTGGGATATCAGGCAGAAGGCACACTGGGAAGACACATCGTGGATGGAGCAAAATGGGTCAAGATCTACCATGAAGATATACGTCTTCAAGCCAGTAGATATACCATTAACGGTTTCTCAGCACATGCTGACCAGTCAGGTATCATTGAATGGGTGAAGAACATAGAAGATCTACAGCGTATCTTTTTGATACACGGAGAAAAAGATAAACAGGAAGTACTCAGAGAGGTCATGGGTAAAAAGCTGCATGAAAAAGCCCATATCGTAGAACCTGAAGAGGTGATCTATCTACCATGATCATGCAGCCGAAATCTTTATTACTCATTTGTAAAACACCTAAAAGCGGTATGCGTATGATCACGATGGGTCTGATGGCAATGCTCAAGCGGGAAGTACAGGATGTTGCCTTTTTCAAGCCTCTGGTCACATCTTGGGAAGATGATACAGATATTCAGTTCGTCACCCAACACTTTAAACTCAAACAAGACCCCAAAACAGCTTATGGTATGACCATAGAAGAGAGCAAAGTACTTATTGCAAAAGAGCAGGATCAGACACTATATGAACGGATCCTGGATCGTTACACTCTTTTATTATCTGAATATGATTTTGTTTTATGTCAAGGCACGCATGATATGCAGGATGATATATTGATAGATGGTTCTTTCAATTTTAAAATTGCCAAAAATCTTCAAATTCCTGTTCTTGAGATCATAAACGGATATGATCTGAAAACGATTGAAGAAGCCAAAACAGCTATTGATTATACAAAACATATCTCATCCAGCTACAGTATCACTTTACTGGGTATCTTTTTCAACCGGGTCTCCCTTGAAATGGCAGATATGCTTAAAGAGCAAAGCAGTGATTCCCTTTGTATTTTTGCTCTACCGGAAATTTCTGAACTTGATCAGCCAACGATGGCTGATATTGTTGCACAAACAGGTGCCAAACTACTGACCAAAGACAGGTCGATGCTAGACAGGACTGTTGCTGACAGTAAAGTAGCGGCAATGATGCTGGAGCATTATTTGGGTTATCTTGAAGAGGGAGACCTGATCATCGTTCCGGCAGACAGAAGTGATATACTTGTAGGTACATTCTTGGCCAATCTCTCTCATAACTATCCTTCCCTTGCCGGTATCCTTTTAACCGGAGACACGCTGCCTGCAAAATCAATTGATACCTTGATCAGAGGAACGGATATACCTATTCTGCCGATGATAGCACTCAACACCGACACACAAAGTGCTGCCTTTCAAGTAGAAAATGTATCTGCAGAGATCACACTCCACAGTGAACGCAAAATCGCTTTGGTACTGGGTTTGTTCCATGACCATGTTAATATGGAAATACTCAAAAAAAGAATTTCACTGGCAGTACCTAAAACAATGACACCGGTACGTTTCACCTATATGTTATATGCAAAAGCCCGGGCTTTTAAAAGTCGTATCCTACTGCCGGAAAGTAGCGATGAAAGGATATTGCGTGCTGCAGACAATGTTTTACGTCAGGGACTGTGCGACATCACGCTGCTGGGAAATCCACAAAGTATCCACCAGCGCTGCGGCCTTTTGGGTCTTGACCTTTCTGGTGCAGAAATTGTAGATCCGGAGTCCTGGGAACATATGGAAAAGTTTGTCGACACATTTTATGAGCTTCGTAAACATAAAGGCATCATCAAACAGATGGCACGGGAGATGGTGAGCCGTACAAATTATTTTGCAACCATGATGCTCTATCTGGGGTATGTAGACGGGATCGTTTCCGGTGCCACACATACCACCAGAGAAACGATCAAGCCAGCATTTGAAATCATTAAAACACAAAAAGACGTTACCCTGATCTCCAGTCTGTTTTTTATGTTACTTGATGATCGCGTACTGGTGTATGCTGATTGTGCAGTCAATCCCGATCCTGATGCGGAGCAACTTGCACATATTGCAATCAGTTCGGCTAAAACAGCTAAAATATTTGGTATTGAACCCAAAGTTGCTATGCTCTCTTACTCCAGCGGCGATTCTGGTGTGGGAGCCGATGTAGACAAAGTACGCCAGGCAACACATATCGCTCAGACATTAGTACCGGATATGATGATAGAAGGTCCCATGCAGTATGACACGGCTATCGATCCTAAAGTTGCAGCACAAAAGATGCCAGAGAGCAAAGTCGCAGGCAATGCAACCGTATTCATATTCCCGGATCTAAATACGGGGAACAATACGTATAAAGCAGTACAAAGAAGTGCTGATGCTATTGCCATCGGTCCAATTTTACAGGGACTTAAAAAACCGGTTAATGATCTCAGTCGCGGTGCTGAACTTGCCGACATCATCCATACCATTGCTATTACTGCTATACAAGCTGCAGAAGGGAAAGCGACTTCATGAAAATTTTTGTTCTCAATGCCGGCAGTTCATCGATCAAATACAAACTTTTTCATATAGATCAAAAAGTACAGATACTTGCCTGGGGTGCAGTGGAAAAGATTGCAGAAGAAGAGAGTTTCATCTCATTTAATGAAAGCAAAGAGAAAGTAAAATGTGCCACACATAAGGAAGGCCTGCAACTGATCATACAACAGTTGCAAAAAGCAGGTATTTTAAAAGATTTTTCAAGCTTGAATGCTATTGCGCACAGAGTTGTACACGGAGGATCGCTGTTTTGCGAACCGACACTAATTGATGAAACAGTGAAAAAACAAATACAGCAGATGATACCTCTCGCACCCTTGCATAATCCTGCCAACCTTGAAGGTATCACAGCGATGCAGTATCTTGCTCCAAACATTATGCAAATTGCCTTTTTTGATACCGCTTTTCACCAGAGTATGCCAGCATCCCATTTTCGCTATGCCCTGCCGGAGTATCTTTATGACGAGTTGAAGATCAGACGTTACGGTTTTCATGGCATCTCACATCACTATCTTACTAAAAAGAGTGCCCAGTTTCTGAAGAAACCTCTGCAAAACTGTAATCTTATCACCTTACACCTGGGTAATGGTGCAAGTGCTACTGCCATTAAAAATGGAAAAAGTATAGAAACATCTATGGGCTTTACGCCACTTGAAGGACTTGTTATGGGGTCACGTAGTGGTGATCTCGATCCGGGAATTTTGCTTTACCTTTTCGAACAATACCATTATGATGGTGACAAACTTGACCATTTACTCAATCAGCAGAGTGGGTTAAAAGGTCTGTGTGGAACCAATGATATGAAAGAGATCATACAGAAAATGAAGAAAGGAGAAGAAAATGCAAAACTTGCATTTGATATCTTCTGCCAAAAAGTCAAACACTATATCGGTGCATATATCGCCTTGCTTGGCAATGTGGATGCGATTGTTTTTTCAGGTGGTATCGGATCCAATTCACCTGAAGTAAGAGAAGCCATATGCTCCAATATGTCAGTACTTGGCATTATTCTCGATAGTGAGAAAAATCAACAACACTTTACTTTAATTGGAGATAAAGGGTCTGTCAAAGTACTGAAAATAGAAACAGATGAAGAATTTGAAATGGCAGATCAGAGTTTACAGATCATCAAAAAACATCCAGTAACACGGAAACAATAAATTGACCTTTGTTAACTTTTATATAAGATTTGAGAGTATAATAAAAAAATAATGGATAAATGAAAAAAGGAAATTGGAATGTCAAACAGTCAAAAAAATACTGAAAGTGGCGCTACACCTAAAGATCATGAAGCAACATCAAATCCAAACATTAACGGACTGACAAGTGAAGAAGCAAAAGAGCGGCTCGCCAAATATGGTCCAAATGCGATTGAAGTGAAAGAAGAGAGCTGGGGACACAGGCTCTTTCGACGTTTCTGGGGACCGATCCCATGGATGATCGAAGCAGCATCAATTCTTTCCGCTATAGCAGGACGATGGGAAGATTTTGCCTTCATTACCGGACTTCTTCTTGTCAATGCCTTTGTTGATTTTTACCAGGAATCCAAAGCACTGAATGCCATTGCTGTATTAAAGAAAAAGCTGGCACACAAGGCACTTGTGATGCGCGACGGTAAATGGCAGGATATCGATGCCAAAGAGGTCGTACCGGGAGATGTCATTAAGATCAAGATAGGTGATATCGTTCCCGCAGACGTCAAACTCTTGAGTGGGAGTGACTTTCTTCTTGTTGACCAGTCGGCACTGACGGGAGAATCCCTTCCTGTACACAAAGAAGTGGGGAACGACCTGTACGCCAATGCGATCATCAAACAAGGTGAAATGCTTGCAACCGTAACAGGAACAGGGAAAAATACCTATTTTGGAAAGACGGTTGGTCTGGTAGCCAAAGCCCAACGTGAAGAACACAGCCATTTTCAGCAAATGGTCATCAAAGTCGGAAATTTCCTGATCATCATGACCCTTTTCATGATCGCTATTATCATCTACCATGGGGTCAGTACACACCAGCCTACATTGGATCTTCTGATCTTTGCACTGGTGCTTACTATTGCAGCCATACCGGTGGCAATGCCGGCTGTTTTAACAGTAACTATGGCGATCGGTGCAAGGTCACTGGCAGCGAAAGAAGCAATCGTCAGCCGTCTTGCCGCCATTGAAGAAGCGGCTGGGATGACGGTGCTCTGTTCCGATAAAACAGGTACACTGACACAAAATAAAATGTCACTTTCAGATCCATTTGTCGTAGAGGGACATACAGTAAAAGATTTAATGCTGTATGCAGCGCTGGCCAGCAAGGAAGAGAATAAAGACCCCATTGAAGCACCTATTTTCGAATATATCGACAACAACGATCTCCGCAGTGATTTCTCAACATACCATATGAAAAAATATCTGCCTTTTGATCCCGTACACAAGCGTACAGAAGGTGTCTATGATGGAAAAGACTGTAATTTAGTAGTTACCAAAGGAGCGCCGCAGGTCATCATAGAACAGAGTGATGATAAAGAATTCGACAAGAAGAAAGCCTATGAACAAGTTGAATCATTTGCCTCCAAGGGCTTTAGAACACTGGGTGTAGGATACAGAAAATGTGAAGAAGATGTGTATCATTTTGTAGGGCTTATGCCCCTCTTCGATCCTCCGAGAGAGGATTCAAAACAGGCGATAGAAGAGGCAACAGCCAAAGGGGTTCAGGTTAAAATGGTCACAGGAGACAATATTTCTGTCGCCAAATATATTGCAGGTATTCTCAGTATCGGCAGCAATATAGAAGATATTCATGCACTCAAAGGTGAATCTATCGAAGAGTATCTCTATCTTTCCAAAATCATTTCCGGTGCCATTGCAAAAGTGATGCGTCCCGAAGCAAGCGATGATGAGATCAATAAGACCGTCAATAAGATCATGAATAAGGTGCAAAAAGAGCTGTATAATATGCCCATACCTAAAGGGAGTGTTAAAAAACATGAATCCGAGATCGTTGCACAGATAGAGAAGGCTGACGGATTTGCACAGGTTTTCCCGGAAGATAAATACTTTATCGTTGAAGCACTTCAGAAAGAAGACTATATCGTAGGTATGACCGGAGATGGTGTCAATGATGCACCTGCCTTGAAAAAGGCCGATTGCGGAATCGCCGTCAGCGGAGCAACCGATGCAGCAAGAGCCGCAGCAGATATTGTTCTAATGGCACCTGGGTTAACCGTTATCGTCGATGCGATCAAAGTAGCAAGACAGATCTTTGAGCGGATGAAAAGTTATACGATCTACCGTGTTGCCGAAACCATCCGTGTGGTCATCTTTATGACAATGGCCATCGTCATCTATGATTTTTATCCGCTTACAGCTATTATGATCATCCTTCTGGCACTGCTCAACGATATACCTATTATGACGATTGCCTATGACAATACAAAAGTCAGAGAAGAGCCGGTTCGGTGGGATACAAAAGAAGTGTTTATTTTGTCTACCTGGCTGGGACTTGCAGGCGTACTCTCCTCTTTTACGCTTTTTTGGATATTGATGTCTCTCATGCATCTACCGATCGATTTTATACAATCTGTATTCTTTACTAAACTGATCGTTGCAGGACATGGAACACTCTACAACACCCGTATCGACGAATGGTTCTGGAAACGCCCATGGCCGTCATGGAAACTTTTTACCGCGACATGGGCAAGCGCAATTTTAGGAACAGTCATTTCGGTGTATGGCTTTGATATCATGGTACCGATAGGCTGGGAATGGGCTCTGGCGATGTGGATCTATGCTTTGACCTGGTTTGTATTTAACGATATCGTTAAAATGGGAGTATTGTATTATTATAGAAGGAAAGATAATGAAAATGTCATGTAATAAAAACGAGAAACTGAACCGAAGAGAAGCCATGAAATTGCTGGGGATCGGTGGGACTTCCTTGTTCCTGGGTGCAGGAAGTACAGCTTCTGCCGACACCAAACTCTCCGCTCCTTCAAGTAAAAAAGAAGCCAATATTCTCATCGCAGGTGCCGGTACAGGGGGGATGCTGACAGTGGCAAGACTACGCAGGGCAGCCCCCAATGCAAAGATCACTCTGATCTCTCCAAACAGTGTGCATCTCTATCAAAGCGGACAGGTCTATGTGGCAGCAGGACTCTACAGTGAATTTGACAATAAACGAAAAACATCGGATCTGCTGCCGAAGAATGTGAACTGGATGAAAGATAAGATCACTGCTTTTGATCCCGACGACAATACGGTTCAAACCGAAAAGAACGGAAAGGTCTCGTATGATTATCTTATCGTTGCCCTGGGATGTGAATATGACTTCTCGATGATCGATGGATTGGAAGCTTCTGATATCGGGGAAAATGGTATCGCCAGCGTCTACCTCAATGACTTGTCAGAAGGCACATCCAAGGGTGCGATCATTTCCAAAATGTGGATGAGATCCATACAAAGAAGTGCCGGAAAGAAGAAAGTGAAAGTACTTTTTGCCGATCCGGATACTCCGATCAAGGGTGAAGGGGCTTCTTTGGATATGCTCTTTTTATGTAATGATCTCCTCAAAGGAAATGGGCCAAAAAAAGGTCAGGACGTACAGCAGAATGTTCATTTTTCGTTGGCAAGACCGGAAGAAAAACTTTTTCGTATCCCTAAGATCGACACCGTTCTAAAAAAAGAAATAGCCTCTGCCAAAAATATTGACACACACTTTGAATATATACTCACAGCTGTCGATACAAAAAAGAAAGTTGCAACCTTTTTCCATAAAGGCAAAAGTGAAGAAATTACTTATGATTACCTCCATATTACACCTCCTATGCGATCGCCACAGGTACTTGCCCAATCGAAACTTGCTGTTAAGGATGTAAAGATGCAAGGCTGGATGGAAGTTGATCCGGAAACACTTCAGCATCCAAAATATAAGAATGTTTTCGGTATTGGAGATATTCTTGCACTGAAAACAGGAAAGAGTGGTGGTGCCGTAAGAGAACAGGGAATCGTAATACAGGACAATGTTACAGCCCAGATGGAGACTATTCCTCTTCCTATGAAGTACAATGGTTACAGTGTCGTACCCTTCAAAACACGATACGGCAGAATCATACTGGCCGAGTCTGACAAACATGGTCTGGCACCGACATTTCCTCTGGATCCGACACAGGCAAGATGGATCTGGTGGGAGATAGATCTACACCTGATACGCCGTGCTTATTTTGATCTAATGATGCGTGGGATGATGTAATGGTACAACGATTGGCTGCACTATGAATTTTGATCCTGTTTTACTACACTTTCTACTGACAGTCGTTTTCAGCTTTCTGGTGGGCATGGAAATACGTACCTATATGCAGCAGTTTCACAGTGAGCAGGAAACACTTATTTTCGGATCTGTTCGTACCTTCACTTTTACAGGCATACTCGGTTTCATTCTTTATAGTATTGACACGGTACATCTGATCCCCTATACGGCAGGATTATTCTCTGTTACTCTGCTTTATGCACTTTTTTACCAGAAAAAGCTTGAAGAGGGACGGCGAAGTGTTCTTGCCTATTTTGTAATGCTCATTGTGTACAGTTTCGGGCCTATGCTCATTCTTTTTCCACTTTGGATGGCGGCACTGGTTTTTGTCTTGATCGTTTTTATACTGAATGCAAAAAACTCCATTCATCATTTTTCAACAGATATCAATACGTATGAACTCACTACATTGGGTAAAATGGTATTGCTCAGTGCTGTGATCCTGCCCTTACTCCCCAAAGCGAACATCATCCCCTATATTCCAATTTCACCTTTTAAAATCTGGTTGGTTGTCGTTGTTATTTCAGCTATCTCGTATGGCGGTTATCTGGCACAGAAATATTTTTTCCCGTCCAAAGGTTTGTTTATGACCGGTTTGATCGGCGGAACCTATTCTTCTACGGCTACAACCGTTGTGTTGGCAAAGAAAACACGTGAACTTCCAGCCAACAGCATGATGACAGCATCCATCATAGCCGCAACAGCAGTCATGTATTTGAGGCTGATCGTCATTACGACAGTATTCAATACTGCGATAGCAAAAATGATCGTCTGGCCGTTTCTGCTCTTTGCAGTATTGGGATTTGCCATTACCTGGTTTTATTATCATAAAGGTAGTGCACTGAAAAATGTACCCGAAGCTCAGGACAAGAACCCGCTTGAGCTGGGGACTGCTTTTGTCTTTGCCGGACTTTTTATATTGATGATGGTAGCAACCAGCTTCGTGACGCAGCACTATGGAACAGGCGGACTGAAAATATTTTCTTTTGTGACGGGATTCACAGATATTGACCCTTTTGTTCTCTCTTTATTGACAGGAAAATACAGTGTCGGAAATCAGGAGGTTCTCTCTGCGATCCTCATTGCCACAGGAAGCAACAATATTCTTAAAGCACTCTATGCAGTTTGGTTTGGAAGTTGGGCAAAGGTCAAAAGTGCTTTTGCCTGGCTGATGATATTGGGTATCCTGACAATAGCAGCAGGACTGGTACCTCTGCCTATTTAAATGAGGGATACTTCTGTTTACGATTTAACAACCATTAGGGTTCTTCAATTATAATAAAAATATAAAATTATCATAAGGATTAAAATGTGGAATTGGAATAATAAACTCAGCCCGGAAATGAATCTCAATAAAAATCTGGTGGACAGCTTCAAGAAATATGCTACCATAAGCGGTATCATGTTCATTATATTAGGCATAGCAGGGATTATATTCCCCTCGTTCATGTCTTTTACTGCACTTGCATTCGTCTCCTACCTTATGCTCTTTGCCGGAGTCTCTTCCGCATGGCTGACATGGATGAGTAACAGAGAAAACTGGTCAGGATGGCTAAAAAGTTTTCTGCTCATTATCGTTGCACTGTTGATGCTGTTCTATCCTATGGAGGGAATCGCGGCATTGGGATTATTGTTTGCCATCTACTTTTTTACAGATGCTTTTGCCGGATTTGGACTTGCTTTTTCTCTCAAACCGCAAAAAGTATGGTGGTTGTGGCTCTTTAATGCCCTGACCTCTCTGGCGCTGGGAGTCATCTTTATGGTTGGATGGCCTTTCAGTTCTTTAATGATGGTAGGACTTCTTGTCGGTGTCAGTCTACTCTTCGATGGTGTCGCCCTGCTCTCTGGTGGAATATTCCTTCAAAATGAAGAAGATGAGAAATGAAGCTGAAACACAAAATGGCTCTTTTTGCAGTATACTTTATTCTGTTCATTGCATTGACTGCGATGGTAGATTATTATGCCTATGATCTCATAAGTCCGTGGATATTCATCGGCTTTAGTTTTATCTCTGCGATCGCTGCAACATGCATACATGCAAAAACACATCAAAAGAGTAAAGTGGATGAATTGGCAAAGGATATTGAAGAAATTCTATAAAACACTTTACTACACTTTGGCTTAGATCCATTACTTCCCGTCAGGTTCCGGTATATTTTTAAAATACACTATAACTCTCAATGAGAGAGATCATAATACTCGCTGCCTCTACGAAGTAATGTCACCACAAGAGTCATGAGTGAAAAGTGATCAGGATCGCTAGAAGTTTTTTCATCATGCTTCCAAGTTGTCTATTTCAAGCAGAGAAGCATCCAGTTCTGCACTGAGCCGCTCAAAAACATCACGGCTTATTTCACCTTTCTGATAGGCTTCAAGCAGTCTATTCTTTTGTATATTGATCAGTCGCCGCTTGACACGCAATGTCTCTTCATTTTTGATCATATCCAGTTCTGGTCTACTCTTCTCGATCTCCGCTACCGCTTCTTCTTTTCGCTTTGCGTATTCTTCCCTGACCTGTTCAAGAATATCCTTCGATGCAATATGGTGGGCTTTAAGATTATCGATCTCATCAAGTGCTGTTTGAAACAGCATCGCATCGATCCTTCCTCTTTCATAGTCTCCAAGTTCACTTTTAGCACTGATCAGTCCCAATATTCTAGCCAAAGGCATGATTGTCAAGCCCTGGATGAAAATAGAAAGGATCACTACCCCGAAAACCATCGTTACGACTACTTCCTTATAGGGAAGAGAGTCGGGAAGAGAAAGTGCCAACACCATCGATAATGCTCCTCTGAGTCCACCCCATGACATTGCAATAGCCCATGAAAAAGGGAATTTTAAATGGGTAGGATACAACATCCCCCAAACACTGGAAACAACGATGAATCGTGCAAGCAACATGGCGGCATACGCGATGAGTATAATAGGCCACCAGGAGAGAAGTTTGTCAAAATTGATGGAAAAGCCCATCATCAGAAAGATAAGCGAGTTGAGTGCAAACGCCATGAATTCCCAGAATCCCTCGGTACTCAGACGCACCGAGGGGTAGAGAGAAGGCTGCAATACATTACGCTGAATCATCCATCCCGCAGCGACAGAAGCGATAACACCGGAGACAGCAAAACGATCGGCTAACAGAAAAGAACCGTATGCGGCAATAGTCGTCATCGTGATGACGACCATCGCATCATCAAGTTCCCGGATCATCCAAGAAGAAAGTCCTCCCACAATCAGTCCAATTAAAGCACCCAGACCAACCACTTTTACAAACTCCAAAACAACCGTCTGAGGCGTAGTGAGATCCTGTGCAAGAAAAGCCAGTACGATCCCAAAAACCACTATTCCTGTACCATCGTTGAAAAGACTTTCGCTCTCTATGAGCATTCTCAATCTTTTTGGGGCACCCAATTCTTTGAATACAGAAGTAACGGCAATGGGATCCGTTGCAGCTACTGCCGCACCAAACAACAAGGCGATGGACCAGGGGACAGAAGGGATCTCGGACACCAATTCACCGGCATAGACCAGTACTCCTGCACTGACAAGTGTCGAGACGATCACACCGGGCACGACCAATGCTGTGATACTCCATAAGTCACGCCGTATCGCCTGGCTATCCAGGTGGATCGCTGCTTCGAAGATCAGACCCGGAAGAAAAAGTGCATAGAGGATATCTTTGGTCAGTTCAGGAGGATGTAGAAGCCCCAGATTTCCCAACACAATACCGATGCCTACCAGTGCTATCGTATAAGGAAGATGCACCTTTTTAACTATGATGGCAGCCAGAGAGGCAACAAGAAAAAGAATAAGGATCACTATTTCATAACTCATTGAATTACTCCTGTTGTTTCCATTTGTAACGAACATTAAGTACGGTGGCAGCACTCCCCAGTGCCATTAAATCTTTGGGATCTATAGGATGTTTCGAAGTTTTTTTCATACTTTTCTTCTTTGATTATTATATTATACACACTTTACTTTGTATCTTGGAACGCTTTACATTCCTGATGTGAAACTTCTTTTCGGTATCGTTAAAAAGAATAAAGTGGATAAGTTGACGAAGGATATTGAAGAAATTCTTTGATACTTACGCTATAATTAAAAAATTTACAGCCAAGGAGTGAAATATCGTGAAACAGCTACTCTTTGCTCTATACCTGATGTTCCTGACTGTTCATATACAGGCGGAAGATATCAATGCAACCATTATTAATGGTAATAAAGCCCAATACCAAAAGTTGCTTTCAACGCTCAACAAAGAGACATCTCCTTCTTCAGAGCTTGCGCTGCAAAGATCTTTGCTGAAAGCTCTGATAGATCATACCTCTAAAGAAATAAACGCTACAGCTGCTGTTCCGGTTCCCAAAAACAGTGAGTCTTACAGATTGCTTTTTCATGCCTATATTGAAGATGCCATAGTGAGTCAAAACCTAAAAAACAAATGGCTGACAAGTCAAAAAAAAATCAAAACCATTGAGGCAGAAATTCAAAAGATCGACAAGAAGAGTGAAAAACTACTTTCTCTTGAACTGCAGGATGCACTCTATCATCAAAACGCTATCCTCTATCAGAAAAAGATTGATATCTACCATAAAAAGATGCAAAAGAGTGCTGAACTGTTACTCAGTTCACTGAAATATACAGAGATCGATTATTCAACTATTTTTAAAGTTCTGGAAAAAAAGAAGTTGCTTTTGGAAAAATTGCATTATGACATCAATACACTACAGATCAAAAAAGAACAGGCAGCACTGATCCAAAACAATAAAAAGATCACTTCTTTTAATGAGAAAAATAGAAGTCTCAAATATTTATATGAAGATACAGTTAAAGTGATAGCCTCTTATGATTTTTTACTTTTTTCAAAGGCTTTACAGAATCAGAGTAATGATGCTTTCAAGTTGGAAAAGAAGATCATTGAAGAACTTAAAAATATATCAGAATTTAAAAACATAAGACATACCATTCTCGCCCTGCTGACATCCATGGAAAAAAAATATCTTGGACAGATAAAGACACTCGAAGGTTCAGGAATACAGGATTTTGAGGATATTGTATATCAGGGAGTAGAATTTATAAACCGCCCTATTTTTAAAATCAATCATACGCCTGTCAGTATTTTCAAGATATTTATGGCATTTTTTATTCTGGGTGTCGGTTTTATCTTGGGAGGAGTATACAAAAACAAGATCGAAAATTTAAACTTGAGCAAAAGATCACTACCTGCATCGACACGTATCATCCTGGCAAATATCGGTTATTATATCATTCTTCTTATTGCCTTGTTTATGGTACTGAATGTACTTGGCATCAGACTTTCTTCGCTGGCACTTGTCGCAGGAGCGCTCTCTGTCGGTATGGGATTTGGACTGAAAAATATCGTTTCCAATTTTGTCTCAGGACTCATTATGATGTTTGAACACAGTGTTAAAATAGGTGACTATGTTCAGTTGGAAGATGGCATCTGTGGATACATCACTGATATTCGTATGCGTTCAACCACTATCAATACCAATGACAATATAGACGTGATCGTCCCTAATCAAAATTTTATAGAAACCAATGTCATTAATTGGACCATGAAAGACAATATTCGCCGTTTTGCTATCCCTTTTGGGGTTAAATACGGTACAAATCCGCAAACAGTGATCGATGTGATCACTAATGCCGTAAAAAATGAAGATAAATTCACCAATGTTATTCATGAATCGGCCGAAAGAACAACCCGTATCATTATGACAAAAATGGGAAGCAGCAGTGTTGATTTTGAACTTTTGGTATGGGTATCAGGTATCAAGATGCGCAGACCTAAAAGAACGACTTCAGAGTTTTTGATTTTGATCTACAATGCACTGTATGAAAATAATATTGAAATACCATTTCCTCAGGTCGACTTGCATGTGCGTTCTGTCGACACCCCTATTCCTGTGGAAGACTCCATGCATCACAGCCATTAAATAATACCGGGAACCCTTTGCTTTCATACAGGCAAAACTATAATCTCGTTTAATAATTGTTATATATTTATGGTTAGAATATAAAGATAAAATTCACCATAAGGATCCAGACATGAAAACCAATCATGAAAAACTTCAAGAGATCAAAGAGCTGATCGGTAAATTGGAAAAAG
>Ga0256834_1001034_pt1 | contig 19457 bp, 19 predicted proteins | sample 4281140metaG_FD_190536 | JGI IMG/M metagenome (GOLD analysis project Ga0256834, IMG submission 190536) | Hydrothermal vent microbial communities from East Pacific Rise, Pacific Ocean - 4281-140 | ecosystem: Environmental > Aquatic > Marine > Hydrothermal vents | place: Pacific Ocean: East...
TCCAATTTTATTAATTCCAATAGTGATTTTAATAGGAAATAGCCGAAGAAGACGATTGAGTGATGTGGATGGAAAACGACTTCGGAAGGCAACAAAACTGGCAAAAAAATATTTATCTGAAGCCAAAAAGAACCTAGGAAAACAAGAAGCATTTTATGAAGCTTTAGAGCGAGCATTGCATAATTATTTACGTGCAAAACTAGCCATTGTTACTTCTGAATTTTCAAAAGAAAAAATAGCAACCTTACTTTCAGAAAAACAAGTGGAAGAAGCCACCGTTTCAGAATTTATAAGGTTATTAAAAAGTTGCGAATTTGCACGTTATACACCAACATCCAATGTTACCATAAAGCAAGATTATGAAAAGGCGGTGAGTGTAATTTCGAGTATTGATAAACAGTTTATGTAGTTTGCAGACGTGTCTGCGAAAACCTACAGGAAATATATAAGAGTTATGAGTGTTGAGTTAAGAGTTAGGAGTTATTTTAAAACAGTTATGGTTGTCATGATTGTGATGCTTTTTTCTATGCCAAATTTTGCTCAAAACGGACCTCTTTTTGAACAAGGAAAAGAACTATATAAAGCCGAAAAATACCAAGAAGCTGTCAATTCTTGGATGAAAATTTTAGAATCCAAAAAACACTCTGCGGAGCTTTATTATAACTTAGGGAACGCACATTATAAGTTAAACAATGTAGGTCCAAGTATTTATTATTATGAAAAAGCATTATCTCTTGCGCCTAATGATAACGACATTAAAAACAATTTAGCTTTTGCACAAAACGCAACAGTAGATGACATTGAACCTTTACCAAAAACAGTGTTTAATAAATGGTATTCTAGCGTTGCAGAAATACTAACTTTTGAAGGCTGGGCGATGAGCGTAGTAGTTTTTTCTATGGCATTTGTTTTGTTGTTTTTAATCTATTATTTTTCTTATTCCGAAGAAAGAAAACGACTGTTTTTTGTGGGAGCTATGCTTTCCATCTTATTGTTTGGAATGTCACTTTCAATGGCTTTTTCAACCTATAATGATGCCATTAGCAACCAACCTGCTATTGTTTTTTCGGAAAGCATTGAAGTAAAAGACGCGCCAAATCTAGGAAGCGAAACCTCATTTACACTTCACGAAGGAACCAAAGTTCAAATTATTGAAAAAGATGCTGATTGGGCATTAATTGAAATTGCCAACGGAAAAGAAGGCTGGATTCCTCTTTCAGATTTAAAAGAATTATAGTTTTAGCCAATATATTTTTCAACTCTTTTATTAGGTATTATCCACATAATTGCGACAATTAAATAACAAATAGATCCGAATATTGGATTAACAAAACAAAGGGCAATTCCTATTAAATAAAGTGCCATAGAGAGATATGCCTTATTTTGATTGGCATAGGCTTTTTGCATTGCTTCATCATCTTTGTGAAGCTTTAAAATTAACCGGTGAAGTATAAAATAAGCAACTCCGCTCATAAATAAAATAATCCCGTAATATACTACAGGAACAACCATAAGATGATCTTCGCCAATCCAAGAAGTGGCAAAAGGAATTAAAGATAACCAAAACAATAAGTGCATATTTGCCCACAATATTTTACCATTTACTTTTTTGGTAATCTGAAATAAATGATGGTGATTATTCCAATAAATACCAATGTAAATAAAGCTTAAAATATAACTTACAAATACTGGTAAAATAGGTACTAATGCTTCCCAAGTCATTTCTTTTGGTGCACGAAGTTGCATCACCATAATGGTGATAATTATTGCTAAAACACCATCGCTAAATGCTTCGAGTCGGTTGGTTTTCATAGTTAATCTTCTTCAATTAAAACACCCATTTTTCCCATTTGGTAATCGCGCATTGCTTCCAAAATTTGAGTTTGATTGTTCATTACAAAAGGACCACTTTGCGATACTTTTTCGTTGAGAGGCTTTCCGCTAAGCAGTAAAAATTGAGAATCTTCAATCGCATTAATAGTAACGGAATCTCCAACATCTTCAAAAATAACTAGGCTTTCTGCATCTACAAATCCGTAGCCAGTAATTCGTAAGGTACCTTTAATTAGGTAAATCATAGAATTAAACCCTTCAGAAATTTGATAGGTTTCTGTACCTTTATTTTCGGCATTCCCCCAGAGAATTTGTAGTTCGCTTTCGGTGGGTAAATCGTTTTTTGTTCCTTTGTATACTCCTGCAATGACTTTGGTTTTCACTTTTTTATCTTCAGAAAAAACTACTGGTATTTGCTCTTCGGAAAGATGGCGATAATAAGGCTCTTTCATTTTACTAGCAGCAGGACTATTGATCCAAAGTTGAATAATTTCCTGTATTCCGTTTCTTTGTGCTAACGCTTCTGAAGGTCGTTCACTATGTACAATTCCAGCGCCAGAATTCATCCATTGCACTTCGCCAGTTTTAGCAATTTGACTATTTCCACGACTATCTCGATGATGAACTTCGCCATCCACAATAAAAGTAACCGGAGAAAAACCACGATGCGGATGTGGACCAATTCCTTGAATCCGAGCAGGACGATCAGCAAAATATTGAATTTTTAGATGGTGAACCAGCAAAAAGGGATCTACTCGATTTACTTTTTGAGTGGGTAAGGATTGTTTTACGGGAGTACCTCCCATATCAATTTCTACAGAAGGTAACAGTGTTTTTACTTGTTTTAAAATAACTGTCATAGGAGAAACTTTATTCTTTCCAATCTATTTTTCTATGAGCACCATCACAATAGGGTTTGTTTTGGGAAGCGCCACATCTACAAAATGCAGTTACTTTTTCTTTTTCGTCAATTTCCCCATTACTTTTTTTAACTTCCATAGTTCCGTGAACTAATAATGGACCGTTTTCTAATACTTCTGCTTTAATTTTCATCATATATTATTTTAATGAGTCGTTTTTTATAATATCGTATTCTTCTAATATGTTTTCAGGAATTTCAACTTCTACCACTGTATCTATTAAGTCTGGAAGTACCATCGGAGCTAATGATATCATAGGTTCGTAAAGGATAGAGTCTTTTGTTTTTTCTTCAGAAATTACATAATTCGTAGTGTTCCATTGATTAAAAAACATAAAAATCACACTGATAATAAATGCAATAATCAAGACATTAAAAACGCCGCCTAATAGTTTGTTGAAAATTCCTAAAAAGGCAAAATCGGCTAGCTTGGTTAAAAACTTTCCTGCCCAATTTATAACAACCACCACCGCAATAAAAGTAACCACTCTTGCTACAATGTTACTGGTTTGCTCACTCCAATTAAACCATTTATATATATATTCTGCAGCAAATTCAGAAAAATAAATGGCACCTATAACTCCTAAAACCAGACCTATTAAAGAGGCTAATGTTACGAAAAGTCCTTTTTTCATTCCGCGTATAAATGCGAAAACTAAGATGATTCCTAAAACGATATCGAAAATATTCATAAATTGATTTTAGGGTAAAGATAGTGTTTCGTTTATTGAATGTCAATTCTGATTAAGAATGTATCTTTGTGAAGCATTAAAATGCAGGTGTTAAAAATAAGACACCTAAATTAATTAAAAAGATACCTGCCTTTACAGGTAGTGCTATGGCAAGAGACGAAGAATTAAAAAAACAATGGGACGAAGTGGTAACGCTTATTAGCAATCAGTTTGCTGATGGAGATACCCTAGATTTAGATGCGATTATTTATATTATCGGACTCCAAGAAAAAGGAAACCTAAAGAAAATCTACGGAAAAGACGATAAACTCAACCTGATGCATATTGCTATTTGCAGACTCCTAGAGCCTTTTGGTTATTACGCTTTCGATTATTTTGACGAAGAAGGATGGCCGCATTATAAAGTGTTGGAACAACTTCCTCCTTTAAAAGCAGGCGAGCAAAGTGTCTTGATGAAAGAAGCCGTGGTTCAGTATTTTTTGGAGAAAGAAGTGATTTGAGAAGTTTGAAGAACGAAGACGGGAGTTGAGTAAGTTTGCTGAGTGTCCCGATTTTTCATCGGGATGTATCGAAGTAAACGAGAGGTTGAGAAATTCTAAATTTTTCCAATCTTTTTATGGCGAGGCACGAAGTTATCTTTAAGGCAATTTGATAGCCTCAAAAGATTACTTCGTCGTAAAAAAACTCCTCGTAAAGACACAACTATTAACTTCAGGAATTTTACAACATAGCTTGTATTCATTTCTCCCCTTTTTTGTTGCGATGCCATTTCAAAAAACGTAATTTTGCAAACTGTTTACCAAAAGTTATGATTGATAAAATAAAAGAACATATTGCAGAAGTTGAGGCATTTATCGCAAAGTCTCACGATGAAGTAGAAACTTTCCGAATTAAATATTTAGGAAAAAAAGGCTTGCTGAATGACTTTTTTGCTGAATTTAAAAATGTTCCTAACGAGCAGAAAAAAGAATTTGGTCAAACGATCAATCAATTAAAAACAGTTGCTACCGAAAAGGTTAATTCTTTAAAAGCATCTTTGACTAATGAAGAAGATTCAAAAGGAATTTACGGTGATTTAACCCGTCCAGGAGAGCCTTTAGAATTAGGCTCTAGACATCCAATTTCTATTGTAAAAAACAAGATTATCGATATCTTTTCACGTATTGGTTTCAATGTTTCTGAAGGACCTGAAATTGAAGACGATTGGCATAATTTTACAGCACTAAATCTTCCAGAATACCATCCAGCAAGAGATATGCAGGATACCTTCTTTATTGAAAAAGACCCAGATGTTTTATTGAGAACACATACTTCATCGGTGCAAGTCCGTTATATGGAAAACAATAAACCGCCAATTCGTACCATTTCTCCAGGAAGAGTTTATCGTAATGAAGCAATTTCGGCAAGATCACATTGTTTCTTCCATCAAGTAGAAGGATTGTACGTAGATAAAGGAGTGAGTTTTGCAGATTTAAAACAGACATTACAATATTTCACCACTGAAATGTTCGGGAAATCTAAGATACGTTTACGTCCGTCATACTTTCCGTTTACCGAGCCAAGTGCTGAGGTAGATGTGTATTGGGGATTAGAAACTGAAACAGATTATAAAATGACCAAAGGCACTGGTTGGTTAGAGATTATGGGCTGTGGAATGGTAGACCCAAATGTGCTTAAAAACTGTAATATTGACCCTGAAGTTTATTCAGGTTTCGCCTTTGGTATGGGAATAGATCGTATCGCATTATTACTCCATCAGATTCCAGATATTCGTATGTTTAGCGAAAACGATGTGCGTTTTTTAGAGCAGTTTAAGAGTTTATAATTGTCATTCAGAGTGTAGCAAAGAATCTGTTTTGGAGATCTTTAAACAAATCGGAAAACATCATGAGGTAGCCACGTCGTTCCTCCTCGCTAAGACAACAACTCTCACTTTCGTGAGAAATAAATATGAAAAAAGACATTCAAATTCCAAAAGTTGAAAACATTCAGGTGATAGCAACCAATGAATGGGATAAAGATTTTCTTACCAAATCTTGGAACGTGTATGTAATCAACAATCGGGAAGATAGGATTGAATCGGTGTTAGTGCTTTCCAGAGGAAAAAGTAAAGACAAAAAGACTTCAACTTTACGTCACGGTCTGGGAGATTTACCTCCACATACAGGAGCAAAAGTGGAATTTATAGCCGAAGAAGTTTTTGGTTTTACCAACGAATATATTGTAACTTTTTTTGCAGAAGGAAAATTATGGGATCGTACTTTTGTGTTTGAACCTCATTCCATTTCCGAAGAAAATGTAGAATTTATTGACTTAATGGGTCAAGATTGTGTTTTGGCAAAGTAGTCTAATCCAACTTTTCAGTTAGGCGTTTAAACACTTTTTTAGCATCTTTATGTTTATATAAAATACTGTAAACGGCATCTATAATAGGTGTTTTTGCTTTTTTATCTTTTGCTTCATTTAGTAAATAAGCACTTTTGGTAGCATAATACCCTTCAGCAATCATACTCATTTCCATCTGAGCACTTTTTACGGTATAACCTTTACCTATCATCGTTCCGAACATTCTATTTCTACTAAAAACGGAGTAGCCTGTAACTAATAAATCACCTAAATAAGCAGAACCGTTAATGTCGCGTTTCATTTTATAGACACGTTTCACATATTTTTTCATTTCCCGAATCGCATTACTCATCAACACACTCTGAAAATTATCGCCATAACCTAAACCATTAGCAATTCCTGCAGCAATGGCATAAATGTTTTTAAGCATTGCGGCATATTCGGTGCCAATTACATCTTCACTTAAGGAACATTTTATATAATCGCTGCTCAAGTTATCGGCTACAATTTTCGCTTTTTCTTGATCGGCACTAGCAATGGTTAAGTAAGAAAGACGTTCGAGAGCAACTTCTTCTGCGTGACAAGGACCTGTAATTACACCAATATTTTTAAAAGGAATTTTTAAATTGGTATAAAAGTGATCTCCCACAATTAAGCTAGTTTCTGGAACGATACCTTTGATGGCAGAAAAAATTACTTTCTCTTTTATATCAATAGTTAGTTTTTCTAATTCTGTATATAAAAACGCTGAAGGAATCACAAAAATTAAGTAATCTGCATAGGAAGCCATTTCGTTAATATCGTTACTTAACTTTAATTTATTGGTGTCAAACTCAACTCCAGACAAATAATTAGGGTTGTGTTTATGTGTTTTTATGTATTCTGAAGCGGTTTCGTTTCGCATATACCAACCCACTTCCTCTAAATTTTCGCATAACATTTTTACGATGGCTGTTGCCCAACTTCCTCCTCCAAAAACGGCAAACTTTGGTTTTTTTGACATATAGAACTATTAATAATAATCAAAAATACGAATAATTTAGGCTTTGGGGAAAATTGTATTATTTGAAATAAATTAATACTGTAACTGTTTTTTAGTTACGTTTTTTTGTATATTTATATATGAGAAAAACTGGAATTATGAAGAATTATTTAGAATATGACGATTATATAGGTACTGTAAATTATAGTGCTGAAGATGGTATTTTCTACGGAAAAATTGAAGGAATAAATGATCTAGTACTTTTTGAAGGTGAATCTGTTTCAGATTTAAAAAAAGGATTTAAAGAATCGGTAGATGATTATTTAGAAACTTGTAAAGAGTTGGGAAAAGAGCCAAATAAAGTTTACAAAGGTGTTTTTAACGTTCGGGTGCCGAGTAATATACATAAAAAACTTTCGCTAATAGCTTCAAAAAACGGATTAAAATTAAACGAACTAGTTAAAAAAACGTTCAATTATTTAGTAGAAAATGAAAGTAAAGTTTTGGAATAATTTACTATTTATAAAAATTCATCTCATCCAAATATTCCCAAACATTCTTAGGCAACATTGGGCGAATATCATTTCCTGAAGCAATATTTTTTCTGATAAAAGTAGAAGATATTTCCACTATGGGAGCATTTATTTTAGCGATCCTTTTCCCGTTTTCAAGTAATAAATTTCTTTCTAAACTGTAATGATTCTTAGTACTATTCTCTCCTTGAGGCGCTAACGTTACAATTACCCAACAAGACTCTGCAACTGTAAATGATCCTGAGTATATAGACAATTTGCAACCAGGACTCTATAACGTAATTAAAAACTACAATGGTGGCGAAACCAATGAAAACCTTATTTTAAAAAATAACAATTAATAATTTGTACTTTTAACCACAGCTAATTTATGTTAGCTGTGATTTTATAAATTAATAAATAATGAAGCATATAATAATTAGTTCTATATTTTTGTTTTTTACTTTTACTAACTTTGCACAATTTAGCGAAGCCCATATAGTGGCTACCAATGCCATTGGTGCAACGTATGTTCACACAGCAGACCTTAACGGTAATGGATTTATGGATGTAATCGTTGCATCAATAGGTAATAAATCTTTAGAATGGTATCAAAATCTAGACGGTTTAGGTAATTTTGGTGCCAAACAAGTAATTACAGAATTAGAAAATGAATACAGGTTTGCAGCTACAGCAGATTTGGATAATGATGGAGATTTAGACATTATTACCACAGCTTTATTTGATAATTTTGTGGTTTGGTTTAAAAATATTGATGGACAAGGCACTTTTAGTGATAAAATAATTATAGACTCCACTTTAGATCGACCACAAATGTTAAATGCAGGAGACATAGATAATGATGGTGATTTAGACCTTGTTTGTCCTTCAAGTTTTGATAATAGAATAACATGGTTTGAAAATATTGATGGATTAGGAAACTATATTATTAGTCAAACAATCACAACAATTGCAACAACACCTAGATCTTTGTTTTTATCAGATTTTGATGATGATGGTGATTTAGATTTAGTATCGGATTCGTCTAGTATAAATAATCAACCTGCTTGGCATGAAAACTTAGATGGTTTAGGGGAATTTAGTACAGAGCAAGTTATAGCAGTTAGTAATTTTGGAACACAATGGGTAATCGCAGACGATTTAGATGGAGATAATGATAATGACATAATAACGGTTGAGTTTGGTGGAGATACCATTGCTTGGTTTAAAAATACAGATGGTTTAGGTACTTTTGGCACCAAACAAATAATTACAACCAATGTAGATGCACCATATCAAGTTGTAAGTGCAGATATAGATAATGATGGCTATATAGACCTTGTATATGTGTCTGGAGCAGACAGTAAAATTGCTTGGCAGAAAAATGATGGTTTTGGTAATTTTGAAGAACAACAAATTATCGCTTTAGACCAATATTTACCCAAAACGGTAGCTGTAGCAGATTTTGATGGAGATGGTTATTTAGATGTAGTAACAGCATCTATAGCAGATTTTACCGTTGCTTGGTATAAAAACCAAACCTATTTGGGAGTAGAAGAAAATAGTTTGCAAAATATAATACTTGCACCAAACCCTACCAAAGGGTTAGTTACTTTACATAATAATACCATTCCTATTAAAACTATAACTATTTATGATATAGTTGGTAAAATAGTAGGACACACCTCAAAAGGTTTGAACAACCAAATTAATCTATCTAACTTAAAAACGGGTATATATTTAATACATATTAAAACTAGTCAAGGTGTAATAATTAAGAAGATAATAAAAGAGTAAAATTTAAGATAGATTAATTACCTATAAAAATTCATCTCATCCAAATATTCCCAAACATTCTTAGGCAACATTGGGCGAATATCATTTCCTAAAGCAATATTTTTTCTGATAAAAGTAGAAGATATTTCTACTATGGGAGCGTTGATTTTTGTAATCTTTGGGTGGTTTGAAAATTGAGTTTCTATACTTCCGTTAGAAATTCTTGGATAAATATAAATAGCAAACCTTTCCAAAATAACCTCATAATTTTTCCACTTATGAAGGCTTTTTAAATTGTCTTCACCCATAATTAAACAAAACTCCTTCTCTGGATATTTTTCTTCCAAAACCGCTAAAGTTTTTACGGTATAATTAGGCTGAGGTAAATCAAACTCGATGTTACTTGCTTGTAGTTTTGGATACTCTTCAATGGCAATCCGAACCATTGCCAAACGGTGAATATCATCGAGCAAAGTTTTCTTTTTTTTATGTGGATTGTGAGGTGTAACTACCATCCAAACTTCCTCTAGATCTGAATGTTCCGCTAAATGATTGGCAATAATTAAATGTCCCACGTGAATGGGATTAAAAGTTCCAAAAAACAAGCCAACCTTTTTTTTCATTTTACTTTTTAATGAAGTTCAACACTAATTCTTTGGATTCTTGTAGTGCGGTTTCCAATACTTTATTTTCAATAATAAAATCGAATTGTGGTGCAGTGGCCAACTCTACCGAAGCTTTTGCAATACGCATATTAATTTTTTCTTCGCTTTCGGTTTTGCGTTTTTTTAATCTAATTTTTAATTCATCTACACTTGGAGGTTTTACAAAAACAGCCAAGGTTTCTTTGGGGTATTTCTTTTTAATCCGAAGTCCACCAACCACATCAATATCAAAAATTACGTTTTTTCCTTTTGCCCAAATACGCTCTATTTCGGTTTTAAGGGTTCCGTAAAAATTATCCCGATAAACCTCTTCCCATTCTAAGAAATCGTTGCCTTTAATATGTTGTTTAAATTCCTTTAAACTTATAAAATAATAATCGGTACCGTGAATTTCTTCGCCTCTAGGTTCACGAGAAGTTGCCGAAATAGAAAAGTCTAAATTCAATTCCTCTTGCTGTAATAAATACTGTACAATGGTTGTTTTTCCACTTCCTGAAGGTGCCGAAAAAACGATTAATTTTCCTCCTGCCATTATAATACGTTTAAGGCTTGTTCTTTAATTTTTTCTAATTCATCTTTCATCTGAACCACTAATTGTTGCATTGGAGCGTGATTGGATTTGGAACCAATCGTATTGATTTCTCTACCTATTTCTTGACAGATAAATCCTAATTTTTTTCCGTTGGAATCGGAAGAATTTATTGCTTCATTAAAGTAGTTTAAGTGGTTTTTTAAACGTACTTTTTCTTCGGTGATGTCGTATTTTTCGAGGTAGTAAATTAGCTCTTGCTCAAATCGATTTTCATCTACATTCTCTTTTAAATCTTCTACTGCTTTTCGCAAACGATCTTTTACAATAGCGATGCGGTCGCTATCAATTTCGATTACTTTTTCTAATAATTCTGAGATGGTTTTTGAGCGCATTTTAAAATCGTCTCCCAAAACTTTTCCCTCGTCTGTACGATAAATATTAATGGCGATTAAGGCTTCATTTACTGCTTCAGAAATACTTTTAAATTCATCTTCTTCAATTTCTTCACGTTCAGTTTTCATCGTGTCTGGCATCCGTATTGCCATTTTTAACAATTCCGTTTCATCTGAATTTACGAGTTCAGAAAGCTGATTCATATATTGCTTAACTACGCTGTTATTGACTTTTGAAGTGGTTTCTTCACCCGTAATTTCAACAAAAAGATTAAAATCTACTTTTCCACGAATCAATGATTTTGAAATCATTTTACGCATTTCCAACTCTTTCACTCGATACGAAGAAGGTACCCGAGTATTGATGTCGAGATTTTTGCTGTTGAGCGATTTTATTTCGACCGTAATTTTTTTTGTGGGCAATTGTAAAACGGACTTGCCATATCCTGTCATAGACTGAATCATAAATCTGATTTTATAAGATTGCAAAGGTACTAAAATAGTGGGAAAGAGCCGATTTGATTTATTTAGGATTTCCGTCCTTATCAAACTTGGTGTTCAAAAACTTTTCAGTAAAATATAAAGAAGAAACTAACAAAACGGTATGAATAATAATGGTGATTAATAAGTTCTGTTCTGGATACATAAAATAAAGAAAGGGTGGAAAAACCATACTTACCAAGGTGATTTTAACCATAAATTTTGCAGAATATTCGTTGGCCACTTTCCAAATTTCTTGGTTTGTCATAGAACGGCGAGTGCGATAACCGTAAAAATGGTTGATTTTTTTAGGTGGAAATTTCACAAAAACAAAAGATATAACCAATAAAAATATCAAATATCCTACTGCCATAATAAGTTGTTCTTGAGCTTCCATAATTATTATTTTAAAAATTCTAGAGTTCGTTTTTCGCTGTAATATAGCTTATTTGTTTGATGAAATCCAACGTGGCCTCCATACAAAGGAGTTACTAAATAAATATTTTTGGAGTTTTCTGCTGCTTGAAAAGGGTAACAATCTTCGGAAAGGAAACTATCATTTTTAGCGTTTAAAATTAACACAGGAACTTTAATATTTGGGATAAACTGATTGCTGCTGTTTTTTTCGTAATAATCGTAAGCATCTTTAAATCCGTGTGCTTTGGAAGTATAAATATCGTCAAAATCTTTTAAAGTTTTAATTTTTGCAAGATCTGAAACATTCATCTTATCAGGATGAACCTTCATTTTCCGTTCGTATTTTTTCCGAAGGTTGATTAAAAAAGCTTTGCTGTAGAGCCAATTTTCAGGTTTCATTAAACATTCTAAAGAGCCTCGTAAACTGGTGGGAACCGAAATGGCGACTCCTTTTTTTATTTCTGAAGAAACTGTTTCTCGTTCGCCTAAATATTTCAATAATAAATTGGCTCCTAAACTAAAGCCAACCAATACAATTTCTTGGTATTTATCTTTTTCTAAAATGTGGGAAATCACTTCCTCTAAATCTTCCGTTTTTCCAGAATGATAGGATTGGTAGGCGATATTATCTTCTCCACTACAGCCTCTAAAATTCATAGCAGCAATGTCCCATCCGTTTTTTTGAAGTTGATTTCCAGCGCCTTTCATATAGGTTCGTTGTGCATTTCCTTCTAAACCGTGTAATAAAATGACGAGTTTATTAGTGATGGTTTCAGAATGTGACCAATCTAAATCTAAAAAATCTCCATCGGGTAGATTAATTCGTTCTCTTTGTTGAAGTAAATCTGGGGTTTTTCTAAGTTTGGAAGAATATATAGTTGAAACATGCCCGTTTCTAAAAATAAACGAAGGGTTGTAATTACTTTTTATTAGGGGCATAATTTTTTTCAGCAAAGTAAGAAATAATGGTGCATACTTCAAAATAAAAGAACAAGGTTAAATTTCTCGCAAAGTCGCTAAGTTGCAAAGAATTATAGGTGATTTGAAAGTAAAACCCTTATGTGACTCTGCGACTTTGCGAGAGAAATATTTATAAGAGAAAAAAACAAACACCCTTTGAAGCAGACCGAAAAGAAAATTATCTTTGAAAAAAAATTAAAATGTATTTAAAAGATTTTGAAGTCCGTTGGAACGACCTTGATGCCAATCGTCATTTGGCAAATAGCAGTTATATAAACTATATGAGTCATACCCGCCTTAGTTATTTTATGGAAAAGGGGTTTGACCAGAAAGGAATGGTAAAACATAATATTGGGCCCGTAGTTTTTTACGAACATATGTTTTATTTCAAGGAGATATTTCCGGGGAAACCAATTCGGGTTTCGTTGCAATTAAAAGGTCTTTCTGAAGGAGGAATGTATTTTGAATTTCAACATAATTTTTACAATGCTGAAGGAAAGAATTTAGCGCGTTGCAATATGATGGGCGGTTGGATAGATTTAAAAACTCGAAAACTTCGCGACTTGCCAGCATCTTTAATTTCTGCTATTTCTAGTTTGGATAAAACGGAAGATTTTAAAGTATTGACCAAGGAAGATACTCGTAAGTTTCAGGAATTTCCTTTAGAACTGAAATAAAATGATCCTAGATAATTAATGAAAATTAAACACTTACAATCTTTAGCAACTATAAAAATTGTATTTGCATTAATTCTATCCTTTTTAGCTTTTTTTCTTTTATTATAAAGGTACTGGAGTTGGATTTGTTCTTTTAATTATCGCCTTGCCATTAATGGTTAGAAAAGGAATTGAAATTAACTCTGAAAAAAAAACAATTTCGTAAAATCAATTCCCTGTTTGGGTTAACCATTGGAAGATGGAAGAAGCTCCCTACTATTGAATATATTTCTAAGCATAAAAAAATGGTCAAAAACAGCCTCCTTTTTGTCTATTACACCAATCTTTTTTATAATCAAAATCAACATTTGGAAGTGTATATAACCGAAGATAAAAATGAAGCTTTTAAAATAGCTAATCATTTTACTGAGAGCTTTAAAATTAAAGTTTTTGATGCAAACAATAATTAATAATTGTTTTATTAGACGATTCATACGCAACCTTCTCCATTTTTATTATCTATAGTGTATAAAATATTTCTTAACTCACTTCAATTTTATAAGCCTATGATGATATAATTACTTTTTAACCAAATTTTATTGAAATTATATGAAAGGCAAAAAAGAACTATTAACTATTATCGTCAGTGCATTATTAATTACATTCTTATTTTATAAAAATTCTTTAGGTTTAAATCTCTTTCTGTTTGAAATGATTTTTATAGGCTTTTTAGTAATTACGAAACAGCTAATTATAAAATCTAAAAATCAGAAAATAAGCTTAGTAGGGTTTTTACTTACTTCTCTTTTTACAATAATTACATATTCCACGTTCTCTTATTTTATACATTTTGTTACGTTAATTATTTTTATTGGTGTTCTCAACTATCCAAATGTTAAATCATTAATCAATGCTTTAAAAATTACATTTGTTTCCTTTTTTGTCTCTCAGCAAAAGTTTTTAGGTATCGTTTTTAAATCTAATTTTAAAGGAAAAAACATTGGTTCTGTACTCTGGAAATCTAGAATATTTTTAATTCCAATTGCTATTATAGCTTTATTTGTTATTATTTATGCTGCTTCAAATCCTATATTTAATACTATAGTTTCAGAAGGATTTGAGACTATTTTTAATGCTTTTAATTTAATTTTTAAAGACTTAGAAGTCTTGATAGTCATCACATTTTTAATAGGAATAATAATTAGTAATTATCTTATAATAAGAACTAGAAATCAGGCTTTAGCTGACAAAGACCTACTTTCTTCAGATGAGTTGGTAAGACAAAAAAGAGGATACAATAATAGCGGAATAATGGCATTAAAAAACGAATACAAAGCAGCCATTTTCCTCTTTTTTACATTAAACGTTCTTTTATTTATTCTTAATAGTATAGATATTTATTGGGTTTGGTTTAATTTTGAATGGACGGGTCAGTTTCTAAAACAATTTGTTCACGAAGGTACTTATTTACTCATATTGTCAATCATTATTTCAATTGTGTTAGTGCTTTATTTTTTCAGAAATAATTTAAACTTTTATAAAAATAATAAGTGGCTAAAGAGGCTTAGTTATATCTGGATCGCTCAGAATGCAGTACTTGTAATTTCAGTTGGAATTCGAAATTTTTGGTACATCAATTATTATTCCTTGGCATATAAAAGAATTGGTGTAATTATTTTTCTATTAGTTACCCTTTACGGTTTATATACCGTTTTAGTAAAAGTCAGAAATAGAAAATCCTCATTTTACCTATTATCTATAAATTCAACAGCAATCTTTGTGGTTTTAATAATTAGCTCACTAGTAAATTGGGATTCGGTTATTGCAAAATATAATTTTAATCATTCCGATAAATCGTATTTACACCTTGAGTATTTAGTAACGCTTTCAGACAAATCGTTGCCTTATTTAGATAAATCTCTTTCTGAATTATCCATAATAGAAAAAACTCAAAAGCAACTTTTTCCTATTTCAGAGTATAGTATGACTCCTTCTGAATATCATAGAAGAATAAATAAACGAAAAGAAAAATTTAAACTTAATTGGGAAAACAAAAGTTTATTAGAATGGAATTTTGCAGATTATAGAGCTTACAAAAAGTTGTTTAAAGACTAAACTTTCTGTTAAACATTTCATAAATAACAATTTACCAATACCAAAAGAAAGTTTTATATCGTTACCCCTTAAAACCTCCCTTCCAAACTTTGTTAAAATTGTCGTTTTTTGTCAATTTCTTTCTAAAAAAGTAATAAAATCATCTTTTTTGGCTTGATTATTGTCAAAAGCTATTCAAAATTGAATTATTGTTTTTAAAATAATATCAGGCAATTTTCACATTCCATAGTCGCTTTTTTTAATATCTTTAAACACCATTTTAAAACCATCATTTATGAAACATTTTTTCCGTTTTCTACTCGTACTTTCTATCCTATTTTTATCTTCTTGTACTAACAAACCCTCCGAAACCGACAATCTTTTTAAATTCAAGGATTATATTTCTTATAATACCTACGGAAAAAATTCCATTGCAAATTCAATAAAAGTTGAATTGGTAAAACCACTTGAGCAATACGAATTAACACAAGAAATTTCTTCAGAATTTATTAGAATTTCACCAAAAACAAACGGAAGATTAATTATAGAAAACGGAAATTCATTGGTATTTCAACCAGAAGAAAAACTACTTCCAGATACCGAATATTCTGTAACTGTTTTACTAGATAAATTGTATGATGATGTTGAAAAAGGCTTTGAAACCTACACTTTTTCATTCAAAACCATCGCAGCAAATTTTAAATTGAAATTAGGAGAGCTTCATTCCAACTCTAAGGAATGGCAGTACATTACAGGAATTTTAGAGGTTTCAGATTTTATTTCTTCAGAAAAAGCAAAACAGCTAATTTTTGTTTCACAGGAAGAGAATGATAAAATCTATATTTCTTGGAATTCAGACACAAAAGACGCTAAATTTTTTGAGTTTAAAATAGATAGTATTAATCGAAAAATAGAAGATTCTAAAATTGACGTTTTTTGGGACGGAGTTGTTATAGATGTTGAAAATAAAGGAAATGAAGAGGTTCTAATTCCAGGACAAAATAATTTTACGGTGGTCGATGTTAAAAGCGTAGTTTCTCCACAAGCCTCTCTTTCAATCAATTTTTCAGATCCTATTAAGGAAGATCAAAATTTTGAAGGCTTGGTAGTCATCGAAAACACTACAGATCTTCGTTACGAAGTAGATAGAAATGTATTACACGTATATCCTCAAAGTCGCGTGATTGGCGATGTACGAGTGACAATTTTTAACGGAATCAAAAATGTTAGTGGCTATTCCCTGAAAAAAGAATTTTCTGAACTTATCTCTTTCGAGCAAATTAAACCCGCTGTAAGGTTACTTTCAAAAGGAGTTATTTTACCAAATTCAGCTTCCAATTCTTTCTATTTTGAAGCTGTGAATTTAAATGCAATAGATGTTCGTGTGGTAAAGATTTTTGAAGACAATATGCTTCAGTACCTACAAGAATTTGATTTGGGAAGCTCCTATGCTTACAACCTAAAAAGAGTAGGAAGACGAGTAGTAAAAAAGACAATTCAGCTAGATGAAGCCACAACAAACAACGGAGTTTGGAAGGCTCATGCAATAGATCTTTCTAAATTATTTAAAGCAGACCCAGGTGCTTTGTATCGTGTAGAAATTAGTTTTAAAAAAGCATATAGCATTTATGATTGTTCCTTAAATTCAGAAGAAATCACTACAGAAAATACAGAATATGAAGAAGAGTATTTTGATGAAGATACTGCTGATGATGAAGAAGAACGAGAAATGCGATATTGGGATAATGAACTCTATAGTTGGAGAAAATACCGTTATAACTGGGAGCAGCAAGACAACCCTTGTCATGATGCTTATTATAGTGACGACCGATTTGTAAAATCAAATATTTTAGGGTCTGATCTTGGATTGATTGCTAAAAAAAGTGAGAATAATGCCTATCATTTTGCAGCTACCAACTTATTAACCACCAATCCAGAAAGTGAAGTAATCATCAAACTTTATAATTATCAACAACAATTGGTTGGCGAAACAACCACAGATTTTAAAGGATTCTCTTTATACGATAGTGATAAAAAAATAGCTTTTGCCATTGCTCAAAAAGGAACTAATTATGCCTACGTAAAACTCGAAGACGGTAATGCGCTTTCATTAAGTAAATTTGATGTTTCGGGTAAGAAATTACAAAAAGGACTCAAAGGTTTTATCTATACTGAACGTGGAGTTTATCGCCCTGGGGATCCAATTCATTTAACTTTTGTACTAAACGACAAAGCGAATAAACTACCTTTAAATCACCCCGTAAAATTAGAAGTGACTGATGCTCGTGGAAAAATAGTTCAGCGTACTGTTATTACCAGTAATAATTCTCATTTTGAAGGAGGATTGAAAAATATGTCCAAAGGAAATTTTTATTATTTCCCAATTTTAACTGAAGCAAACGCACCTACTGGAAACTGGCAAGCAACGATTACAGCAGGAGGAGTAAAATTCAAAAAAACCTTAAAAATTGCGACTATAAAACCCAATCGTTTAAAACTAAAACTTGACTTTAATGATGAAGTTTTAGACGCAAGCAAACCTATTAAAGGAACCGCTTCGGCTTTATGGTTACACGGTGCTATTGCTCGGAATTTGAAGATTTCAATGGACGTAACTTTGCGTTCTACTAGTACGGCTTTTAAAAAATTCCCTAACTATAATTTTAACGATCCTATTCGCTCGTTCGATAAAGTTGAAATACCAATAATGGGAGAAGAAAACACTAGTAATACATACCTTTCAAATGAAGGAAAGAAAAGTTTCTCTAAAAAATTAGACCTGAGTAAAAATGCTCCAGGAATGTTAAAAGCAACATTCTTAACCAAAGTATTTGAAGGTGGCGGAGATTTTTCCATCGATGTATTTTCTAAAAATTTAGCTCCTTATACTCATTTTGTAGGCTTGCAATCTCCCAAAACAGAACGATATGGTTCTTACGATACCGATAAAAATATAGAGTTTGATGTAGCAACCGTCAACAGTCAAGGAAACCCAAGTGAAAACCGAAAATTAACCGTAAAAGTATTTAAAATCGAATGGCGTTGGTGGTGGAATCGAGGTTATGACAACCTTTCTCGTTATGAAAATGCAACGGTACATCGACCTGTTCAAGAATTTTCAATCACCTCTGGAGCTAACGGAAAAACTTCTTTTAAAGTTAATATTCCTAATGAAGAAGGCGGTCGTTATTTAATAAGAGTCATCGACAAAAAATCAGGTCACGCTACAGGTCGAGTGGCATATTTTTATCAAGATTGGTGGAGAAGCCCTTTCGATGGTAATGCAGAAAGTTCTAATATACTTGTCTTTTCAGCAGATAAAGAAACTTATAATGTTGGTGATGAAGCGGTAATTACGTTCCCTTCCGCAGGAGAAGGTCGTGCCTTAATTAGTGTTGAAAATGGAACCGAAGTGCTTTCAAATCAGTGGGAAGTAACCAATATTGGCGAAACAAAAGTAACGATCCCGATTACTAAAGAAATGGCGCCAAACGTATATGTAAATATTTCATTATTACAACCTCACGAACAAACCAAGAACGATTTACCCATTCGTTTATATGGTGTAATTCCGTTGTTAGTAGAGAATCCAACAACCATTTTAAAGCCTAAAATTTCGATGCCCGATGTGTTAAAACCTGAAGAAAGTTTTACGGTTGAAGTTTCTGAAGAAAACAGAAAAGAAATGACTTATACCATTGCAGTGGTAGATGAAGGTTTATTGGATTTAACCCGATTTGCAACGCCAAAAATTCACGAAGCATTTTACGCTCGTCAAGCTTTGGGCGTAAAAACATTCGACATTTACGATTTGGTTATTGGTGCTTATTCCGGAAGTGTAGATAATATCTACGCAATTGGTGGTGGCGATGAAGCAGCTGGTGCCAAAAACCGAAAAGCAGATCGTTTCAAGCCTGTGGTTACCTATTTAGGACCTTTTCATTTAAAGAAAGGCAAAAAAGCGAAACACGAAATAGTAATGCCCAACTATATTGGTTCGGTTAGAACGATGGTTATTGCAGGAAATAATCCAAAAAGTGCCTACGGAAAAACAGACAAAACAACTCCTGTTCGGAAACCTTTAATGGTATTAGCTTCACTTCCTCGAAAACTTTCTCCAGGTGAAAAAGTAACACTTCCAGTAACGGTTTTCGCGATGGAAAATAAGATTAAAAACGCTACGGTTTCAGTTAAAACTGGA
>Ga0256834_1001035_pt1 | contig 19448 bp, 19 predicted proteins | sample 4281140metaG_FD_190536 | JGI IMG/M metagenome (GOLD analysis project Ga0256834, IMG submission 190536) | Hydrothermal vent microbial communities from East Pacific Rise, Pacific Ocean - 4281-140 | ecosystem: Environmental > Aquatic > Marine > Hydrothermal vents | place: Pacific Ocean: East...
TCCTTCGAGGTCGGTGATGAGGGTGCCGGTGCCCAGGTGGTCGGGGTGGAACCAATAGACTTGGGCGCGCGGGCGGGCGGCAGTGCGCACACCGGGTGTGTCCACGGCCACGGGCTTGGCGGGCGGGGCGAAGGTCACTTTGATATTTTTCAGATAACGCTGCATGTCTTGTAGTTGCAAGTTACGGATTTTTAGGGGGACATCCGAGTGGGTATTTTCTTTGCCGTGGGCGGGGAACCCTCCATACACACTTTTTGGGATGTTACCGGCAAAAATCGGAAAAACACAAAATCTCTTCGCCTCAATAAAAAAAAAAAACCGCCCGGGTTTATCGGACGGTCTCTTGACTAATTCAATAATTAGGATAAGTTTACCGAATACGATCCACCGATTTTACCAGGTTTTCGTCCCGCTTAATGGCAGATTGGGCTAACTTGACTAAAACAATAGAAACCAACGCGGGAAGCAATACCGGAACGTCCTTCTCGGGCGACAAGCCTCCGGACGAAACGGCATCGTAAACCCGTAAACCTATCCATATCAAAAGCATCATCATAACCAATAGATTGATTTTTATTTGCAAAGAACGGTTGGAAAATAAAAAAATATTAATCGTCAAAAGCAAAACAATAATCCAACCCGTCCAAGATATCCAAGCCGTCACTTCGGATGAACTTCTGTCCAACCATAGCGCCAAACCCGTCAATAACGCGCCAAGAAGCATATATAAACTTTGAATACGTTGCAGCATGAACGGTTTTACTATTTTCCCGTGCAAATATAGTATTTAATCTTTATATGATTAAAAAAGGCCGCAATTGATAGCGGCATTCATAAATGTCAAAATTTAAAATGGTTTCCTTACAATAAGGTTTCAAAAACTTCCGTCACGCGATTCCATTCTTCGGTTTGCGGATTTTTGACTTTGGGATTAATAATCTTCATGCTCTTGATTAGTGCAATCGTTATACCGCCGGCAATGTCGGGCAATTGACGTTCAATGCCCTCACCGATCGCCAACGGAAGCGGAGGTAAACCGGCTATCGTATCCAAAATCTCGGATAAATCCAATTCTTCGTCATAAGTTCTAAATGCTTCTATGTTGGATTCCAATCCCTGTGTAAGCGGCATATCCGAATACCATACCACATCGCGTCCGTTTTCTTTGGCGCGTTTCATACCGGTTTCCAGCAAACGGTAAATGGCTTTATTGATAAATTCATTTAACCGGACAATATCATTCTTGTCCACATCCATACTTCCGGCTTTGCGGAATAATTTCTCAAACTTTTTTATACCTGCAATTTTCATACGTTTTCTTTTTTTGTTCGCTTAGGCGGCTTCAATAATAATACCTCAAGCGAAATTCATGACATTTTGGCTTGGAAGCGGAAAGATTGACTCAAAAATCCGGCAAAAAAATACCGTATACTACTTCTATTCCACCGGTTTCCAATAAAAAATACCTTGGCCTTTTCGTGCATGTAAGATGCGAAATCCTTTTTGTTTCCATTTCAAGCTATCGGAATTATCGCTATCATAATGAATAATAACGGGAAAAATTTCTCCCGGCAAACCGGACAGAACCGTGTCAAACTTCTTTTGTTCGTTAAAATAAACATTCTTTCCCGATAGCACATATTGATTATAATTTAAATAGCCTTCGCTTAAAAATATGTTTTGAAACCTTCCCGTCTCCAGCATTCCCTTTCCCCGCTTAATTAACACTTTCCCGCCTTCGGTAATGACAGTCACCGGTTTTTTAACCCGAAAAAAAACAATACCTTTCACATAAACTGTCGACGGATCGAAGCTTGAATATTTCAATTCGCTACCGCGGAGCAAAACCCACCGGTTGGATCCTGTTTGAACATGCCTTAACGTATCGACACTTTCGATGACATGATCAAAAAAAGGTTTTTCCTTGATTTTTTTCTTGATATCGAAGAAGCCTTTAATCATAATCAATAAAGCAATCACACCGAAACCTGATGAAACAATGTGCATCAAACGACGGGATTTTCTTTTTTTAATATCCGAAGCGTTGATTGGCCTCATAGTTCCGAATTTTCATCGATAAAAACAATTTTATCTTCCGATTTGTGTTTTTCCTTTACTTGCATAAGTCGCGGCAAAAGAAGTTGATGCAAAGTGCCGTCTTCGTCATTGGAAATCAAGACGGAACGAAATTGCTTCCCTTCAGTGACATTCATTTCCAGAACGGCTTGTCCGGTGCTTCCCGTGCCGGCAAAAAAATCCAAAATCCAAGCGTCGTCGGGGGCGGCCATTTCAAGCAGATACTTAATCAAGCGAACAGGCTTGGGATGCTTAAAATCAGCCCTTGCATCTATACTTTTTAACATTTGAACGCCTTCAGTTTGCGAAATATTTCCGATCACCGACGAAGGGGTTATCAAACGGGGTTCATTCAGGAATTTTTTTAGCCTCGGAATAATTCTTCCGTTCCCCCACCAAATTCTTCCTTCTTGGTCGAGGCGTTCAAATTCCGCTCGCGACACATGCCATTGACGGGTGATTTTTCTCCCTTGGGGCGTAATTATCGTATAATAATTCTTACCGCCGGGGTTGGATTTTTTGGCGGATTTGCAAATTTCAGCACTAATCCAAGGGCCGCGCGGATCATTATCGGGATTGCCGTAATGCTTGCGTACGGGATTGGGCGATCGAATTTTGTTAAACCGTAAAATATCTTTGTTTTTATAAGCCACAACGATATATTCGTGATCGATGCGGAAACGTTTGGCGCGTTTCATTTTTCCCTGACCGGCATGTCCTTCTCCGGGTATCTTATGCCAAATCATCACTTCAGTATTCCACTCGCCGAACAATTCACGCAAAAGCAATATCAAATGCGGCAATTCCCGGTCGTCTATGGAAACGAAGACCACCGCCCGGTCGCTCAATAACGGCATGAGCGCATCAAATCGCTCGCGCATAAAAACAAGCCATTTCTCGTGTTTTTCACGAGAATAATAGTCCCAAAAGCGATCGTTATATTTACGATTCTGGGTCTTACCGGTATTGTAGGGCGGATCGATATAAACAAAATCAAAACTTTTTTCCCATCGAAAATGCATTTTGCGCAAAATCGACGCATTATCGCCTTTTATAATATAATGCACCGGATTTTCTTGTTTTCCGGGCATAAATGATTCGAATTTTTCGGGCGAAACTTTCATTGAACCTTATGTGCTAATTTAACGGCTTCCTGTAAATAAACGCGGAAATCTTCCGCAAATGTGCCCGGTTTGCTGTATGGTTTTCGCTCGCCCAGTCTTACCATAATCAAATTTTCCGAAGGAACAACCGCCACATATTGACCTAAATGTCCACGCATGGCAAAACCTTTGATATCACCCCAATCAAACAACCACCATTGCAATCCGTAAAACGGCGCATCGCTTAATTGCCGGCTTGTTATTTCACGCACCATAACCGAATCGAGTAATTGCCGGCCGTTCCAGTTGCCTTCGTGTAAAAACAACCGCCCCCATTTGGCAAAATCCCTTGCGTTGGAATTAATACAACAAAAAGCTTTTTCGGTGCCGTTTTCCCGATCGGTGTTCCAGTAAGCCTCGCGTCGCATCCCCATCGGCTTCCAAAACTTTTCCGACAAATATTCCGCTAACGATTTTCCGGTGGCTCTCCGCACAATCATACCCAAAAACTGCGTGTCGCCACTCGCATAAAACCAGTTTTGACCCGGTTTCTTCACAAAATCAACTTTATCGAACATCAACTTATCCAAATCGTCCGAAAAATAAGACTCGGCCGTAATACTAAACGGACTGTAATAATTTTCGTCCCAATCGGTGCCGCCGCTCATCTGCGCCAAATGACGTATCGTCACAGAATCGGCATAAGCACCTTTTATTTCAGGCAGATATTTCTTGACCGGATCGTCCAGCGAACCGATATATCCTTCTTCCACGGCTTTCGCCACCAAACTCATGGTGATACTCTTGGCCATGGAAAACGAATTGGACAAACTATCACGATGATAGCCATCGTAATAACGTTCGACCAAAATACGGTCGTTTTTAATTACCAAATAAGCCACGGTACCGTATATTTTATGAAAACGGTTGATTTTCTTCGATAAAGAAAAACGATTGTAATCTTTATGAAGCGGCCATTCCCAAATCCGGTCGCCGTTTTCAATTTTCACATAAGGATAGTTCTTATAATCGGCAATATAGGAAGTTGTATGCCCTTTGAGATAAATGCTTTTGAAACCATCTATCAAATAAGGATATCGAATAACAATGATAGTCAAAACAAAAAGTAAGACCAAAATTATTCCCGCTATGATTTTCAATACCATTTTCATTGCTTATTACGATTGTTTTTTTTCTTTTTCTTCTTTTTTTTCTTGGATTTTTTCCCGGAGCGCTCCGAAAATGCATCAGCCAATTCGAAACTCACCTGTTTTTTATCGGGATTAGCATCCAGCACACGCACCTTCACTTCATCTCCAAGCCGGTATCGTTTCCCCGTTGATTGTCCGATTAAGGCTTGCGCATCGGGATCGAACACAAAATAATCATTATGCATTTCCACCCGGCGCACCAATCCTTCCACCATATTTTCGGTTAATTCGACAAACAAACCGAATTCCGTCACACCCGAAATAATTCCGTCGAACACCTCGCCGATAAAACGGGAAATATATTTAGCTTTCATATAATCGATACTGTCCCATTCGGCATGTTGCGCATTAATTTCCATATCGGTGGCGTGAATACACTTCTTTTCAAGTGAAGTTTTGGATTGCGGCTGCTTGCCGTCGAGGTAATCTTGCAAAAGCCGGTGAACCATCATGTCGGGATAACGACGAATGGGCGACGTAAAATGTGTATAGTATGAAAAAGCCAAGCCGTAGTGTCCGCGATTTTCAGTCGTATAAACCGCCTTGCTCATGGTGCGCAAAACCATTAATTCCACAAGCATGCGTTCCTTGCGGTGTTTAACATCGTCCAAGAGCTTATTAATAGCTTGAGCCAATTTTTTTTCATCTTTCAAATTGATACGGTGTCCGAACTTCATCACCACCTTGCGCAATTCTTCCAGTTTCTCACGCTTGGGCTTGTCATGAACACGATAAACAAACACCTTTCCTCTGCGCTTTTTTCCCACGAATTCCGCCACCGAACGATTGGCCAATAACATAAACTCCTCAATCAACTTATGGGTGTCGATAGGAATTTTAATGTTCACCTCAACGGGATTATTTTTTTCGTCCAACCGGAAACGCACTTCGGAACGTTCAAAACTTATGGCTCCGTTGGCAAAACGCTTGGCACGCAATCGCTTGGCTATCCCGTTCAATAAAGAAAGCTGTTCGTGAAATAGACCTTTACCGGTATTGAGGATTTCCTGAGCTTCCTCATAAGTAAATCGCTTATCGGAATGGATAATCGTCCGGCCGAACCATGTATCGTAAACCTTCCCCGATTCGTCCATTTCAAAAACCACCGAAAAGGTCAATTTGTCTTCATTCGGACGCAATGAACACAAATAATTGCTTAATACTTCGGGCAACATCGGAATAACACGGTCCACCAAATAAACCGAAGTGGAACGCTCAAAAGCTTCGCGGTCGATTACGTCGCCCGGACGCACATAATGCGTCACATCGGCAATATGCACCCCGATTTCCCAATGCCCGTTATCCAACTTTTTCACCGAAAGCGCATCATCAAAATCTTTGGCATCCACCGGATCGATAGTAAAGGTCACGCGGTCGCGCATATCGCGCCGGCGCTTGATTTCCGCTGCATCAATCATATGCGGTAATTGTTCCGCCGCCAATTCCACTTCTTCGGGAAAAGCATCCGGCAAATTGTATTCGTCCAAAATGGCATGCATTTCCGTCTCGTGTTCGCCGGGTTTTCCCAATACTTTGTTTATTCGCCCTATAGGGCTTCCTTGCCCCGCCGGCCATTCCTTCAATTCCACCACCACTTTGTCGCCATCTTTCGCTCCGTTAAAATCCGTTTGGCGGACAAAAAAATCTTTATACATCTTGGGATCATCCGGCTCCACAAAACCATACGCCCCGTAAACCTTTAAAATACCCGTAAAAAACGTTTTGGCGCGTTCTATAACCTTTATCACTTCGCCCTCGGGATTGCGTCCGTTCCGCCATTTGAGCACACGCACTTCCACCAAATCCCCGTGCAAAGCACGGTTCAAGTAGCGGCCGGGAACAAAAATATCCTGTTCCGATTCGTCCGTCACAACAAATCCCGATCCGTTATTCGTCAAATCCAAAACACCGATAAAAACCGTTTCCGGCTTAATCCGGTATTTTCCCGGTGAAGTCTCTTCGATTTTTTCTTCCTTGGCCAAACGCTCCAACTCTTCCCGTAATTGCTGACGCAAAGCTTTGGATTGCAATTCCAATTTAGCTGCCAATTGCTTGTAATTAAAAGACTTACGAGGTTCTTCGTTCATGATTTGAAGAACCTTGATAAGTAGCGCATCAAAGTTATTGTCCATGTCCTCATTGAATAAATACACGCAAAGTTAAGTTTTTTGAATTACTTCATTCTTTCCCACGACGATCAATTTTCATCAATTCCCGACAGCCGTTGCACTCATAATGACTTTCAATGCTAATAAACACGCCATCGAAAATCTTAAAAAATCCAAAAGTTTTATTTAAAAACACTGTTGGCCGGTAAAAAATCGGAATCGATATCAAACAACAAGCGGATCCGAAAAAATTCAAACTCCGCTTGTATCTTTATGTTTCAGTAAAAATCAAAGATATGAGCAAATGTACGTCCCTGAAAAAGGAGTGGGGATTCGGTTTAATCAAAAAAACCGATTACCGGCGCACTACTTATTGCGGTGAAATTTATTATCCCAATCTCATTGAAGGAAGGAAAGTATATACTACCCTAAATTATCGAGACCACTTTCATTTGATTTATAATTGAATTTTTAAGCTGCATTTTGATACTTTTCTATGGGTTTCACCCTGCCTATTCCTTGATGAGCTTTCCGGTTATATTTACATATCCGTTGCTCGATTCCTTTGTGTAAGCTCGTGCCGTCCTTTGCGGGATTCAGGTAGATATGCTGATATTTGATCCTTCGCCAAAATCGTTCTATATAGACATTATCCAAAGCTCGTCCTTTGCTGTCCATACTGATTTTTATCTCTTGTTCTTTTAAATATTCAACATATTCTTTGCTTGTGAATTGACTACCTTGATCGGAATTAATTATTTCCGGTTTGCCGAATTGTTTTATCGCTCTTTTTATCACTTGCATAACCGGATAAACGCTCAATGTATTGGATATTTCCCAACCTACAATCATACGGCTGTAAACGTCAATAACGGCTATCAAATACATAAAGCCTTTCCGCACCGGAACATAGGTTATATCTATTTCCCATACTTGATTGGGGCGTGTTATGGATAAACCTTTCAGCAAATACGGATAGATATATTTACGTTCACCTAAACGGCTTAAATGCTTTTTAGGGTATACCGGATAGATGTTCGCTTTACGCATTAAACGCCTTACGCGCTCGTAACTTGCTTTTATCCGATGCTCGTCTTTTAACATCGATTGCATGGTCAAAACACCGGCTGTGGGCTCTTCAAGTATATGTTTATCCAACAGTTCCATAATCTTCAAATTCTCTTTGCTTTCGCCTTGTGCCCGGTAATATAAACCACTGCGATTTATCGATAACAATTCACATTGACGACGGATGCTTAATTTTGATTCTTTACTTACCATAGCGCGTCTTACTTTAACAGGTTGAGTTTCTTCAAGTTTTTTTTTAAAAATCTTTCTCCATTTCAAGTTGACCGATTTTGTTGTATAATTTATCAATGTCAACTTGCGGCTCCTGCTCTTTTTTCTTACGCTTTTGCTCAAATACTATACTTGCATTGTCTAGAAACTCCTGTTTCCACTTACTAATTTGATTGGGATGTAAATCAAGTTTTTTGGCTAATTCAGATAACGTATAGCGCTCTTTTAAGGCTTCTATCGCTACCCGTGTCTTAAATTCAGGACTGAATTTGCGTCTTTGTTTTCTCATTGTTTTCATTGTTTAAAGTTAGTAAATTTTCAACTTAAACAATGGTCTGATTTTTTAGGGGTATTATATTTTACCGGACCGGCGCAATTTACCACCGCAATCCTGCAGACATAAGTACGTAAAAAGGCATTTGACGGATTTGTATTCGATAAGAACTTTCATTTTGATAATAAAATTGTTCTTTATATGAAGATGTCGAAAGGTTATAAGCGTTGAATTTGAAATACCAAGGTTTGTCGCCGGGCCGATAGCTTGCTTCCCATTCACTAATGCTAAAAACAACATTTACGGGCCAATCTTTCCCCACACTATACTTAATCACGGTTTGAAAATTTTTGTTAATCCGGTAAATGAGTAAGGCCGTGAATTTTTGGCGGATAAAACGGTTAAACGTATGGCTTGTTTTCCTGTCGGCGAATTGCCAAGCATAAGCAATAGACCAATCCCATTTTCGGTCACTTAAGTTTTGGATTTGCAGGCGATAACTGTGATTATAAGTGTGATATTTTTGGCCCGTTCGTGCAGTTGGCACTTCGCCGGTATGATAAAACAAACGTTGATTCAAACGGATTTTCCATTTTTTGAAATAGTATCCGAAGCGAATGGTTTCATGTACCGATTTTACGGGTGTATTCGAACGGGTTGCAAACATATAAACATACGGGCCGTCATAAAATAACCGGTCCATGATAGGCGAAAAGGTAATATTTGCACCTGTGAAGGCATAAAATTCATAGGTTCTATCGAATGAAAAATCACTATAACGAGCATTAAAACCGTATTTAACGGCCGGGCTAAGTTCCGGATTGCCTCGTTTGAACCATTTAAAATCTTCAAGACGAATTTTTGGGGCCCATTGTAATATACCGGGAATTATCAAATGACTGTTAACGGATACTTGTATTTTTCGCGATCGCTTAAGTTGAATGCTATGTTGCACATAAGGAAGTACATAGCTTATTGACTTGGATGATTTGTTCCACATAACCACATCGAAACCGGCTTTGAGGCGATGATTTTGATGCTTAAAATTAAATCGATATAAACCGTAAAAGCGGCTGTAATTCGTTTTAAACCGATTATTGAAAATGTTCGGGTCGAAAGGTGTTAGATGTTCGTCTATCATTTGTCCGTCTCCGGTATAAAGGCGTGCAAATCTGTTTTCCATACCCGCACCAAGGTAAATATGAAAATTCGTACGCATAAGAAAATACCATTTAGCCGAAAGGGAATAATAATTTTCGAATAACCGGGTTTCGCTTTGGAGTTGATAGATGGTGTCCGGCACGACCGGTAAAAAAATTGTGCCTAATCGATCATAGGTGTATTCATTAGAAATATTTTGCCGGTTACTACCGGCTTTGACGATGAATTTGATGATATGCCGCCGGGATAATTTTTTATAGCGCGTGAAAGAAAACCGGCTGTCGATGACGACATTTTTGCCGGCGGATAGATTTTCGTAGCTATCCGTATCCCATTGTCCTTCCGTTTCGATTTCACGATTGTTTTGAGTGGTTGTAAGGAGGAAAACGAAATCGGTATAATCCCAAACACTTTGTTTTTTTCGAAAATAAAGATTGATTAATACCGGGGAATAGTTTTGACATGTATTTTGATTGATGTTTTCCGAAAATTCTGTTCTGATACGGGTGATATTTTCATGTTTTTGTTGGTGCTTCGAACCCGTAAGCCCGATAGCGAATGCGCTTAAATTCCAATTTTTACCGTCTCTATGCCACTGCATAGCGCCGGAGATTTGATTTTTCCTATAAAAATTTTTACTAAAAAAACTATTGGCTATTTGAAGTGTTTGCAAAGCGTTTTGTTGCCGGCTCCGGCTATCGAAATCTTGCATTTTGACCAAATCGCCGAAGTTTAGTAACGAATAGGCCGTATTGCCCGCATTGGCAAGCACGGTTATATGATTTTCGGGTGAAAAATAAAACAACTGTGTGCCTATGTTATATTTTCGTAAATATCCTGCACCACCTTCGATTTGGCCGAACCCAAAACGTTTCTTGTTCTTTTTCAGTTTGATATTGAGGATGAGTTGGCTTTTATCGTCCAAGCCACGCATAAAATCGATACTGTTATAATCGTCTATGGCTTCTATGCCATCCACGGCATCGGCCGGAATGTTGTCTAGTGCAAGTTTGGAATTCCCGCCGAAAAATTTTTTGTTTTCCACCAAAACCTTCGACACGTCTTTGCCCATAACCTTGATTTGTCCTTCGGGGGTGATTTCCATTCCCGGCATTTTGCGAATCAGGTCTTTGAGTTTCCATTCCGTTCCGTTGCGAAAACTGTCAACGGTATAAATAATACTGTCGCCTTTAACACGAACGGGCATGCGTATTTCAATGGTTGCGGCTTCCAAAACATCAACCGAGGGTTGAAGACGAATTTGAAATTTCCACGTGTTCCGGCTTGAATCCACAATTTCCCGGGCGGGCTTATAACCGAGATAATAAATATGGATTTCAAATTTTCGACCGTTTTTCAACCTCAGTTTAAATCGTCCGTCTTCATTTGAAATACCAAAAACCGGATCGGCTTTCTCCGATAAATTTTTAGCCATGATATTGGCATAAGGCAAAGCATTCCCCGCAGTGTCGGTTACTTGACCTTCCACCGAGATTGCTTGTCCGCATAACGGAAAGTAAAAAAATAAGCCTAACAAAAAGCTGAAAAATCTTATCATTTAAAACGATTCACGTCTTTGGCGCGCACGCCTTCGGATTTCCATTCGTTTTCGATGTAGCATGGCTTTATATTGAGCCCGTGTCATTTGTTTGTCGGCTTCAGGTATTTTTATATGCGGTTTTTCTTTTAGCCATTGTATTTTTTCGGCGGTTAAGATCGTTCTGTATTTTTTAAGCTCCAGAATAAGCCCCGGCAATCCGCCATAACCGGCCGGACCGAAGGGAACCGGAATTTCAGGTGTAAACCATGCTTCAGTGGGATTTTTACAACGACTGCATTTCCAAATAGCTTTAATGCAATGGTATTTCCCGATTGTCTTGGTTTCGCCGGTGATTTGCCAATGATCTTGCGATAGCGTATCCGAAATTAAAATTTTTTCGTGTTTTTGTTCCGAGAGGTTTAAAACCAAACGCCGTTTACGATTTTGATAAAAATCGCCCTTTGCAATAGCCCCAGATTCCGAGAGCTTGTAAGCCGTAGGATTTTCCACATCTTCCGGCATTTCCATACTTTCCACATGGTAATAGCTTTCATCCGGATTGAATATCAACACGTATCGATGCAACTTAAGATATTCTCCGTAATCATCCACAAAACCGGATACACGTTTCATTTTTTCCCGGTCCGCTTCGGTGGTTTTTATCCCGGGAACCGGCAGAAAATCCGCGTGATAGATTACTTTCGCTTGTTGTGCAAAAGTAGTATAATAAAAAAAAATAATACAAACTATCTTTTTCATTTATTCTTTTTTTTAAGGTTTTAAATTACAAATTTTCACAATATAAAGCACTCTCCGGGGAGAAAATATCCCGAAGAGCGCTGGATTAATCAGCAATATCTGACATCATGATTAACAAAACATTCGCAAGCTTCATAAAATTCCATCCAAAACTCGTCATCGCAACCAACCTCGCCGCATAACACCGTTTCCGCTGCATCGGCAAGTTCCCAACAGTTAACTCGTTCTTTCATTTTCAAATCAACATTTGAATAGGTAATTTTTTCTACATTCAAGCTTCGATTAATATCAAATGCTCGATCGGCTTCTACCACAGGGGAAATTTTTTCACTACCCGAATGAGTAGTAAAACCAACCAAGATAAAGAATGCAATCATTAACATTAAATATCTCATAGTTATTGGTTTTTTAAAATTAAACAAATTTTCCGATACTTGCTACCCCGCCTCTCCGGGCGGCTTTGTGTCGGTTTCCGCTTCGATGAGCGGTTTTTACATTTCCACGCGCCCGGCGTGTCCGGTTGTTTTCCGCCTTCCAAGGGCGGTGTGTCGTTTTGCCTCGCTGCGGCATTGTATTTTGCCGGCGGGCATTTGCTTTTCGGTTCGGCCGAACCTTCGATTTTCCCCTCCCGCGATTGGCGCCTTCCACGCGGAAGGATGAAAATCTATACAAAGAAAAAAAAAAAACGATACGAGTCAAGCGCCGTCCCGTTAAATGTTTGTTAAAGTTTTGGTTTTTTGTTTTTGAAAGGTTAATAATGAATTGAAGGAATGCGTTGAAAAATTGAAACTCATTTGAGGAGAATGAGGCTTGTTGTTAAAAATATTTCAAAACCTGTAAAATCTTATCGGTAATTTGCAAGAATAAATGTTAAAACGAAGTTTCGGAAAAACGCTAAAAATTCGTGCAATTCGTGAAATTCGTGGCAAGAAGATGAACCACGAATTACACGAATTATCACGAATAAAAAAGGGAAACGGAAAACGAGACAAAGCGGCGAATCCAATATTCGATTTAACGATTCCACGATTCAACGGTTTAACGCTCTAAATATTAAGGAAAAAGGTTAAAGTGCGGCGAAGTCATTGATCTTAACCGACGAAGAGACGTCGTTTTTTCCCTGCCGGCCGGCAAGGCCTACTTCCTTTTAAAAAACCTCAGTGCATCACTACAAAGGGCACGAACATTTCTTGCAACGAAATACCCCCGTGTTGATAGGTGTTGCGAAAATATTGAACGTATTGATTATAATTGTTGGGGTAAACAAAATAATAATCTTCCTTGGCGAAAATATAGGTTCCCCCTGCATAGGGCGAGGGTAATTGGAAATGCTCCGGTTGTTTGCAGGCCAACACGTCACGTTCGTTATATGTGAGACTGCGACCGAGTTTGTAACGTAAATTCATACTGGTATCCTTGTCTCCGATGACTCTGGTAGGGTGTTTTACGTTTACGGAACCGTGGTCGGTTGTGAGGAAAACGGTTCGTTTTTGCCGGGCGGCAGTTTCTATAATGTGGAACAGCGGTGAGTTTTCAAACCAAGTGGCCGTGAGTTTGCGATAAGCCGAATCGGTGGAAGCCAATTCTTTGATCAGTTCCATTTCGGTTTTGGCGTGCGAAATCATGTCCACGAAATTATACACTACCACGATTAAATCCTTGTGTGCCGATTCCCTTATTTTTTTGGTTGTATATTCGCCGTAGGAATAGTTTAAAACCTTATAAAAACTCCAATCGATATCGATGCCGTAGCGTTTGAGGAAGGCGTCGAAGAGTTGTTGTTCGTGCAAGTTTTTACCGCCTTCTTCGGGGTCGTCTTTCCACCATTGCGGGAAGCGTTGTTTAATGGCCAAGGGAGTCAATCCCGAAAACATGGCGTTGCGGGCATATTGGGTAGCCGTTGGCAAAATGCTTATGTAAAGTTGTTCGTTTTCTACATGAAGTATATTGTCGAGAAGCGGACGAATAGCCAGCCATTGGTCGTAGCGCAGGTTGTCGATTACCACCAACAGGCTTTTTTCTTGTGTGCGCGGCAAAAAAAATTCTTTCAGCACGGTGTGGCTTACCACTTGTTCTTCGGGATTTCGGGTTATGAGTGATTCGTAATTGTTTTTTACGAAGCGAAAAAAACCGGCATTGGCTTCCTGCAATTGGCCGTTGAGAATTTCGCGCATTTGTTCGTCTTCGATTTCGTCCAATTTCACCGACCAATAGCTCAAATTTCGATAAATACGTTTCCATCCTTCCCAGTCGTTGGTCATGGCAATATCCATGGAGATTTTGCCGAATTCTCGTTGATAGTTACGTGTGGCTTGTTCCGAAACCAATTGTTTCTTTTGAAAGATTTTTTTGAGGCTCAAAATAATTTCATTGGGATTGAGCGGTTTAATTAAATAATCGTCGATTTCTTTACCAATGGCTTCTTCCATGATATTTTCTTCTTCGCTTTTAGTAATCATTACTACGGGTAATCCCGGTTTGATTCGGCGTATTTCCATGAGTGCTTCCAGTCCTTGCACGCCGGGCATTTGTTCGTCGAGGAAGACGACATCATAGTGGTGGGTTGACAGTTTTTCCAGTCCTTCGGCGGCATATCCGGCCGTGTCCACTTCATAACCTTTATTGGTTAAGAATATGATATGTGGCTTGAGCATTATAATTTCGTCGTCAATCCACAGTATTTTAAGTTTTTTCATAGGTTCAATGAGATTTTCATCAATTTCCGTTCAATTTAACAAGAATGCCTTAATTTTGTCGCAACCAAATCAAATATTCGGGAGTGTTTAAATACAAAATTATAAACGATCCGGTTCACGGATTTATTTCATTGCCGTCGGAAGAAATTTTACCGGTCATTAATTGGCCGGTTTTTCAGCGGTTGCGGCGCATTTCGCAGATGGGTTTGTCTTATTTGGTCTATCCTGGGGCGCATCACACGCGTTTTCATCATGCTATCGGGGCGATGCATTTAATGGCGCGGGCTACGGATGTTTTGCGCGAAAAGCAGATCGATATTTCGTCTGAAGAACGTTTGGCGGCTATGAAAGCCATTTTGCTTCACGATATCGGTCACGGGCCTTTTTCGCATGCCTTGGAATTTGCGCTTATGCAGAAGGTTACGCACGAAGATATTTCCTTAGCGTTAATGGAGCGTTATAATCGTGAAACCGGCGGAACTTTGAATTTGGCTTTGCGAATTTTCCGTAATCAATACAAAAAAAAGTTTTTGCATAAGCTTATCAGCAGCCAATTGGACGTGGACAGGATGGATTATTTGCAGCGGGACAGTTTTTATACGGGAGTGATAGAAGGGCGAATCAATGCCGAGCGAATCATTGAAATGCTCAATGTTCATAATGATGAAATCACCGTTGAAGAAAAAGGGATTTATTCGGTGGAAAAGTTCATCGTTTCGCGCCGGTTTATGTATTGGCAGGTGTATTTCCATAAGACTTCTTTGATGTTTGAAAAAATTTTGGAACAAACACTTCGGAGGGCGAAATGGCTTTATCAGAACGGGAGGCCGTTGTTTGCACACGAAAATTTGGTTTATTTTTTGGAGAACGATATCGATGTTGTCCATGAAGAAAGTTTGGAGTATTTCATTCGTTTGACCGATGACGATTTGTGGTTTCATTTGAAGCAATGGACGGAAAATCCCGATCCCGTTTTGTCGTTTTTGGCCTCGAGTATTGTTTACAGAAGGCCTTTTGCCATTGAAATAGCAAAAGAATCTTTTGAAAAACCTTACTTGGAAAAAATAAAAACCAAAACCGAACGTTTATTCGGTGAAGCGGAAGACGGAGCCGGTTATTTGGTATTGACGGGAACCGTGCGCAACAAGGCATATGACAGAGTGCACAATCCGATTTATATTTCCATGAAAAACGGCGCGGTGAAAGAATTTTCGGAAACAACGGATCATCATTATATCAAGGCTTTGTCGGAGTCGGTGGTTAAATATTACCTGATTTATCCAAAAAACATATAAATTTTATACATTTGCAGTAATGAAGGTTACAGCCAAAAAAATAGCCGATTTACTCAATGGAGAGATTGAAGGGGATGAAAACGTAATCATCGACCGGTTATCCAAAATCGAAGAAGCCGGTGAAGGAGCCGTATCGTTTTTAGCTAATCCGCGTTATACGCCATATATTTATACTACCAACGCGTCGGCGGTGGTGGTGAGCAAGCAATTTGTTCCCGAGAAACCCGTAAAAACCACTTTAATTCGTGTGGAAGATCCGTATAAGGCGTTCACCGAATTGCTGGAACTTTATAACGGTGGTTCCATTCAAAAAGCCGGAATCGAATCGCCTTCGTTTATTCATCCTGCCGCCAAAATCGGGAAGAACGTTTATGTGGGCGCCTTTGCTTATATTGACGAAAACGCCGAAATCGGCGATAATGTAAAAATTTTTCCGCATGTTTATGTGGGTGCCAATGTAAAAATCGGCGATAACACGGTGCTATATGCCAACGTTTCCATTTATCACGATTGTTCGGTCGGGAAAAATGTCATTATTCATTCGGGGACGGTGGTGGGTTCCGATGGTTTCGGATTTGCACCCGACGGGAAAGATTACAAGAAAATTCCGCAAATCGGAAATGTGGTGATTGAAGATAACGTGGAAATCGGAGCCAATTGTACTCTTGACCGGGCTACGTTGGGTTCCACATTTATTCGTCGTGGTGTAAAATTGGATAATCAAATACAAGTGGCGCATAATGTGGACATAGGTGAAAACACGGTGATTGCCGCCAAAACGGGTATTTCCGGTTCGGTGAAAATAGGAAAGAATTGCCAAATCGGCGGTCAAGTGGGAATTGCGGGACACTTGAAAATAGGAAATAATGTGAAAATTGGTGCGCAGTCGGGTGTAACGGGTAATGTGCCCGACGGAGAGATTTTGATCGGGACACCGGCCATTCCGCATAAGCAATTCAAAAAATCCGCCGTTTTATTCAAGCAATTGGGCGATATGTATGCCGAAATTCAACATCTGAAGTCGGAATTGAAAAAATTTAAAAGCAAAGATAAATGATCAAACAAAAGACGCTGAGGCAACCTGCCGAGATGAAAGGAGTCGGATTGCATTCCGGCAAAGAAGTGTATATGCGTCTGTTGCCCGCCCCTCCCAATCACGGAATCGTTTTCGTTAGGACGGATCTTGAAGGTAAGCCTATCATAGAAGCCAATGCGGATCTTGTTTCCGATACGCTTCGGGGGACTACTTTGGAAAAAAACGGAGTTCGCATCATGACGGTGGAACATGTATTGGCGGCCGTTTCGGGAATGGATTTGGACAATGTGATTATCGAATTGAATGCCGCCGAACCGCCCATAGCCGACGGGTCGGCGATGCCGTTTGTGGAATTGATCGAACAAGCGGGAATCGAGGAACAGGACGCCGAGCGCGAGATTTATGTAGTGAAACAAAACATTTCCTATATCGATCCCGAATCCGGAAGCGAAATGATTATCATGCCTGCCGACCGCTATCAAATTACATGTATGGTGGATTTCGGCACGAAGGTATTGGGGACGCAAAATGCCTATTTGAAAGATATATCGGAATTTAAGGAACAAATTGCCTCCGCCCGCACTTTCAGTTTCTTGCATGAATTGGAAATGCTGTTGCGACAAGGATTAATCAAGGGGGGTAATTTGAATAACGCCATCATTTTCGTGGATAAGGAAATCGACGAATCCACTTTGGCACTACTTAAAAAAGCTTTCGGGCGCGATCAAATTGAAGTGCGACCCAACGGTATTTTGGATAACCTTACGTTGCGTTGGCCGAATGAAGCGGCACGCCACAAATTATTGGATATTGTGGGGGATTTGACTTTGGTGGGAACCAAACTGCAAGGCAAAATCATAGCCAATAAGCCGGGGCATAAAATCAATACGGCTTTTGCCAAAAAATTGCGCAAAATCATTAAAAAAGAAAAGCGAGACAATGTTCCGCAAATCGATTTGAATGCACCGCCTTTGATCGATATCAACGGTATCAAATCGCGCCTGCCCCACAGGTCGCCTTTTTTATTGGTGGATAAAATTTACGAATTGACAGAGACGCATGTTATCGGTGTGAAGAACGTTACCTTCAACGAATATTTCTTTCCCGGACATTTTCCGGACGAGCCGGTAATGCCCGGTGTTTTGATATTGGAATCTATGGCGCAAACCGGCGGTATTTTGGCATTGGGCACCGTTCCCGATCCGGAGAATTATTTAACCTATTTCCTAAAGATGAATAATGTAAAATTCAAGCGCAAGGTGATGCCCGGCGACACGCTGATCATGAAAGCCGATTTACTGGAGCCGATTCGGCGCGGTATTTGTCACATGCAAGCCTATGCTTATGCTAACAACAAGCTGGTTGCCGAAGCCGAAATGGTGGCGCAACTTGTTCATAAAGACAAAATCAAAAAAGTATGATTTCACCCTTAGCATATATTCATCCCGATGCTAAAATCGGAAAAAACGTCCGCATCGACCCTTTTGCATATATAGAAGGAGATGTGGAAATCGGCGATGATTCGCATATTTTTTCCAATGCAGTGGTTATGGAAGGATCCCGCATCGGCAAGGAGTGTAAGATTTTTCCGGGAGCCGTTGTGGGAGCCATTCCTCAAGACAAAAAATTCAAAGGTGAATATTCGCTGGCGATTTTGGGGGACCGTGTAACGGTTCGCGAAAGTGCAACGGTCAATCGCGGGACGGAAGCCAGCGGCAAAACCATAGTGGGAAATGACGTATTGATTATGGCGAATGCGCATGTGGCTCACGATTGTGAGGTGGGGGACCATGTTATCCTTGCCAACAGTGTTGCTTTGGCCGGTCATGTTCAAGTGCACGATTGGGCTATTTTGGGCGGATTGGCGGCTGTTCATCAATTTGTTCGCATAGGCGCTCACGTAATGGTTTCGGGCGGTTCCTTGGTGCATAATGACGTTCCGCCTTATATTACCGTGGCGAGAGATCCGCTCAAATATATGGGTATCAATTCCACGGGTTTGAAACGGCGCGGCTTCAAGCCCGGGAAAATCAGGGAAATTCATGAAATTTACCGTCATCTCTATCTTAAAAACATGAATCTTTCCCAAGCTATGGAATATGTGGAAGAACATTTTGAGCCCACGCCGGAACGTAATTACATTTTGGAATTTATTCGCGCCAGCAAACGCGGTGTAGTGAAAGGTATTATTTAAACCAAATAAAACGAAATATATGGCTACAACATCAGACATCAGACGCGGGATGTGCATCAAGCACAATAATGACATTTTTAAAATTGTGGAATTTTTACACGTAAAACCCGGTAAAGGGCCGGCATTCGTGCGAACGAAAATTAAAAGCTTGACTACGGGGAAGGTTTTGGATTTGACTATTCCAGCCGGACACAAAATCGATGATGTGCGTGTGGAAACCCGCAAATTTCAATATTTGTATAACGACGGCGAAAGTTATCATTTCATGGACGAAGAGACCTTCGAACAATTGGCACTTCCCGAAACGGCTATTGACGCACCGCAATTTTTGAAGGAAGGGGAACAAGTCACTATTTTAATCAAAGCCGATGACCAAACACCCCTAACTTTGGAAATGCCCGCCAGTGTGGTTTTGGAAGTAACCCATACCGAGCCGGGTGTGAAAGGCAACACGGCTACCAACGCCACCAAGCCCGCCATTTTGGAAACCGGCGCCACCGTTAAAGTACCGTTATTTATTAATGAAGGCGATAAAATCAAAATCAACACAGCTACGGGTGAATACATCGAACGAATTAAGGATTAAACAAGCCGGGTATACGGGCAGGTGATAAATTTTAGCCGGAATTTTTTACGGAACAGAGTAAAAATTACCAAGCCAGGGAAAATTTCTTTTTTACTTTTTCCTTGATGAAT
>Ga0256834_1001036_pt1 | contig 19439 bp, 32 predicted proteins | sample 4281140metaG_FD_190536 | JGI IMG/M metagenome (GOLD analysis project Ga0256834, IMG submission 190536) | Hydrothermal vent microbial communities from East Pacific Rise, Pacific Ocean - 4281-140 | ecosystem: Environmental > Aquatic > Marine > Hydrothermal vents | place: Pacific Ocean: East...
TATGGTTTTGAAGGATGCCAAAGCCATTTAGAGATAGGCGATAAAGTATTGGGCTTGGTAAAAGCTAGTTACTAATACTGTGGTAGCGGAGCAACGTAGCTAAACAGTGAAAATGAGCTTATAAAACAAAACTATAAAGAACTAGAGTTATATATAGTATAGACTGCGCATAATATATATTATGTAAAATAGCACTTTTTCTGCTTATCGGTTTTTTCTTACCTTTTTCGGTCGATATTGCTAATCTTCGCAACAAAAAATCATGGATTTAACACTCAAGCAACGACTACATAATGCAAATATCAGCACCTCTCGAGCGTGTGAACTTTTTGGACGCACCGAGCGCACTTTGTGGAATTGGAACAAAAACCCACCAAATCACGTGCTGGAGGTGATTAAATTACACGGTACACGGCACACGATGCCCGAGGGCTGGCACGATTGGTATTTTGACCGTGAATGGATAATTGACCCCGCTGGTAATGCCTACAATCAAAAAGATATATTCTCGTCACATTGGACAGCGAAAGCGTACGAATCGCTTACAGGAAGCAGTAATGATATTATAAATCTTAAAAACGTCTTAGAACGCAGAATAATAGAAGCACAAAAAAGCCCCGCAATCACTATCAAGGTGACACGAGGCGAAAATATAGAGAGATTTATTATTAAATGAAGATTTATAATGTAAAAATTAGCGTGTTATTTGTGCATGAGCTTGATGAAGTATGCTTATTACTCGGCAAACCGACGACAACGAATACCCCCGATTTTTTAAAAAGACATATTACCAACTTACCCGAAAACAAATCATTTTATTGTGACATTTACAACGACGATTCACCGCCACCTTAAAAGTATTTTTCTACACCGAAAAGCACGTAATCATTTACAGCCTCTCGCGTGTCATTTCCCACCGTGTAAGTATAAGTATAAATAATATTTTTTGCCAACCAGTACGCACCTATTCTCGCCTCGGTTGTTGATCTTTTCGCCTTGTAAGCATTAACGTATGAAATTCCCGATATAAGACCCAGCCTACCCCATATTCGCCGTTTATTTTGCAAGGATAACTTGTAAAAATCTTTACCAAATAACGCGCTCATTTCTGAACGCTCGGGAGTTTTCGACTTAGTGTGAAAACCAGCACCAAAGTAAATATCATCACCACTGATTAAACTGTACTTTGAATCATCAACTTTCCCGTTGTTAGAGGTCAAGCTTTCAGTTTTGGCGATAATATGCACATTGTCTGACACATTCGCTTTTACCGTTATTTCTTTTCTTTGAGTCCCGTCTTTATTTCTAAACTCACCGTGACCCGCTTCCGTGGCTATTGACGCACCGCTACAAGCTGTTACCAATAATGAAACCGCAACTACCGCAATTTTTAAAGTATTTTTCATTTGCTCATCCTGCTAATGTCTTTTTGAATGTATGAAATGTCATTTTTGATTACAGCCACTTCTATTTTCATCGCCATTAATGACCCGAATGCAGATAAAACGCTACTTACTGCAATCGCCCCTACTATTTTCGCTAAATCCGCACCGTTCATTTTGCTTTAAGACCCATCACAGGCGTTAAATCCAAATCTTTCATGGTTTTGTTATATTGAGCTTTTGAGATTGGAATACCCTCATGATCTACAAACAGATAATCATTCATCGAAGGAACATCATCATTATTAAAAGCGTTTGAACTTTGAAGCGCGACAAGTAGTTTTTCAACACCCAATCGAAGCGACGCAAGACCCATACCGCCTAAAATTACAATGAATTCTGGAGCTTGTATAACGTGCAAAATACCGCCTTGCCAATCACCCGCACCTATCATATTAAAGCCAGCCATGATAATTCCTATGGCTGTAATATACGTTTTGTACCCACTTAATTTATTCAATAATCCCATTTTATTTCCCTTTTTTCGTTGCAAAATATACACCCGTCAGCACCGCGCCTAAGTATCTATATTTTTTAATTAATCTTAATCTTTTAGTTGTAACCTGGCGTGATGTATTTCCCTGCTTAAAATCATTAAACAGGTCACGCGATACAACTGGCGAACCTGTTTCATGGTGTATTAAATCGGCTATTCTGCTATTTTCATCCGCTCTTTTTTGCTTTTCTTCAAGCCATTCTAATATATTCATTTTAGCTTTTTAGCAATGATATAAGCACCAAAACCCACTATTGCCAGTTTTAATAAATCACCACTTTTACCCAAACCTTTCCCAGCATCAACTCCACTACTTACACCAGCCCCCACCATAAAAGCGGTTGCATATTTCACACCATTTCTAATTATAAAAGCCATTTTAAAACCATGTGTTACGTCTTAACGCCCTACTAAATACGTGCCTTGATCTGCCCTTTTTATACTCAAAAAGCAAGACACCCGTAATAAGCGTCCCCAATAACACAAGCCCTACTTTTTTAGTTGAGGAACTCACGCCCAAACCACAACGTCTTCGATTAACTGCTTATCTTGAGCGGTATAATCTGGAATTTCCCCGATCTTTTTTCCCGACCAGTAAGCCTCTAAATCTGACTTAGTTACACTATCAGGAAAAGCCTGTGATAAAAATTCGCGCTTTTCTTTCCCAGTTGCCCCAGCATCTAACCACAAGCCCATTTCTTCAAAAAATGCTTTTGCCCCTGAACCTGAAACCGCACCCGAAGGAGCATCCGACACGTTCATTTTTTGCTTGTTTTTTTTCATATAGAACCACCCAGCGACTAGCGCAAGCGTTCCCATTAGTGCCATTTTCTTTTCTTTCTTGCTCATTTTATATTCCTATCATTTGTATTGATTTATTGATTTGTGCGCTTGTGTACGGCTGTTTTCCGTTTTCATGCTGAACTATCGCCTCTATCAATAATTTTAGATTCTCTCTAACGCTAATAACATCACTCACCCCTACCCCCAAGTGACGCGCCACCGCATTCGCATAAGCTGACGTATTATTTTCAAAAGTTGGTGCCCATCTATTTATTAACTTTTGCACGGTATTAAGTCCGTACTTAATTTGATAATTTAATAACAACCTACCCAAAGCGCGTAGACCATGCTCAGGAGTTTTAAAGCGCATGAACCGCCCATCACTAGGCGGATTATCCAACCCCTGCCAAGGACTGCCTGTATATTCTATATTTCCCGCGTTGTTGTTTCTAATACCTCTAGGCTGGCTTTTATTACCCCCCAAAGTTTCACCATTTACGGTTTTTATCGTGTCGCTCACAACGTCTTTTATGACTACAGGAACAATTGGCGCAATTGCTTCTTTTATGTTTTCAACAACACCCTTAAAAGTCAAAGGTGGTTCAGCCCTTGTTATCGCTTGCCCAATATCACCGAACCAATCTACCGCATAATCACGCTCATTTTTTGTCGTATCGCCAAACCATTCAGCCGAACCGACTGCGAACCATTCGTTATTTTCTTGCGATGCAAGACCTATTACGCCATTCCTTTTTTGAAAAACGTAGACCGCCCCACCTATAACAAGTAATGTAATAATTGAATTTTTCATAATTTATATATTGCTTGAACAGGGTATGTAAAAGACACGCTAAGGGTATTAGTCACACCGATTCGACGCCAAAAATCAAAATATGCCACACTCCCAATTTCAGCAATTGAAGTAGTACCCGCCAATTCATCCTTACAAGCTAACTCCATTGATCGTCTAGTTTGACCATTTGCTATAATTCTATACAGACCCTTTGATGGCAATACAAATACCTCACTTGTGGCTAAGACACCATTAAGCACATCAACCGCACCAGAAACCGCCACGGGCGAATTTTTGATACTCGTTACATCAGATTGCAAAGCTTGCAATTGTGCGAGTATCTGTGCATTTGTTGCTGGACTATTTGTACTCATTACACCCTCACCATTTCTATGATATCTATTTCATCACCTTCAAGACCCACAAACACAAAATCCTGATTTGGTGCTAAATCGTTTAGCGGTAGCTTTTCACCTTCCGCAAAATCTGTGTGTCCCAGCTCAACATTTGCCGTTGCTGAAATTATTAAACGCTCATTATTACCGTTGTTATAAGTCCAACCACCCGCGACAACATCACCAGCCGTTAGCTGGTGCGTCACATAAGAAAGTGTATATTTTGGTACGCTTTCAGTTTTTAAAACTTGCAAAGGATCAATGTTAATATATCCCTGCTGTTTAACTTTTAAAACTTGCAAAGGATCAATGTTAATATATCCCTGCTGTTTAACTTTTAAAACTTGCGTTTCTTCAAGCTCTACTTTATTAGTGACTTTCACATTATTATTTTGAACATCAAAACCAACCGTACCGCTTGAAATATTAATATTCGATAAATCAGCCGTTAGTTCTACGCTCTTTTTTCTTCGCACATAAAAAGGTGCTGACGCTATTACACAATCATTTTGCTGGTCGCTGATATTTCTTACAAATATTTCCCCACCACCCTCAAACTGAACACCAAAGTCTATCTCATCAGCATCGTCTACTTCAAAAGAACCCCAGCCTTTCGCGCTAATTTCAATACCATAAGGCGCGGATATTACCGTCACATAACGCCCTGTAATTTCTACCTTGCGCCAGCTTGTTTGATCACCCGCTTTTTGTAATAAATCAACATTCATTATTTTTTCACCAATGCAAAAGCTAACGCACTTACCGCAACAAATACGACTATCTTATTTGTATTTCTTGACGCTGTGCTAGTTCCCGTTTTTACTGTTTCCGCCATATTGAAAACAGAATCAGCTAATTTTTTTGATTGCTCAGCACTTGCACTAACGACATTACCGACAAAATCCATAGAATCTTGCACAACCCCATTATTTGAAGATAAAGCCGAATCCATAAAAGACCGATTATCAGCAATCGCATTGTCCGCGAATTGATACGCGCCACGTATTGAAGTTTGCGCCGTTTGTGCTGACGCTTTAGCGGATGCCTTTGCCGATGCTTGAGCCGATGCTATTGCATTGTCTGCGAACTGCGTATTAACGCGATGCATATTTTCATTCATCATCGCTACAGTTTCAGCAAATAACCCAGCCTCTTTGATTGCTGTTTTTGCTACGTCCGCGTCCATTGTATGAACTTCAACTGTACCATCGCCACCGTTTACAACTTGCCAACCATTCCCATAGTTGCCTAGTTGCGTGTTGGTATTGTGCGTCTCGTTAAAATTCTCTGTAGAAGAATTACCGCCACCGAATAAACCCATCAGCCCCGCTTCCTTTTCTTAACCAATATCACCAACAAAGCACCAAGCCCCACAAGCAATAGCGTATTATTAGAAGACGGAGCACCGAAAGGGAATGAACCGCCCACGGTGTTTTTACTCGATATATCGCCATAATTAGCCGATGCTGACTTGTCACCACCAGCAGTCAGAGAACTAAGACCAGCCAAAAAACCAGCCATTATCTAAGCACCAAGGCAACAGCAAGCACAGCAATACCAATACCCAAAGGATTAGGCGCACCGTCTTTTTTCACAAAGAATCTAAGTGGTGAACCCGAAGGAGTATTATTATTAGTAATAGGCTGTTTTACCGTTTCTGGATATGCTCTAAACGGGTTAGAATCTGGAACTTGCATATTATTATCACGCGCCAAATCTGCTATTTTATAATCTATAGCGGTAGTAATAACAGACTTACCAAGCCCACTAAACCACCCGCCCCAATCGTCACTACCTTGCATTTATGCCACCTTTTCCAAGGTCTGATAGAAAATATCAAAGTCACCAGCAGAACTTAATTCTGCGACCACTTCGAAATCATTTGGCACTGATAGCGCGTCTATTTCAGAGTAACCATAAGCCACCGCATTATAACAATATTGATTATTTTGCTGTGTTACGCCCTCAGCTTTTAGATCAAAATCATTCTCCGCAAGCGTCTTATCAAAAGTTTTCATTTTATTCTGGTACAGTCTTACGCGCTTTGCTCTCCCCGTATCAAGGATAAAACGTTGTAATTTTGAAGGATTGCCCGACTTGTTTTGAGTAAGCAGACCCTTAAAACGATTATCACCCGCACGATTCCCGCCCAATGTATCCGTGAATAAACGCGGTAGCATCATTCGCCCTGCTGGTCGTGGTAATGTTGAAAATTCCATACGACCTTCGATTATTCCAACACCCAAAGACGGATCTGCTTGCGCTGCGGTTGCTTGACCTGCCGTTTGTGCGCCCGTTTCAATCTTCAGCACTAGATTTTCATTAGCACCTACAATTAATTCGCTCATATTTTGACTAGCGATTGTATCTTGCGACATATCGGCAAAAGGAATTACCACAGTATTTGCATCCGTGTACAAACCTAAAGTCTTACGTAATTTATCTAATGCCGTACCCGTTGTACGATAGATTTCATCACCGTTTAGAGTAAGAGAAATTAATACCAATTGAGAAATTAATAAATTACTCAATGACAGCTTAATGTCTCGATACGTTGTACCAACAGGTAAACGCATCGTAAATTTTCCGTTATACCCATTTGCTGAACCACCTACAAAAGCGTCTAGTGGTAATGACCCAATACGTTGCGACACTATTTAGTACCTCCGTAAACAATATTACGGATTGCTGGTACTTTTCGACTAACAGCGATAACCGCCATTACTTTAACTGCAAATATTGCCAGCCCTTTAAATTTTGCTTTGCTCATTTTCCTACCCTTATTTATTTAATCAGTTGTTATTTTTTACGCCTTAACGCTGAATTAAATTAGAGCAAAAAAAATGCGCTACGAAAATCATGTTACGTAACGCAAAATTTTAATTATTTATTGTTTTATTTCTGCTTTTTTACCACCTTTATCGGTTTATCGTCTTTATCCATAAGCTTAACGCCTGAATTATCCATTAAATAATAATTGTAAGTTTCAAAACCTATCAAATCTATATCTACTCTAAATTCTCGCTCTACGTAGTCTCTCGCTTTACCCTTGCAATGACCTATAAAAGCATAAGGCGATTCATCGTACACTGTTTTATTAATACTTTGCGGACGCTGTGCAACCGTAACCATCATTACGCCAAATTTACGCCCTATCGTTATAATATCGTACCAGCGATCACTAGTTTTAGCATTGTTCCCAAGATAACCACCCGCCTCTTCATTACCGAATATTAAATCTTTATTACCATCCGCAGAAAGCCAAACCAATTCGCAAAAATTATTATATTCATCAGGTCTACCACGGTAGGCATAACGGAATACATCATTATTTTTTATTGCCTTAGTGACTTTTTTTACCAAGTCTTTAAAATCATCAACATACTCTAAAACATCACCATAAACTGCGACAGGATCAAAAAACAAAGCGCTAGCATTAGGCGACTCCCTTAGCATTTTTTTAACCTTCCAAGTTTTACCACTTCCCGAAGTGCCCAAAAACGCCATGTGTGTATTTTTTAAATTTTCGTTTGCATTAATTGCCATTTATTCACCTTCCTTTTTTGGGCTTATTGGCATTTGCATCACATTGCCACCGCTTTCACCCTTTTCATTTTCAATCTTTCCACCTTCTTTCTTGTTTTCATCAGGGACACCACCGCCAAGCCTTGAACCCACAAGCATTACGGTAATCATTAAAGCAGTTATCTCCACCCCCATATTTCCCATTACATCAGGAAAATACTTATCAATAACTGCCCCGTAAGCCTCGCCCGCCACTTCCGCCTCTTCTTTTTCAAGCTCCCATTTTTTACCCATTTTCATAACCAAAAGACCAGACGTAGCAGACAACAAACCCGCCACGACTTCTCCCGTTGGTATTTCTGGAATTTCTACCCTTTTTTCTTCATGCTTAATTGAACCACTTACGCCATCATTTTTCCCCTCTTCATCTAAATATCTAGAGAATGACTGCAAATCTGATACTTGACTATACATCGCTCAACCATCCCGCTACAACTCCCTGCTTTTCCTTTTTTGGCAATAATTCAGTCGGGACATTCTCTACCACCTCATCATCTTTTTTAACTGTTATTGCTTGACGCACTCTCATATCGAAAAGCCCCGCATTACGCCCTTGAAATTGACACCCGCACCCGTGGCAGTAATACGTAGCGTACCCTGATTTCGATTCTTTAAATTGCACACCGCCCGTACATACAAGACAATGACCCTCACCCAATACTTTAGTAGTCACAATTCACCCCCAAAGCACCCGCCATTAATTTAACAACCACAAGCGAACTATCTGCTAACGCCTCAGCACTTTTAGCTTTCCCCACAAGAGACGCCCGTTTTACGTGCTGAATACTTAATTCCAAATCAGCAATCGCATCCGCAATCCGTTTTTTTTCAATTTCCGTCATTTCATTTTTTCCCCGTACAGTTATTTACAGAACTCCAAGGGGCGAATTTTCGACCCCTTGCATTTTTTCTATACGCCATTGCTTTTCTCGCGTTAGCAGTATTCCATTTAAGGATTCGACCCCGAGTATTAACTCTCGCGCCTCCTCATATTTATTTAATGATAAATCCCACACTTTATAATTTGGATTGTCGTACGTACCCCGCACCTGTGTTTCTCTTACATCTGGCTTGTTTATTTCCTTGTATAGCCCAGCCGTTTGATCGCTACGCCTAGCCTCACAGCCACCCAACAACGTACAGAAAATACGCCACTTATTAGAATCTGCTGCGTTCCACAATTCAAACAAATCCTTTTCTACTAAATCCGCTTTTAAATCTCTCACTTTTCGCAATTCGCGCCAAATTGTTATAGAACCTCCGCCCAATTGTTGAAACTGCCTAATTCCCCAAACCGAAGCCCAAACAGAAACGCGCCCCGCTGTTTTCTTTGAATCCGTCCCTGTTTCAAAATCTTTTACATCCCCAGAATCCAGACCCATTATATTTTTAGAAATATATTTCATAATGTACGATGCCCCAGAGTGCATGATTCCATTTTCCTGTAATCCAAAATTAATGCCTTTTACGAGGTAACGAGCATCAACATTATTTGCCAGCTCTCCCCTGTCTTCTTTGATTGTGTACGAACGAATAATTGACCTTATTTTTTGCCTATCTACTTTTTTAGAATAAATAAGTAGATGCCAATGTGGAGTTCCGTCGTGATGTGGTTCTACAACACGCAATCCATATATTGATAATTCATTTCTATCTAGTTTTGAGCGAATCCTTGACCATATTTTTGTAAGATACTTCTGTGCCTGTCTAGGTGTAAAACCCTGATATTTATTATTCGGCTTTCCGTAATGTTTATATGCATGATATTTGCTCGGGCAAGTCATTGTATAGAAATCACATACATGGTTTTTTAACCTGCAATATTCATCAAAACCAGAAGCCCGCACCATCAACTCATTTCTTCTATTTTCAGGATTAGCAATAGACTTCATTGCTATGTCGTGCATATTTAAGCGTTCGTTTTCATCGTCACAATTTACCGCCTCCATAGTCTTTAAAATATCCCATGATCTAGCGCGACGTGCTTCTATCCTTGCTACTGCTGAATCACTTACGTATACATTGGCTTTTTTATGCACTACTCCAAATTCGCGCGCTATGGTTTCTTGTGATCTTATTTGTAACGTACGTAATCGACGCCCCCACCATTGTGAATCTTTGATTCTTAATATCTGGCTTTCGATGGTTTTTCCCGCTGGTAAATCTACAGATAATCCCGTTACGTAATGTAACGTTGCATCATTTCCTAGACTAGCGTGTATTTTTTGGGCTATTTCTGCTCGATCTTTTGCGACTTCTGCAAGCCTTTTGTCATTATCTGATAATGAAATACCGATATTACCAAGTCGGGTTTTCAAGTCTAAAATTGTTAGATTAGACTCACGTTCACCCCTATACATGAAGTTTTCAAAGTAGCTTTTTTTTATGCTTTCACCGAGTATTAACGGCAAGCGTTTAGCTGTATTTTCAACATTATAAACACTGCTTACATCGGGTTTTCTTCTGCCCCATGATTTTTGAATCGTCCCCTGATTCATCATAAAAATTCCTTTATTTTTTTATACTTACATAACACCTAATTAATAGGATTCGCCCGCTCACCTTTTAACTTTTTGTTATATTTTCAAACCCGCCATTTTTACAATTTAGCTCACGAAAAAACGCATCATTTGTATTCATAATAATTATTGTTTTACTAAATAAACTACAACCATCAAACAACCCCAATAAAGACATTGAGAAAGTTAAATACACGCTGTAATGTTTCATTCGACCACCTGATCAAATACACACTTAACAAAAACCCGCGCTAACTCAGGAGGTCTTAACGTGTCGTTATAGAAGTCACACACCAAAGAACAAAACTCACAAAATAAAATATTATCAATTTCCTCTTCTGTATATTTCCGACTTAACCATCGCCCAAACATAGAACCATTTAATATAGGAAAATCAAGGCTATCTTCATGCTCTTTACCGCCCGACTTATAAATAAATTTTTGCGTCATAGCAGTCATTTTATCTATCACCCCATCACCAAAAACAAAGCCGTGAACACGTAAAAAACGGCAAGAAATAGCAAACCCGCTAAAATATCTTTTATTGAAATATTCATGCCACCGCCCTCATATCCACGCTTTCAGATTCGCATTTTTGTAACTCTAATATTATTTTTTCATAGTTATCACTAACAGAATCCATCAATGAATGCACACGGTCGTATTGTTTGCACACGTCCTTTTTCAAACGATCAACCCCGTGATTTTCCCAGTAGTAAAGTTGCGACTTGAAAAGCTCCAAGGTGTCACGCTCTCGCTCTATCATCATTTCTAAAAACTTGATGTTTTGCGTAGCCTGTACGATTGGCTTCCTATGATCTAATTGAGTATCCATTTTTTAGCCCTCTTTGCCCTTCCTTGAATTGGTGTGAGAGCTTCGAATCTCTCACACCGCCAAAGGGCTTAACTTTGAACTTGAACAGATCGTCCAAGTGGGGATACCTTACATCAATACGGTATTGTACATCAACACCGTATTGATTATAGACTCTGAATTGACTATCAAGTATCTTGTATTCCTCAATTATTCCAAAGGCTTACAAAATGAAAAAAATATTGTTTTTATTAGCATTATTTATAGGATTTACCCCCATTCACGCTAAAAGTGGGCTTTTATATTTGAGAGAAACACCATCTCTCTGTTTTATTGAAGGGCAAAATTTTACAATTACTGGCAAAGTAACAGCCATTAGAAATGACAAAAAACCGAATTCCACACCAACTTTACTACTTGAAAACACCCCTTGTTTTTATAGGTCTGTTGGAGCTGGCATGTATAAAGAATCACGAGCCTTTAATTTAATAAGAATTGAAGGCGTACAATTTCACGTATTACCTGTTATTGGAAAATTTACAGGGACAATAAGAGCCATCAAAGCAAAAAAGATAGACAACCTATACTTTATCGCTTTATCCGTTAAAAAATGGGAGAAAGTAAAATGATTGCTATTGACTACATAGACATAATCCGAAAGAAGCACGATATTTCAGACTATAAAACAGCCCAACTTCTAGGAATATCCCCCGCCCGTGTAAGTACTTACCGTTGCGGCAAATCAAAGACTTTTGAGGATGATATATCTATAAAAGTAGCTGAATTGCTAGAGACAGACCCCGCGCAAATAATCGCAGAAATGCATAAAGAAAAAGCAAAAACGAGAAAAGAAAAAAACGTATGGGAATCTATCGCCAAGGCATTAAGAGCAACAACAGCGGTTTATTTAGCGACTGCAATAATTTCATTAGGGAATACTAATACTTCTGATTTAACAGTAACTTACAAGGAGGCAATACATAAATACTATATATTATGTTAAATAGAGTGCTTACAATAATACTCGTGGCACTCTTCTTCTCGACGGCATCCGCAAGTAACTACAGTGATTCAAGTAAGCAACTAATCGCATGGACAGATAACGCATGGGATGATTATTTATACTGGCAAGATAAAGATAGAAAAAAAGTAAAGCGAATCAACGTACTGATAAAAGATATTCAAAGATCAAATTTTTCAGGAATTGGAAAACCTGAAGCCTTAAAATATGGACTATCTGGATATTGGTCACGAAGGATTAATCATGAACATCGAATAATCTACAAAATAACCCAAGGATTCATCTTAATTAGGAGCTGCCGTGGTCATTATAGAAATTAAGACCTACAATTTAAACTAAATAAAAGCCCAAACGCCCTATTTTATCCCTCAATTTCATGCAAAAAATGAAAATTACAACACAAATCATCGAAAAAGAGGGGGGGTGGTATAGTAAAATACTGACTTTTAGAGTGTTTTTAGCTCATTTTGGGCGTTTTTAGGTCTAAAATGGCTACTTTCCTTAAGCCACCCCCCCTCTTTTTTGATGATTTGTGTTTTTAAATACCTCAATTTAACCAAGTTGGTCGATAAACTGTAAATACCATGCGGCAGTTTAATATTAATGAGGCAAAAAACAGTTTTCTCAATTAGTTGAGCTGGCCTTTAATTTAATTTATCGTTTTCTTCTGGTTCAACACTAGGAACCTTAGACATTGCTTGTAAAAATGCCTTTTTATTTCCTTTCTTTGATCGCTCAACTAAATAATTTTCAGTCATCAATGCTGACATTTTTTCCGCAACAGCAGATGCTATAAATTGATTTATAGAGATACCTTCTTTCTTTGCAAGGTGCTTCACTTCATCATGAAGTGAGTTAGCTAAACGTAAACTTAGTGTACTCATGATAATAAACCTCTAAACTTTAAAAACTCATAAGGAGTTAAGACTTCAATTCCAAATTTTTCAGAGCCTTTAAAGTCTTTTTTATTAAATGTGATTATATATTTACTCTGTGATTTAACTGCGACCTCTAAAACTAAATCATCTTTTTGATCTTTTAGTAAAGGCCTCCAGAGATAGAATATTTCGTGAATTTTAGATTTACTTAAAAAGTAATTAAGTATTATTTCAATATCTTTTTCAGTTAAGTTTGATACTAAACCAGCTCTTTTCGCAACGGACTCATACTCAATAAACAGTGGAACAGATACATTTGTTATAAAAAAGTCTTCAGTAAGAAGCATCAAAAGTTTGTAGCTTGCGCCTTTATTTGATTTTAAAGCTCCAATAAGAACATTTGTATCTATTGTAATATTCACGCTATTCATTTTGGTATTATATACAGTACCAAAATAAAAACAAGATGATGGGCTTTTATAACCTAACACCTTGATCAAGTGGATAACTTGTATATTTCTTCAATTGCACGTCTATACCATTGAATGACTCACAAAATAACTCAAGGATTCATCTTAATTAGGAGCTGCCGTGGTCATTATAGAAATTAAGACCTGCTATTAAGCTAAATAAAAGCCCAAACGCCCTATTTTAACCCTCAATTTTATGTAAAAGATGAAAACTACAACACAAATCATCGAAAAATAGGGGGGGTATAGTAAAATGCTGACTTTTAGAGTGTTTTTAGCTTATTTTGGGCGTTTTTAGCGTTAAAAGGGGCATTTTAACTAAGTCACCCCCCCTCTTTTTCGATGATTTGTGTTTTTATACAGCCTAATATGACATAACTTATTGATTAAGTGGTCTTAAATGGACAAAATTTCACTCTGTAATCGTAAAAAGATGAAGAGTTTCTACCAGTTAGTTAATTTGTTATAATCTAAATCAGTACGATGCCGACAGGAAAAACGGCTTCCTGCACTGGTTGCTTCTCGTGACCGTTATGAAGGGCGTGCCGACCTTCCATTGTACTTTATCATTGCTAAAATTCTTCTTTCAGTATTATTATTACCCTACTCTTTAGTTGAGTTTTGCAGATAGGCTTGGTTGGTTACACTATACCGTTTAGGATAACTTCCAACTTTAAAGGGTTCATTTGAGCTATAATCCAGTTATGTTTATTTTCTATGTCGGTGCTGTAATTATTTTAGTGATGACTATCATGTTCATCGTTGTTGGTATTGCTTCTTTTTTTGAGCCTACTGATGATAATCTTAGCGATGACGAATTGCCTTCTTATATGTCGGTAAAAGATCTTTAGTCTGCTCTCTTTATAAGAAGGATTACGGGAGTATCGGCATGGCATCGTTGCGGGGAATCCTATTATTACTTAGTTTAATCATTTCTAAGCTGCCTGCACGGCAGTGAACATGTTGAGATATATGGGATTATAGAAACGCGTTTTCTAAGCTGCCTGTGCGGCAGTGAACTTTTCAGCACGACACATTATTAACCATTCTTTTTTCTAAGCTGCCTGTGCGGCAGTGAACTGTTTGTCCTGCCATGATTTATTCCTCCCCTTTTTCTAAGCTGCCTGTGCGGCAGTGAACAGTGGGATTTACACTAGAATAACTATGTATTATTTCTAAGCTGCCTGTGCGGCAGTGAACGGTTTTTGCTTATTTTGGACGTAGTAATGCTATTTCTAAGCTGCCTGTGCGGCAGTGAACTGGGTGCGCTTTCTACTGAGTTAGAAACTAATTTTCTAAGCTGCCTGTGCGGCAGTGAACGTTAGTAGGTGAAATAGAAGAAAAAGAAACATTTTCTAAGCTGCCTGTGCGGCAGTGAACCACTCTTTCTTCTATCGTCGATGATTTCGTATTTTCTAAGCTGCCTGTGCGGCAGTGAACAATCTCCCCTCAACTGCAAAGAATAAGCATCGTTTCTAAGCTGCCTGTGCGGCAGTGAACTTGAATGTGGCTGAAGGGGTTGCACTGCAAGCTTTCTAAGCTGCCTGTGCGGCAGTGAACTTGAAGCAGTTGATTCAAGTGGCAAACCAACTTTTCTAAGCTGCCTGTGCGGCAGTGAACGATTGGCGGCTATTGATATTGATGAGATTAACTTTCTAAGCTGCCTGTGCGGCAGTGAACCTCGTGGGATGATGCTGCTTGGTGGACCTATTTTTCTAAGCTGCCTGTGCGGCAGTGAACCGATTTGAAGTTGAGATGGCAGGCTACAAATGTTTCTAAGCTGCCTGTGCGGCAGTGAACTTCTTGCCAACTTGAAAGAACTTGTCGATCAATTTCTAAGCTGCCTGTGCGGCAGTGAACATCTTTTTAAGTATTTAATGAAAAATTTTCTCTTTCTAAGCTGCCTGTGCGGCAGTGAACAATGACAGCAGGGTTTATCGAGGACTGCGCTTTTTCTAAGCTGCCTGTGCGGCAGTGAACGTTTCATCGAACTCAAAGCCCATGTCTTTCATTTTCTAAGCTGCCTGTGCGGCAGTGAACGATACTTGCACCGCTTCTTCCTCGGTAATAAGTTTCTAAGCTGCCTGTGCGGCAGTGAACCGTAATGATCTGATCAAGCTTAGTATTAGTCTTTTCTAAGCTGCCTGTGCGGCAGTGAACCTTATTACAAGTCAAATAGTGGTAAAGAAGATTTTCTAAGCTGCCTGTGCGGCAGTGAACCGTTCGATTATGAAACGGCGGATAAGAAAGATTTTCTAAGCTGCCTGTGCGGCAGTGAACAAATTTACTGGGATGATGGCGCAAGGTAAAACTTTCTAAGCTGCCTGTGCGGCAGTGAACGGTTTTGTGAGTGGTGATACGGGTAATTCTGCTTTCTAAGCTGCCTGTGCGGCAGTGAACAAGCCGATAATGAGTTCGATAATAAATCGCTATTTCTAAGCTGCCTGTGCGGCAGTGAACAATCATTATCCTGACTCCACGTGAAAATAACTTTTCTAAGCTGCCTGTGCGGCAGTGAACTAGAACTTGACGGAAAAGGCTCAGAAGATAAATTTCTAAGCTGCCTGTGCGGCAGTGAACTTAAAAATCGTTAGTATAAAACAAAATAAAAATTTCTAAGCTGCCTGTGCGGCAGTGAACAAATGGGTTTAGCGGCTAATGACTTGGATACATTTCTAAGCTGCCTGTGCGGCAGTGAACTTGGTGGTGGTGCGGGTGGTGGCAGTGGAACTTTTCTAAGCTGCCTGTGCGGCAGTGAACTTTCGTTGTTCGCTTGTCGCCTTGTGCGTCAATTTCTAAGCTGCCTGTGCGGCAGTGAACAATATTAATTGCGTTCTTCGGGGTGAAGGTGGTTTCTAAGCTGCCTGTGCGGCAGTGAACTTTTGCTGTGTGGCTGTCCCATAGTTGATATATTTCTAAGCTGCCTGTGCGGCAGTGAACAAGTTGTTTGAGGCTAATTATTCGTTGTTGCTTTTCTAAGCTGCCTGTGCGGCAGTGAACTTCTTGGTATATCACGGCGTTTTTTTGCGATATTTCTAAGCTGCCTGTGCGGCAGTGAACGAACAATAGTCGTTGAGCAACCCGAGCCAAACTTTCTAAGCTGCCTGTGCGGCAGTGAACACTCAAGACCCATCCAAAATAAAGGACGATACTTTCTAAGCTGCCTGTGCGGCAGTGAACGCCATCGCTGATAATTCGGCGTTACTAGATAATTTCTAAGCTGCCTGTGCGGCAGTGAACGATATTCTTAGATCGCACTAGCCGTATGACATTTTCTAAGCTGCCTGTGCGGCAGTGAACGTAGTTTTGGGCGCTTTGGCTTGCAATCATCTTTTCTAAGCTGCCTGTGCGGCAGTGAACTTTGAAGCTAATCACATCGAAGATAGAGCTGATTTCTAAGCTGCCTGTGCGGCAGTGAACTCATTCGCGGATATGCCACTCTTCTCTAGTAATTTCTAAGCTGCCTGTGCGGCAGTGAACTGCCAGCTGGTCTAATCGCAGGTGCTTAATAGTTTCTAAGCTGCCTGTGCGGCAGTGAACGCTGCTCCACTATTGGTAAAAGCCTCATTGATTTTCTAAGCTGCCTGTGCGGCAGTGAACTAATAGGCTTTGCGGGATCATTTGAGCTATCATTTCTAAGCTGCCTGTGCGGCAGTGAACAACACAAATGGCTAACAACCGCTTGAAAAAATTTTCTAAGCTGCCTGTGCGGCAGTGAACATTAGGCACTCCGATAATTTGGGGTGGTGATTTTTCTAAGCTGCCTGTGCGGCAGTGAACAAATGCTTTCTTGTGATGCGTTACATTCAGAGTTTCTAAGCTGCCTGTGCGGCAGTGAACAATAAATGTTTTCTGCTACAACGCTAACGCATTTTCTAAGCTGCCTGTGCGGCAGTGAACGTAATTCTCAATTGCAAATACACCATTTTTGGTTTCTAAGCTGCCTGTGCGGCAGTGAACGATCTGCTATCTTGTAGCTGTCAAACTTAACGTTTCTAAGCTGCCTGTGCGGCAGTGAACATAAGTTTGGTAACTCTCTTTATGATAAAGATTTTCTAAGCTGCCTGTGCGGCAGTGAACTTGAAAATACCCATCTAACAGAGCTTTCCAGTTTTCTAAGCTGCCTGTGCGGCAGTGAACAAAGCCAACTATCTGAAAAGGATGGGCTACTATTTCTAAGCTGCCTGTGCGGCAGTGAACTTAGTTTTGATTTATAAACTCGTAGTGATATATTTCTAAGCTGCCTGTGCGGCAGTGAACTTACACTATGTCCAACCAACTCTTGACGCTCATTTCTAAGCTGCCTGTGCGGCAGTGAACATCATTGGTCAATACTACGTTATTGCATTTTGTTTCTAAGCTGCCTGTGCGGCAGTGAACTCACTGTGCCGAATGTAGCTTTCACATCCTTTTTTCTAAGCTGCCTGTGCGGCAGTGAACACGATGTGAGCAATATCCTATTTACCTATAATTTCTAAGCTGCCTGTGCGGCAGTGAACATAAAATAATGTTTAAAGATGTTGTTTTGGATTTTCTAAGCTGCCTGTGCGGCAGTGAACTAGGAAAAGATCGTTACTGCTAATGGTGAAAATTTTCTAAGCTGCCTGTGCGGCAGTGAACTTCTGAGCGGTGCTGCCTTTCTTTTTTACTTTTTTCTAAGCTGCCTGTGCGGCAGTGAACGACCTAACGCAGAAGAAAGAATCAGCAGTTAATTTCTAAGCTGCCTGTGCGGCAGTGAACAATTAAATCTAAACTAACAAGGCATTCTAAGCTTTCTAAGCTGCCTGTGCGGCAGTGAACGATAGAGAAGAGCGCAAACGTCTTTCTACTTTTTTCTAAGCTGCCTGTGCGGCAGTGAACGTTTAACTAGTTTAAACTTTAATCTTGGCTTTTTTCTAAGCTGCCTGTGCGGCAGTGAACTGGGACTAAAAAGACACGAGTTTGATTTTAGATTTCTAAGCTGCCTGTGCGGCAGTGAACGAATAATGTTAATTTCAGGTACTTTTACAACATTTCTAAGCTGCCTGTGCGGCAGTGAACGAAATGCTTTCTTGTGATGCGTTACGTTTAGATTTCTAAGCTGCCTGTGCGGCAGTGAACATCAACAAACTGCTTTTAAAAATTTCTTTGAAGTTTCTAAGCTGCCTGTGCGGCAGTGAACTAATTCGCCAACCTTAGCCAAATAATCAACTATTTCTAAGCTGCCTGTGCGGCAGTGAACTCATCAACCGCCTTATCAAGAAGCTTCTGAGCTTTCTAAGCTGCCTGTGCGGCAGTGAACGAGGATGGTTGCTTCCTACATCGTGTAATTCTTTTCTAAGCTGCCTGTGCGGCAGTGAACCAATGGTTTTGTCATCATCAAATCCATACAGATTTCTAAGCTGCCTGTGCGGCAGTGAACACATAACGTGATGCTGGTATGTCTTCAATTGATTTCTAAGCTGCCTGTGCGGCAGTGAACAATGTGATGCTAAACAACGGGCATTTAATATTGTTTCTAAGCTGCCTGTGCGGCAGTGAACATTTACAAGCATCAACTAAGACATTTGCAGATTTTCTAAGCTGCCTGTGCGGCAGTGAACTCTATCTACACTCTTACTCCCGCCTTCCCATTTTTCTAAGCTGCCTGTGCGGCAGTGAACTTATCTCCACCCCCATATTTCCCATTACATCATTTCTAAGCTGCCTGTGCGGCAGTGAACAAGTGCTTTTAAACGGTGCAACAGGGTTGGATTTTCTAAGCTGCCTGTGCGGCAGTGAACCACCGCCCAAAGTTCGGGTATGTGAAAACACGTTTCTAAGCTGCCTGTGCGGCAGTGAACCCTTACCCTTGCAATGACCTATAAAAGCATAATTTCTAAGCTGCCTGTGCGGCAGTGAACTAGCGATTGTATCTTGCGACATATCGGCAAAATTTCTAAGCTGCCTGTGCGGCAGTGAACTAATCCAGTAGGTGCATGGGCATTATTCATCGTTTCTAAGCTGCCTGTGCGGCAGTGAACTTCATGTGGCTAGGGCGTACTGCGTTACCCTTTTTCTAAGCTGCCTGTGCGGCAGTGAACTTGCAATAAAATCATAGCGAGGTACTCGCTTGTTTCTAAGCTGCCTGTGCGGCAGTGAACGAATTGGGGCAAAATAACAAGCCCTTTGAATTTTTCTAAGCTGCCTGTGCGGCAGTGAACTAGGAAGAGTCGGTGGCGTAGCCAAACAATTTTTTCTAAGCTGCCTGTGCGGCAGTGAACA
>Ga0256834_1001038_pt1 | contig 19400 bp, 20 predicted proteins | sample 4281140metaG_FD_190536 | JGI IMG/M metagenome (GOLD analysis project Ga0256834, IMG submission 190536) | Hydrothermal vent microbial communities from East Pacific Rise, Pacific Ocean - 4281-140 | ecosystem: Environmental > Aquatic > Marine > Hydrothermal vents | place: Pacific Ocean: East...
CTGCCGGAGTCACGAATAAATAAAAAGCAGGCTGAAAAATAAAACAGCTTGCTTTTTTATTTTTCAGCCTGCTTTTTATTTTGAAAACGGACGTTTTCAGGATGCGCGAAGCGAATCCTGTTATTCGTGCTATAATTGATAAAATCTATATACAGCTTTCTTTTTTTATTTTTCAGTTTGTGTATTAGAAATTTTTAAATAATGCTTATCCCAATAATGTTATGTGGGCCTTTACTATAGGTGCAAATAGTGTATTCTCATACTCAAAATCATTATAAACATTATGATGCCTTCCGCTGATATAAGGCAGGCTGAGCAATGTAAAGAAAAATAAAATAATCACGCCGGTTTGCAAATACATTTTTGTTTTCGGATCTACCGGAAGCATTTCCACGCCAATATAAATCAGGGCAATGGGCCAAAGACGGAAAATGTCACCGATGTCAAAATAAATTATATGAAAGTTTCTTAACAGGAATAGAAATCCTAAAACGACCAGAAAAATGCCGGTAATAATGTTGCTATTGGTTTTCATAATTTTTTGATTTTTTGATGTTCGATAGGTTTATGAGTTTTTTTATTTTTTTGTAGTTCGTCATAAATAATGATTATGCCTGTTATAATTAGTAATAAAGGCCAGAAATCTTTAAAATCTATTTGTGGAAAAAATTCGTTGATAAGGAATATAAATCCGATTAGGATAAACATAATGCCAGACCATAATTTTCCGGTTTTGTTATTGTTCGTTTTCATTTGTTTTTATTCTAATTCCATTTTTATCTATTTTAATTTGAGCACTTTCACCGTTTTCATCCTGTGCTTTTATTTCTACACCGTTTTTCCCCACGCTGATGAGTGCTTTTTCATTGTTGTCGTCACGAGCATAGATATGCACGCCGTTAATGCCGGTTTGAATATGCAGATTTTCTCCGGATATCTTAATATTCTTTTCGTCTTCTATTTCATGAGGGTATTGAGACAAACATTGGAGTTTTTGATTTCGGTTTACCATGATTTCAGGGCGTTTGCAAGCTGCTTTTTTGGTATGTGACGAAACAATTTTGTCTACATGTACATATTTGTTTTCCGGGATATAAATTTTGATTAAAATTTCTTTTTCTCCGAAATCAAGTGCTTCGGGATATGACATTTTTTGGGCAAAAATCCACCGGTTTTGCAGGCTGTCGGTTTGATATTTATAATCGATTTCGCCAGCACTTATTTTCATTCCCACGGTTTTGATACCGCTGTTGATTCTTTTATAAATTTGATAATGGAACAAACTGTCTTTTGACGGATAAAACTTGTAATATATTCTGTTGTCTGTAATGCTGTCTTTAATTATTTCGGAGATAAGTGGTTGTGTATCAATATATAGTGTATCTTTTTGTGTTTGCCAGTTAATCATTTCTTCCACTTGAATGCTTTGAACTGCATTGTTTTTAAAATTCCAAGGAACTTGACTCGATAAATATAATAAACTCAAAAACCAAATGGTTCCGGCTACAATTAAAATATTGGTATTGATAGATTTTGTGTTTGGAAATAGCATTTTGATACCCGACAAAAATACCAAAGCTATGGGCAGTCCGATAACGACACCTAAAAGTAAATTTATCATTTCGGGTGATATACTGATGTTTCCTGCCATTCCATTGTTAATGATAAATTTTGTTCCTGATAATGGTGTTAAGGTGATGATGGATATGAGTAATCCCAATAAAATGCTTCCGGTTACCAATGCAATGAACAATCCGACGAGTTTTGTAAAAATCTTTCCGGCTTCATGGGTAGTATTTTCCACCGTTTCACCGATTTTTATTTTTTTTTTTGCACTTTCTTCTTCCGCCGATACTTGTTCGACTATATTGTCCACATTAACGCTTTCGCCTTTCATTTTCAGTTTATCCGAAGCGGTTTTAGCTTTTGGGATCACAATCCACAAAAGCAGATAAATCAAAATAAAACTGCCATGTGTGACAAACAAAAGAATGATAAACAGTAGGCGCATAAGTGTAACGTCCATGCCTATATAATGTGCCAATCCGGCAGCGACACCGCCCAAGACGGATTTGTCCATATCGCGAAACAGGGATTTTTTAATTTTCGGATTTTGAGAAATAGTGGTGTTTTCGTTTACTTCGTAGTCTTCGGGTTGTCCCATGACCGAAATAATTTCATTGATATTTTCATTGTTAATGACTTGTTGCGGATGACTTTGTTTTTGTAACAGCAATTCGGCAATACGTGCTTCTATTTCGTGCATCACCTCGTCAATATCATCGGTGCCGGACAATGAATTTCTAACGGATTTTAAATATTTGTTAAGTTTTTCGTAAGCATCTTCTTCTACATGAAAAAGAATACCCGCTAAACTGATGTCTATGGTTTTTTTCATCGGTTTGATTTTTTAGTGTTGAGAGTATTTTGATTGATATGATTAACGGCCGAAACCAATTCTTCCCATGACTGTTGCATGAGTTGTAAAAATTTTTCACCTTCTGATGTCAAAACATAATATTTGCGTGGCGGCCCTGAGGTAGATTCTTCCCAGCGGTAGCTTAAGTAACCGCTGTTTTTCAGTCGCGTGAGTAACGGATAAACCGTGCCTTCCACCACAATCATTTTGGCATCTTTGAGTTCTTGCAAAATGTCGGAAGTGTAAGCTGCCTCTTTTTGACTCAATATATTTAAGATGCAATACTCCAGCACTCCTTTGCGCATTTGCGATTTGATATTCTCTATTTTCATTGGGTTTATTTGATAAATTTAATACTGAGCGGATAATGAAAAATTTCACCGTTACCGGCTTTAACAGCTGCAACAATAATCATCACTACACGAAAAATGGTAAGCAAACTGAATCCACCGATAAAAATCCAAAGTCCGGGTATAGACAATAGCATGGCCAGCGGATTGGGATTGTCTGTTACGCCCATACTTAATATGGGAGTAATAAATAAAATGACGCCAATGATTAAGGCTATAAATTGATATAAAAACAAACTTAAATTAAAATTAAGAGCTTCTTTGCCGTTAACATCGGTAAAATCGCTTTGGTCACGCCAAATCAACCAAGTGATAAGCGGCCCCAAGATACTGCCAAAAGGCACCCCTATGTAGGATGAAAGAGCGCTAATGTGAATAATAACAGCATGAGATGTCTCATTGCTTTGCTGTTGTTCATTAAGTGGAGTTAGAGTTTCCATAGTTTTTGTTTTAAGGTTTATAAGTATAACGATATACCAATAACTTTGTTACACCTACAAATATATGATAAATAGTAATAGGTTATACAAGGTAGCTAAAAATATATAAGATTTCAATAGAACCGGTAGGGGAATAATATCATTCAGAATATTTAACCTAAAAAATCAAGAAAAAAATGATTAGGAAACGGCGAAAAAACGTAATTTTACAGCAAAAGTGATATAAAATGAAATTTACTCCCGGACACATTAATCGTTTTTTGATGTTTAAATTACCCAGCGCTTGGCTCGCCGGTATCCGTTTAAAAAGCATTACTGATCAAAAGGCCATCGTTGCAGCCAGACATCGTTGGATCAATCAAAATCCGTTTCAATCTATGTATTTTGCGGTTTTGGCCATGGGTGCCGAATTGTCAACCGGTATATTGGTCATGAAAAAAATACAAGACAGCGGTCAAAACATTTCAATGTTAGTGACGGGTGTGCAGGGTAGTTTTACCAAAAAAGCGCGTGGCACTATTCGTTTTATATGTGACGAAGGCAATATGGTTGATGAAAAGATTCAATTAGCCATTGCCGGAGGCGAAGGTGTTCAATTTGAATTGACTTCCAAGGCTTTTGATGAACAAGATGATTTGGTTTGCACCTTTGTGTTTCAATGGAGTATTAAGGTAAAGTCACTCTATAAAAAAACGGGATTGAAAACCAATTAGATATAATTTTTTTTGAGCGCGCGTAAAGGCGGTATATAACCATCGAAGTTGTTCTTTGTCTTGCAAATCCAATTGATAGGGCTGTTCTACAAAAACATTTTTCCATTGACCGCCTTGCGATTTATGTGCCGTTAAAGCATAAGCAAATTTGACTTGAAGGGCATTAAAATATTTATTTTCCTTAACCTTTTTGTAGCGTGCCCATTTGGTTTTTAGGTGTGCATAGTCTTCATTGACCGCTAGATACAACCGGTTCGATTGTTCATAGCTTAACGAAGGCGTATCCATATTTAATGTATCTAATAATACCATTGTTTCAAAAGGCTTTTCGTCCGGGTAATCAACCATGCGCAATTTGACTTCTGCAAACCGGAAACCGTATAAGTCTATAAATCTATAAATCTCTAATACTTCTACAATATCACCATTGGCAATAAATCCGGCTTTAGAGTATTTGTCCAGCCAAAAATAATTATTTTTAACCACCATCAGATAATCACCGGTATCGAGCTCATTGTCTTTGAGTAGTATCTTGCTTCGTATTTGTTGGTTATACATATTGGCGCGTTTGTTTGATCTGACTATAATAGCAGTATCTTCAAAAGCCTGTCCGCTATAAGCTGTTTCTATAGCGTCTTGTATTTCATAACCATCATTTAAGCGGATAAAATCATCAAATCCTGCAGTATTAAACTTGATTTCATCTACGATATCTTGTTGTAGTTCTTGCCTTATTTTAGTAGCATTAAATAAAATACCCGAATGTAAACTTTGCCGGACTACTTCTTTTAATTCGTATTCTTGAACGGCCATATCAAAATTTTGCATCAGATAACCGGCATTTAAGGCCGGACTGACCGGTAATCCCACCGGTGGCAACTGGGCTGTATCACCGGCCAAAATCAGTTTATTACCGGGTTGACTATATACAAACTGAATTAAATCGGCTAATAATGATTGGGTGTCAAACAAATTGTCACCGGTGTTTTGTCCGCTTATCATTGAAGCTTCATCAACCACAAATACGGTATTACGTTGTTTGTTTTGCCGTAGTGTAAATTTAGGTTTGCCAAAGGTATCTGTCTTAGGATAATACAAATGCTTGTGTATGGTATAGGCCGGTTTTTTAGCATAAGCCCCCATAACTTTGGCTGCACGTCCAGTGGGCGCAAGGAGTGTATATTTGAGCTTGGCTTTCCACAAGTTATCGACCAAATGACTGATAATAGTGGTTTTTCCGGTACCGGCATAGCCTTTTAACAAAAAAATGCTCTTGTCGTTGTTAATAATAAAACGGCTTAATAATTGTATTAGTTCTTGTTGAGAATCAGTAATTTGGTAAGGGAATTCGCTGGTAAGTAAATGAAAAAAATGTTGTTCTGTCATCATAAATAGGCCGTAATTTTATATCGAACCAAAATACTATATTTTTTTCAGATTGTTTGCTTAATACCGAAACGGCATACAAAATAGTTCAATATTTCTTAACTTTTTTATCTATTCAGCGTTGTAAAAACTTGTCTGTATTTACAGCTACTACAGTCTTTTTCTCCTTGATTAAACCAAATCCCGAAGCTACGGGATAAAATATTTTAAATTTTATAAATCATTTTGATATAACAATGTGATAAAAAGAGCTATAATAATTGAGATAACCGGAATTAATCCAAAATTTAATAAATATGATGGCTTTCTGTTTTAATTGATAAAAAGGATTAATCAAATTAAAAAAAATATGTATATTTGCCTTAATCAAAAAAGAATTATAATATGCTACAAATTTTAATAGTTTTACTAGTCGCTATTGCATTGGCTTATGCCGTTGTTAAGTATGTTCCTTTGCAATTTAAATGGGTGCTTAATTTGGTTTTATTGGCCATTTCTTTATTTTTAGGCTTTAAGATTTACCAATCGGTATATGCCCCTGTAAAGTTTAATAAAGAAAAAGTCAAACGTTATCAAAAAATTGTTGACAAGTTAAAAGACATTCGTGATGCCGAATTGGCACATCGTGAAGTTACCGGTGATTATACCGGATCATTTGACAGTTTGGTGCGTTTTATTGATACGGCTCAATTTGTCATCACCCAACAAAGAGATTCAAGTTATAAATATTTTGACAAGGCGTATGGTATTGAAAAACAGAGAGATACAGTGATTATTGACACTTTGGGCTTTGCATCGGTCAAAGATTCTTTATTTAAAAACGATAATCGTTATAAAGAAATGATGTGGGTGCCTATTCCCGGTCGTGACAATCAAGTTAAATTTGAACTTGCACATGGCTACTTAAAAAGAAGTAATGTCAAAATACCTGTATTTATGGCACGTGTTGATAAAGCCGAAGTTTTATATGACCAACCCAAAGATTTGGTAGCACAAGAGAAAAATATTAAGAGTACCAAAGAAATAAACGGTCCTTATATTCAGGTTGGTTCGTTAGATGAGGTTACCGATTCAGGTAATTGGCCCAAATTATATGATATAGGTGACAAAGACGAATAATCATATTAGCAAACATAATAAAGAATTGTCCATACTTGTCAGCATGTATGGACTTTCTTTTATGGTGAAAAACAAGGACGAAAAAAAGTTTTTTGAATATACAGTTGATTTTGCTAATCCCGCCAAATTAAATCTTGAGTTAAATCAAATTATAGAAGAGCGCAGTTTATCTAATGAAGAGTTTGATTTGGTAACGGTCATTCATCATAACCGGCAGAATACTTTGGTGCCACAATCTCTTTTTGATAGCAAACATGCACAAACCTTTTTAAGCCTTAATGTCAAATTGCTCAGTGGCGATTCTGTGTATTATGAAATTGTTAATCAATCTGATATGGTTAATGTGTATTTGCCTCTCCAACCTTTGGAAATTAATTTAAATACCTTAAAGTTACAACACAGACATAGTGCCGGTGTATTTTTGGAGCAAATTCATCACATACAGTCTAAAATGCAAAATTTGCCCGTTTTTGAAATCTTTTTAAATGTTTTTCCCAATGATTTTCAAATAGCGGTTTTTAAGAATGAGCAATTACAGGCTTATAATCATTTTGACTTTGAAGAAACCGATGATTTTTTATATTATTTATTTTTTATGATGGAAACATTGGGCATTGATGAAACCAAAAGTCAAATATACATGATGGGTGTTGAGCCGGATCATGATTTATTGGATCAGCTTAAAACTTTTACTAAAAACGTCAATGTTTTGCCACCATTAACACCGAGTCAAATCAATAATTATTTGTTGTAAATGCATATCAGAATTATTTCAGGTAAATATAAAGGCCGTCGCATTACCGCACCCAAAAATCTGCCGATACGTCCTACTACCGACCGGGCCAAAGAAGCTTTGTTTAATATTTTGAATAATGATATTTATTTTCCCGAAGTAAAAGTTTTGGACTTATTTACCGGCAGTGGCAGTATTGCTTACGAATTTGCATCGCGAGGCACTAAAGATATACAAGCCGTTGACAAGCATTATCCGGTCGTGAAGTTTGTCAAACAAACCGCCAATGTATTTGATTTTCCTATTAAAGTGATAAAATACGACAGCTTAAAATTTTTAGAAAAAACCACGGATACTTACGATATTATTTTTGCCGACCCACCCTATGATTTGGATAAAAATATTCAAAAAAAAATGATTGACACCGTGTTTAAACGGCAACTGTTAAACCCGGACGGTATTACGATATTAGAGCATAAAGAACAATTGGATTTTAGCAATCATCCTCAATTTAAATTTTCTAAGAAATACGGTATGACGGTTTTTAGTTTTTTTAAAAATTAGCCGTTAACTGGACCAAAAAACTTTATTGATATTAAATAAGGCTTTATCTCTTTTTGAAGTTTTAAAACCGGTTTTCATAAATCTGTCTTTAACCGGTATCCAAATATTTTCACCTCTTTTTTTATAATACAATTTGATTTGATAACTTTTATGTTTTTTTAATTTAATACTGTAACGGTATTTTTCGGCTTTTCCGGTTACAATGGTTTTTAACAATTGATTTTTTAAGTAAGGATAAAACTCAATTTTAAAGGTCTTGTCCCGGATAAAATCTTGTCTTGTAGGAGGTTTGGGATCATTTTTAAAATGAGGACGCCCGTAATAGTAATATTCAATCCCGATTTTACCGTAAATGATGCATGAATCTTTAAAAAAATTATTTTGATTTTGAAGTTTGACTTTTACTGAGTCTCTTATATATGATTTTGTATTTTGAGTTTTTGCAGATTTATTACTAATGTCCTGATTATTCCGGTTGGTGCCCGAAGTCATGTTTTTGGAACTCTGATTGCAAGATAAAACCGACAATACTAACACTAAAAGATAAGAGCGAAAGGAACCTGAAAAATGTGATGACATTATAAAAATTTTATAAAACTAAACCAAGGCCGTTTGTGCAAATAGTCCAAATCATTTTCAAAAAAATAGGCTTCCCGTTCAAACGAAATATGACGGTAGGCCAAATAAGTATTACGGTAATAAGCCAGTTTGATTAAATATTCTAAAATATACCAAACAAAAAATATGACCCAAAGCAATTCTTTTTGCTGTTGTAAATGAATGTATTCATGATTGAGTAATACATAATCGGTTTTAGCCGCTTTGTGTTTAATAAAAACAAATGGATAAATAGTAACGGCGCTAAACGATTTGGCTATAAGTTTTGGAAAAACGACTATCATTATTTGTAGTTTTTTAACAAAAATACCAAATATATTCTATTTGGCAATTTGTTGGTTAATGTTTTCTTAAACTGTAGCAACTTTCATAGATATTACTTATTTTTACGTTGCAGACAGATATAATTAAAAATAACACAACAATGCTTGAAATTATCAGCACAAACAATGCCAAAATCAAATATGTTGCACAATTACAAAAAAAATCATTTATCAGAAAAGAATTTAAAGAATTTGTTATAGAAGGCCGGCGTGAAATTTTAGCAGCTTTAAAAAATGATTACAAACTTAAAACCATATTCTTTTATCCCGATTTATTTCCCGAAAATTTGCTTTTTAAATGGATCAAATCCTATGATATAAAAGCCGAAGTTATTAAAATTTCTAAAAACGTTTATAAAAAAATTGCCTATCGCAATTCCACCGAAGGCATACTTGTAATTGCAAAAATGAAAGAACACGGAATTGATAATTTACAATTAAGTGATAATCCTTACTTATTGGTTGCCGAGGGGCTGGAAAAACCGGGCAATGTCGGTGCTATCTTGCGCACGGTTGACGGGGCGGGAGCAGAGGCTTTGATTATGGTCAACTCCGTGGTAGATATATATAACCCTAATGTAATCAGAGCCAGTCTAGGTATGGTATTTTCCATTCCTATTGCCTTGACTGATTTGTCGGATTTAAAGCGTTTTTTAATTGATAGAAAAATTGCTTTATATGCAGCAACCTTACAAAATGCGCATTTGTATTTTAAAGAGAACTATTTGACACCGGTGGCCATGGCCGTTGGTGCTGAAGATAAGGGATTGTCCGAAGCTATAAGAGATATTGCTTTTAAAACCGTTTATATTCCCATGAAGGGTCAGGCTGATTCGCTCAATGTTTCCGTTTCGGCAGCTGTTCTATTATATGAAGTGGTTAGACAAAGAATGGCACTGCCATCATAAATTTATATCGCCGGTAACATTTGCAATGAAAATATTTCTTAAACATATTATTCTTTTTTTTGTCTTGCTAAACATCATAACTGCTTGTCATACAAGGGACAATCAGCAGCAAGTCAAATTGAGAGGAAAGATTGTCAATCCTAAAACAGATGATGTTATCCTTTCAAGAGATTTTTTGTTGCTTAGAAGTGATACCTTAAAACTTTTTGGAGAAAATCAAGTCAAAGGAACCGTCAATACACCGGTTGAAGGGCTTTATGTATTTTATGTATTTCCCGAGTTTCAAACTTTATATTTAAAACCCGGAGATTCATTAGCATTTCATTTGAATGTTGACGAGTTTGATGAGTCATTGAGTTTCTCGGGTAGCTTGGGTTTTGAAAATAATTTATTGATGGAACTTTTCTTAGTAAACGAAAAGGAAAGTGATTATTTTTTTCATCATAAATTTGATTTTTCGCCGGCTCTTTTCTTTAAAAAAATAGATTCGTTTGACCGGATAAAAAATCAATTAATAAATGATTATGCCGATGATTTTAGGCATACTACTTCAAAATATCAAGACATTGTCAAACTCTTAAATCAGAGTATGACCATGAATATCAAAGAGGTTTATGCACGTAAACGAAAAGATGTCAAGTTGCCGGACAATTATTTTTCATATTGTAAAATATTACAAAAAAAACTGCCCGACCCCAATGTTATTTATCTTTATGCTTTTGCCAATTCGTTTTTGGCCAGAAAGGTTTCGGGACAAAATTTAGACAAAAAGCATTTGTATAAAAAAATAGCCAATGTTATTAACAATAATTTTTATGACAGGGCATTTAAAAATAATGTTTTGGTTAATTATTGCAACCGTTATATCCGGAATCAACATATTACCAAGGCAGATACGGTTATCTTTACTTTTTATCAATATATGGATAATAAGTCTTATAAAGATTATTGTAAAAGATTGATACATAAAAACCGGCGTTTAAAACAAGGCAAAAAGTTTCCATCTTTAATTTTGACAGACCAAAATAAACAGCCGGTTTTATTAGATACCATTTTAAAGAACAATAAAGTATTAATCGGTTTTTGGGATTTAAAACAACGCAAAAATTTTATTTCAAATCTTAAGAAATACAAAAAATACAAAAGTTTATATCCCGAAATAAAATTTTTGATTATTAATGATAATCCACAACAATTTGATGAGTGGGTAATGCAAATACCGGCTGAAAAAAACTTGATGTTTTTACAATTAAAAGCAAACGATTCTTCAAAAATTATATTACCACATCATTTATCTCAAGTGTATTTGGTTGATAATAAAGTTATTAAACAAAGCATGCTTAATATTTACCGGCAAGATTTTGAAAAAAGAATAACAGGCTTTTATAACGAAAAATAAAATATTTTTACTGTAACATTTTTAGTAAATTTACGTAATTATAGACTGAAACCTTAATGGTTGATTTTACAACCGGATAATTTTACTAAAAAAATTAATTAATAAATGGCATATATAGATTATTATAAAGTATTAGGCGTAGATAAAAATGCCAGCGAAAGCGATATTAAAAAAGCTTATCGCAAGTTGGCACGCAAATATCATCCCGATTTAAATCCGGGAGACAAAGAAGCGGAAAAGAAATTCAAAGAAATTAACGAAGCCAATGAAGTATTAAGCAATCCTGAAAACAGAAAAAAATATGATAAATACGGAGAACATTGGCAACATGCCGACGAAATAGAAAAACAACGGGCACAACAACAGGCCTACGGTGGAGCTGGAGGATATGATTTTTCCGGTTTTGGTGGTTTCGGCGGTGGTGGTTATGATGAGAGCGATTTTTCCGATTTTTTCCAATCTATGTTTGGCGGTGCCTATGGTGGTCGCAGTACCGGTAGCCGCCGCAATGTCAAGTTTAAAGGACAAGACATTCAAGCGCAGTTACATTTGAATTTGAGAGATGTTTATACCACTCAAAAACACACCATTAATGTCAATGGTAAAAAAATTCGAATTACCATTCCTGCCGGCGTCAAAGACGGACAAACCATACGCATTAAAGGTTTAGGCGGCCCGGGAGTTAATGGGGGGCCAAATGGCGATTTATACATCACCTTTGCTATTGATGACGACCCCAAATTTAAAAGGGTTGGAAACGATTTATATACCAAAGCCGATATCGATTTATACACAGCCGTTTTAGGTGGAGAAACCACAGTCGATACTATGAGCGGTAAGGTCAAGCTAAAAGTAAAACCCGGCACGCAATGCGGCACCAAAGTCCGGCTCAAAGGCAAGGGTTTTCCTATTTATAAACAAGAGGGAAAATACGGCGATTTATATGTAACTTTTAATGTAAAAATTCCAACGCATTTGACCGATAAACAAAAAGAACTATTTGAACAACTGGCAAAACTGAAATAAAATGACTAAACAATTGATATCCATACATAAAATTTGTGAAAGCTATCAAATCCCGCAATCTTTTTTTGAGGCATTGCAACAATTTGATTTGATACCCATTCAACAAGAATCCGGTGAGTTGATGATAGATGAATCGGCTTTGCCGCAAGTAGAAAAAATAATGCGTTTGCATTTCGATTTAAACATCAATATGGAAGGTATTGATGTCATTAATAATCTTTTACAACAAATAGAGCAGTTACAAAGTGAACTTAATGAACTTAAACGGCGTTTGCAACTATATGAAGATTTATAAAAAAAGAGGCTGTCTCAAAAGAGGGAGTTATACCAAAAACAAAAAGAAACGAAATATTGGATTAGTTTATATTAGTATTTGGTATTACCTGTCATTCCGAACACAGTGAGGAATCTCTGTTTGATAATCACAACTTATCGTTTCAATATTTTATGCGCTATTTATAAAAAAACTTTTGAGACAGCCTCTTTTATAATATAAGTCATTCTTAGACTTTTTCAGAAATTGCATTTTTACCCAATTCATAAGCATCCAAATTCATTTGCACAATCCGGTCGCCTTTACGCTTAAACAAATCGGCAATAACTTTCTTGAGCAATGTATCTTCAAAAGGCAATAAATCCGATACGGCTCCTATCATTACTATATTGGCGGCTCTAAAGTTTCCGGCTTTTTTTGCCAAACTTCGAGCATCGACAATCCGGTGGTTGGGAAATTTTTCAATTTGTGCTTTTAAGGCGGTTTCATCCGGATAATCGGCTATATTTTTAAACGGATTTATATCGGTAACTAAGTAGCCGTCGTTGTGCAAATAGGGTAAATAGCGCAATAATTCCATAGGTTCTACCGACAAAATAAGATCGGCCTTGCCTTTGGGAATCAAATCGGAGTAAACCGGTGTGTCGGCTATGCGTACATGGGCTTGTACGGCGCCACCTCGCTGGCTCATACCATGTACTTCAGATTGTTTTACATTAAAGCCGCTTTCTAATGCGGCAGTGTCTAAAACGGCCGAAATTGTTAATATTCCTTGGCCGCCAACACCTGATATGATGATATCTTTTTTCATTTTGTTTCAGATTAATGAATTAGTAACTCGGTTCAAATGTATTAAATTGGCGTGCCAAATCTTTCTTCTCATTAGACATGGTCACACAAGGTCGTTGTGCAATGATTAACGAAACACCTTGATAAGCCAATTCCTCTTTGATAATTTCAACATTCTTGTCGTGATATTTTTTTAGTGGAATGATGATTTTGATATGTTCTTTAGGCACTCCCAAACCTTTGGCAATGTCATACAAACGCCCCATGGCAGCAGATGGTTGTGCACCGGTCATGGCTACGGCAGAATTGTCTGAGATAATAACCGTGATAGGGGAGTTGTCCCAAACGGCACTGAGCAAACCGGTCATTCCCGAGTGTGTAAAGGTGGAATCGCCTATAACAGCAATGGCCGGGTGTAGTCCTGCATCAGAAGCACCTTTGGCCATAGGAATGGAGGCGCCCATATCAATAATGGTATCAATGGCATCAAAGGGTTCTAAAATCCCCAGCGAATAACAACCGATGTCCGAAAAAACACGATTATCACCTATTTCGGGTATAATATCGTTGAGTTCTTCATACAAATCTATGTGTCCGCAACCGGGGCACAATTGCGGTGGTCTGCCGGTAACTATTTCGGGAATTTCTTCATCTATTTTTTCTTCCAATCCCAAAGCGTATGCTACAATATTAGGATTGAGTTCGCCAGTGCGTGGTATGGCACCGGTTAAGCGACCGGTTACCTTTTGTTCTCGTCCTAGATAATCGCCGATCATTTCTTCAATAAAAGGATAGCCGTCTTCCAAAACAAGAATTTTGTCAACGCGGTCAAACATTTTTCTGACCATTTCTTTAGGTAATGGATAATGAGATACTTTAAGTACATCATAAGGAACGGTATCAGGATAATTTTCTTTTAAATAATTAATGGCAATACCGGAAGCAATAATACCTAACGACTTATTCGTACCTTCGGTATAATTGTTCCACGGCGAGTCTGCCGCTATTTTTTCCAACTCTTTTTGTTTTTCTATTAAGCCTTGATACTGAATTTTGGCAAAAGAAGGAATCAAGGCAAAACGTTTGGTGTCTTCTAATAATTGTAATTCATTTTGGGGTCGTTTATCAGCTACATTAACATTGGCACGAGAGTGTGACAAACGTGTAACCGAACGCAACAAAACCGGTAATTTGGTTTTTTCGGACAAATCAAAGGCATATGCCATCATATCATAGGCTTCTTGCTGATTAGAAGGCTCTAAAATAGGCACCATGGCAAATTTACCGTAAAAACGGCTGTCTTGTTCGTTTTGCGACGAGTGTTGTGAAGGGTCATCGGCAACTACGACCACCAAACCACCGTTGATACCGGATATAGCCATGTTTATAAAAGCATCTGCAGCCACATTGAGCCCAACATGCTTCATGGTGACCATAGCTCGCTTGCCTGCAAAAGACATACCAAGCGCTTCTTCCATGGCTACTTTTTCATTGGTTGACCAATGTGCTTTTACTTCACCTGCTTTGGCTTCGGGTGAGGCGGTAATATATTCTATGATTTCAGTCGAAGGAGTGCCGGGGTATCCATAAGCGCCTGATAATCCGGCGTCTATGGCTCCTTGAGCAATGGCTTCGTTTCCTAATAATATTTTTTGCATAATATATTTTTTTTTCATTGTCGCTTAAAGATATAAAAAAAATGGTATTTAAAAATGATTTTTGATATATTATGATTTACATATAAGCAATTTAAAATGGATTAAAACTATTCGGAATTTCATTTTGGTGTTAGATGTAAATTTAAAATTTTATATTATAAAATACTTGTAATTTAAAAGTTTTATCTTTGTAAAAAATTAACCGATATGAAGAAATTTATTGCCAAATTGGTCAACTTTCTTACCGGCTGGCATGTCAATGTGCCTGAAGAATATCGACTCAAAAAAGCGGTTATGATCGCGGCACCACATACTTCCAATTGGGATTTGATACATGCTTTGCCCGGTTTATGGTTGGGTGGATACCGTCCCAGATTTTTTATTAAAGACGATTTTAAAAAAATACCGGTCGTTAATTGGTTGCTCAAATGGGTAGGTGCTATTTGGGTCAACAGAAAAAAGAACAATAATCTGATTAAACATTCGGTCAATATGTTAAATCATGAAAAAGAATTGATTTTGTTAGTGCCGGCCGAAGGCACCAGGAGTGCAGTTCCGAAATGGAAATTAGGTTTTTATCATATTGCCAAACAAGCAAATCTGCCTATATTATTATCATATCTGGATTATTCCAAAAAAGAAGCCGGTGTTGGTAAAATAATCTACCCAACTGACAATTTTGAAAGTGATATGCTTGAGATAGAAAATTTTTATAAAAACATCACACCACGACATCCGGACAAATATAACCCGGTTATTTTTGAACGAAAATCATGATTTTGTTGAAATGCGTGAGAATCGCATAGATTTTTTTTTATGACCTGTGGGACAGAATATGCGATTCTCAGCAAATTCGTTTTTTTTGCCAAATCTATTTATAAAATATTCGCTAAAATGATAGTAGTACCTGTTGTTTTGTCAAATGTCAAACGACGTTATTTCGCGAACTATTCGCCAATTATGATAAATTTCAGATCTAAACTTTATAATATTATATTTTTGACTTTCAACTAATCATCTAAGTGTTTGGATAAAAATTTACCGGTATATGATTTTTTGCAGCTGATTAATTTTTCAGGTGTTCCTTCAAATAAAATTTCACCGCCTTTTTGTCCGCCTTCGGGTCCCAAATCTATAATATGGTCGGCTAGTTTTATAACATCCATATTATGTTCTATTACTAAAACGGTATTCCCTTTATCTACCAATTTATTTAATACTTCCATTAAAATGCGTATATCTTCAAAATGTAAGCCCGTAGTGGGTTCATCTAAGATATATAGTGTATTGCCGGTATCTTTTTTGCTGAGCTCGGTTGCTAATTTTAATCGTTGGGCTTCACCACCGGATAGGGTAGGAGCTGGTTGCCCCAAGGTTAAATATCCGAGACCAACATCTTGTAATGTTTTTAATTTGCGATAAATTTTAGGTACCGGTTCAAAAAACTTTACGGATTCATTAATGGTCATTTCCAATACATCTGCTATTGATTTTCCTTTGTAGCGCACTTCCAAAGTTTCGCGGTCAAATCTTTTACCTTGACAAGTTTCGCAGGTAACTTGTACATCGGGCAACAAATTCATTTCTATGGTTCGTATGCCGGCGCCTTCACAAACCGGGCAACGGCCTTCTTTAACATTAAATGAAAACCTTCCGGGTTTATAACCGCGAATCAGTGCTTCAGGTGTTTTGGCAAACAAATTTCTGATTTCTTGAAAAACCCCTGTATAAGTAGCTGGGTTACTCCGGCTGCTACGGCCAATAGGACTTTGGTCTATATCGATAACTTTATCAATGTGTTGGGCGCCGGTAATACTTTTATACGGCATGGCTTCTTTAACTCCTTGTTTGTAAATAATATTGTTTAAAACCGGATATAAAGTATGGTTTATCAAAGTAGATTTGCCACTGCCCGATACACCTGTAATACAAACCATCTTACCTAAAGGTATTTTTACTGTTACATTTTTAAGGTTATTACCGGTTGCACCTTTTAATATAATATGTTTACCGGTTCCTTTCCGTCTTTTTTTCGGTACTTCTATTGATTTTTTGCCGGTTAAATAATCAGCTGTCAACGACTTGGCTTGTTTGATGTCTTTTAACGATCCTTGAGCTACAATTTCGCCGCCATGCTTACCGGCATAAGGTCCCATGTCTATAATATAATCGGCCTTTTCTATCATATCCTGATCATGTTCTACCACTATAACCGTATTGCCAATATCACGTAATTGCTCCAGCGATTGTATCAGACGTGCATTATCGCGTTGGTGCAAACCAATACTGGGCTCATCTAAAATGTATAAAACATTTACCAGTTGGGCACCTATTTGCGAAGCCAGTCTGATCCGTTGTGATTCGCCGCCCGATAAAGTTTTGGCCGGTCGAAACAAATTTAAATAATCTAAACCGACTGCGGTTATAAAACCGATTCTGTTTTTAATTTCTTTAAGTATTTCAGCTCCTATAATCTTTTGTTTCTCAGTAAGATATTTGTCCAAACCGGCAAACCACCTTGCCAAGTCTGCAATATCCATTTGAGCCAAATCTACTATGGATTTGTCATGTATTTTAAAATGAACAGATTCTTTTTTTAGCCGGTTGCCTTCACATACATGACAAATTTTTTCTGTCATAAAAGCCTTGGCCCAACGTTTGATTTTTTGACTGTCATTAGCTTCATATTGGTGACGGATAAAAGGTATTATACCTTCAAATTTTAAGTGGTAAGCTTGAGTTACACCCAAATTTTTTGAAAACACTTCAAAATGTTCATTGGCCCCATACAATATAATATTCATAGCCTCTTCGGGTATATCTTTAAGAGGTGTGTTGAGATCAAAATTGTATTTTTTAGCAATAATTTCCAATTGCGAAAAAATCCAAGAGTTTTTAAACTTACCCAGTGGTGCCAAACCGCCTTTTTTTATAGACAATGATTTGTCGGGCATAATTTTATCAATATCCACTTCAAAGACCTGTCCCAATCCTTTACAGTTTGGACAGGCACCTTTGGGCGAATTAAATGAAAAACTGTTAGGCTCTGGTACGGCATAAGAAATACCGGTGGTGGGACACATCAAGTTCTGGCTAAAATATTGTAAATCATTACTATTTACTTCAATAATCATAACAGTGCCTTTGCCATGATACAAAGCGGTTTCTATACTTTGCTTTAAACGTTTTTGATTTTGATTATTGATGCTTATCCTGTCAATAACAATTTCAATATCATGTGTTTGATAGCGTTCCAGTTGCATGTTTTTTTCAATTTCTACAATCTTGCCGTCAATACGTACGCGCAAAAAACCTTGACGCGCTATTTTTTTAAATAATTCTTTATAGTGTCCTTTTCGCGACTTAACCACCGGTGCCAATATATATATCGTTTTGTTATTGTATTTACGAATGATATTATCTAAAATGTCATTTTCTGTATAAGAAACCATTTTTTCACCCGTCTTGTAAGAATAAGCTTCGGCTGTCTTGGCATACAATAATCGCAAAAAATCATAAATCTCGGTAATGGTACCCACCGTACTGCGCGGATTTTTATTGGTGGTTTTTTGTTCTATGGAAATAACCGGAGACAAACCGTCTATTTTATCAACATCGGGCCGGTTCAGTCCTCCTAAAAATTGCCGGGCATAAGCCGAAAAAGTTTCAATAAAACGGCGTTGTCCTTCTGCAAAAATAGTATCAAAGGCCAGGGAAGACTTTCCGCTACCGCTTAAACCTGTAATAACGGTCAATTTTTTATGTGGTATTTTGACATCTAAATTCTTTAGATTATGCTCACGGGCGCCAAAAATTTCTAAATATGATTCTTTTTTTTTCATGTATTTAAGTATTCATTACGCTCTTTAGGTAAACGTCATCCGCCCGCAAGATAAAAAAAATTACAGGCTAAAACAAAGCTTTCCACTAAGGTTTTAGGGCAAACTTATACTTTGGCCTTATATTGTTAAAGCAACGTTACATTGCTATTAATGTTTTAACGCGCTTGTCTAATTATCGATAAAATTTTATTCGGTCCTCACAAAATCATTTGGATTAACAAGCTTTATAAAGCAATTTATGCATATTTAAGTATGTGCGTCTGCCCTGACTAAGGTTTTTGCCTAACCTTTTTTATCAATTATAAGTGATATTTTAAACATATTATAAATGACATTACAGATTCAAATTGAAGATTTTTTAAAAGATTGATATTAATTATTGTCTTAAAAAAATGTTATGAATTGTCAATATTTATAAAAATTGTAAATAAAAATTATAAATTTTTTATGTTTTGGTAAATATAATTAATTAATGAATAAAAAATATGATTTTTTATTGCGCAAAATGTAAAATTGATTCTTTTTTATGTATATTAGCGGTTATAAAAATTGTTTATAAATAAATATGATTTACGAAGTTTATTTATGGGATGTGTAATTGACGGCAATACTTTGTTGTTTTGGCGTCAATAATTTTTTTCGGTATTTAAAAACCGTGTGTTGTTAATTATCGTGTGTTGTTAATTATAATGTATAAGTAATTGTAAACTAGCTTAAAAGAATTTCTATGAAATAAAATTATGTTTTTAATTCCTTACTGTTTGTAAGGATAATTCTCAATTTATATACTGTATAAAGGTTTTTGTTGCAAAAATGTAGTTTTTTGTAATAAAAATTTA
>Ga0256834_1001039_pt1 | contig 19399 bp, 20 predicted proteins | sample 4281140metaG_FD_190536 | JGI IMG/M metagenome (GOLD analysis project Ga0256834, IMG submission 190536) | Hydrothermal vent microbial communities from East Pacific Rise, Pacific Ocean - 4281-140 | ecosystem: Environmental > Aquatic > Marine > Hydrothermal vents | place: Pacific Ocean: East...
TTGAACGGTTTGGCATAGCACCACGTCGCAAGGCTGTCAAAGAGGAAATTAAAAAGCGCAGGATGGAGGGGGTTAAACCTCACATAGTCGCGGGACTTCTCTTTGTTCCTACGGAGAAAGGAAGTTAGGGTTTTGATTTTCCGAACATTATTTAACCTTTAAACTACAACGATTGGATTGGTGAGCAAGATGGAGGAAAGTGTTGTAGGGGTGACCTTTCCCGTCCCAAAGTGGTTCCTTGACAGGATACTTGATGGGGGCAAGACAGTCTTCGTCAAGCCTTCAACACTGAGGGTAAAGCCGAGCATGAAGGTCGTCTTTTACGCCTCCAGAGAGGGTCAGGCCTGGCTTGGGGAGGCTGAGGTTGAAAGCGTTGAGTTCTTCAATAGTATCGAGGAAATCACTAGAAAGTACGAGAAAGAGCTTTTTCTTACTCCAAAGGAACTTAGGGAGTACGAGCGCGAACGCCAGAAGTGGCACTCCCGCGGAAGGAGGCCGAGGTCGTGGATGGTGCTCAGGCTGAAGAACATCAGAAAGTACCCAAAACCCGTTAAACCTCCGAGGTTCGTCACTGTCTCGGGAAGATACATTAAAGAGAAGGAATACAGGGAAATTTTGCGGAAGAGCGGGCTTTAAAGCAGGCTCTCAATCAGCTTGTAGTCCTCCTCTGGAATTTCCCTCATTGCTTTGCCCATCAAATGACCGCTCCACTTCTTTTTGTTCTTTATGAACTTGAGTTTTGGAATGAGTGGCTTAAAATCGAGCTCGCCGAGCTTTACGGGCTTAACCTTTACCCTCAATGGGTAAATCTCGTTAAGGTGCGGAGGGCTCTTGAATATCCTTGATGAGTCCGTGTAAGGCTCGCTAACGACTTCGAAGATGCCGACGATCTTGGGTTCGAGAACCTCTTTGTTCTTCCTCTCCTGCTTGACGTAGAAGACGAGCTTGTCTCCCGGCTTAACCTTAGCAATTGTGTTCTTGTGTCTCTTCACCACGCCCCATACTTTCTTCTTCTTGACAACCTCCCAGTTGTCGCGGTTGGTGATACAGAGCCAGTATCTCATTGTGAGTCACCGCAATAATCTAGTTGAATGTCTCAATAAAGGTTTTCTTCCTGGGTACTATTTCAACTTCTTTGACACTACTTAAAAGCGTAAGTTTGAGATTAAAACTATTTAAACTTACCGGTCGAAAATCTGAGTGTTTTCTTGACATTATTTTGGCAATAGGTATGTTTAAAAGTCGGAATGACGAATTAAAGGATGGTGGGAGCCATGTATGCGTAGGGCGGGTGTAATCAAACTCGAATACCAACCGGAGGAGCTACAGTATCTTGTCTCAAGTGATGACATCGAAGAATTGCTCGCCGACTACGCTTCAACCCACGACGTCTCGGAAGCATACATGAAAGAGTTTGAAAGGTATGTTTGGCAGTTTATGAAGTTTGTGAAGATAGGAAGGCTCGAATCTGGAAGTAGAATAAAAGCTCCCTCTACAAAAGAGGAGTATGTAATTTCGCGAGAAGTGTTGGTAGAATACGTAAAAGCTCTCATTAAAGCGGGGTATTCAAACTCATCGCTCACAAAAAGATTGCAGGTAGTTATCATTGTGCTGAGAAGATTGGGAGTTTCAGAAGTATTTGTGGACGTATTGAGAGAGCCTCTTAGGAGAGCAAATACTGCAAGAAGAATTGAGCAAGAGGGTAATACTCCAAGTCTTACGCTTGAAGACGCTAGAGAGTTCTTTAGAAGGCTAGAAGTACTGTTTAAAATGATGAGATTGAAGAAGAAGCAATACGTGAAGTCACTAGCGTTTGCAATACTCCTGTTCAGTACTGGCAGGAGAGTTAGCGAAGTAGTGCAGATTAAAGTGCATGACATTGACTTTGAAGCACACAGTATTAGAATCCCCGCAAGTAACACTAAAGAAGGCAAGTTATTGAAAATAGGCTCTGGGGAGAGGATAGTCTTCATGACTAAGGAAGCTGAGTACGTGCTTAAATACTACATAAAAATAAATTCAAAGGAAATTAAGAGACAGCAGGGTTATCTGTTCATGCAACCTGGAAAGAAGAGCTTGAAGGACACCTTTTTGCATAAGATAATCAAAAAGAGCAGAGACTTGGAGGATTTGGGAGCAAACCTGAACTTTATCATCAGTGATGGGCTTCACAGATTTGAGTTGAAATACTTTAGAAAGTTGTTCATACAGGAGTGGGAACGGCAGGCTGAAAGGTGTAACCTGTTGAATGAGAGAGTACTGACGGCAGCCAGGAAAATCACAGGTCATAGACCACTGAACGACGTTCACAGGACAAACTACGCTAAAATAACCGAAAAAGAGACTTGGAAATATTACAAGGAGCTCTATTATGATTTGAGCGTGTTGACGCAGGAACAGAAGAGGCTGGTAGGCTTAGTAGAAGAAAAAGTTGTGTCAAAATCTGCAATGCTGCCTAAGCAGATTAGTATGGTTGATATGGGTACAAAAACTGCCACGTCTCACCAAGTAACAGCGATTAGGACTCAAACTATTACTCCAGCGATGGTTTACACAGCTCTTTTGAACTGATTTCTTTATTTATTTTCACTCATTAGGGCTAAAAAGGAAAGAGAAGAAAATTTCACAAATACTGTTTCACAGCTGGAAATTCAATACTCGAATATTAAACCCTGAGTTTTTACCTAAAATTCCCGTTGAAATTTCAGTTAATTCGCAATATTGAATTTGGAAATGAAAAGAATTCTGATGGTGGATAGTTCATGGATAAGAGTATTTTGGCAGTTTTAGAGCTTAGAATTAAGAATGCCAAAAAGAACGCCCGTAACTATGCGATTGAGGGACTTACTGCAACAAACCTGAGCGAAAAATGCAGAAATGAAGTTGAGTTGGCTTATTATCTGGGGAGGGCTGAGGCGTACATGGAAATCAAGGGACTACTCCTTGGAAGCTCTCATGTCACAGTTGAGCTTAGGGAGTTAATTGAAAGGGCTGCAGAGGAAGTGTTGAAGTCCCATGTGCTGGAATATCTGAATGGGGTAGTTTATGGCACTAAACCTAGAACTAGCTTTGAAGATGGAGTAGAAGCATTAAAACAACAGCTTATTCGCCTTATTGACCCTCAAAGTATTGAGATCAATGTTGTTGCCATGAACAGGAATCAAGAACAGCAAAAAGATGACAAAGATGGCTTTGAGTCGTGATTTTCTATTTTTTCTTTTTTCAAGCTTGGAAGCCCGCATCATACCCCTCTCATAGCTGAAGTTAATTTCTATTCTACTCAAACGTTTGGCGAGGGATTCATAGTGGTTCGTATCCTGCAGCTAATTTCGGGATACCATATGAAAAGACGTCTAAATAAAATAAGGACTAAAAAGCCTTCATTGGCAGAGTACTATGCGATGTACCGTACAGGTAAGAAACTAGGAGAGTTAACCGGGAATGATATTGAAAATGCAGAAAGAGAGCTGATACCCATAGTTCTTAGATACTACCTCGATACGAGGCTAAAATGGGAAGAAGTGGTGGAGAATCTCCTGAGAGACCTCCGTGAGTTTTATCTTTACTTCTGTAAAAGAAGAAAGCATTTGGATATTGACACTTTGGAGGACGTTCTAAGGCTAGTTCGCGGCCAGTATTCCATTAAAGAAATGCTAAACTGGTGTAAAAGTCCTGTTCCTCGAACAAAGTACGCTTTCTGGGCACTCCTGAAGAGAACAAGACCAGAGGATATTCAAAGAACTATTGACCTCAATTTCTTGTCAAGAGAGGAAATTCTGGAGGTCTACCAAAAAAGGAAACGGAAACTAATTCCGGCTGTCCGGAAGGCCATAGAAGAGGTACTTAAACCAGAGAGGCCCCTTCATAAAAAGTCCAGAAAAGTTTCAAAGAAAAAACGGGCAAGAAGAATAGATGTTTTCAGGGCCTATCTCGAGGTAACTAATCAAGATTCAGTTTCTTATTTAAAAAGCCTTGAAATTGAACATGAATTTAAAGTAACACTGGCTAGGATTTGGTTTGCTTCTCAGAACAGAGAAGAGCGATTGGAGAAACTTAATGAAATCTTTCTAGGTCTAACAAATAGAGTTGGGTACACAAAACTCTGGGAGTACGTGAGGACTGAAATTGACGAGTTCATACTTGTTGAAGCTTTATCACGTGAGCAGATTGCTGATTATCTTGAGAGGAACAAATGGAGGCTTGGGAGCTGTTTGAGAAGGAAATTTGAGAAAGCCTTAAACCTCCTAGAGAGGTCGTACACGTAAATTTTGTTGTTTTTTGCGAAATTTCTTAACATTGAATGGAACCAGAGACATAGCTATGTTTAATTTTGATATTGAATTAGGGCATAACTGGGGGATTTTTAGTGGCCTCCCAAACAGTTAAAATCCCAAGACGAGGTCCTGGACGGCCAAAAGTCCGCGATACAGAGACCACTACATTAAATCTGGACAGGAAGGTCATGGCCCTTCTAAGGGAAATGGCGGCGAAGTATGGAATGCCTGTCAACCATATCATAGAGAACCTAGTGCTATCTGCAGTCAATGAGGATTACCCACTACGGGTTGCCGGGGAAAATTCTCAGCTCAAAAGGCGTGTAGTGGAATGTGAAAAAAGGATTCGAGAGTTAGAATTAGAAATTGAACGAATAAGAGCACGGTGTGAAAATGAAAACGATACTCCCGAGCTTCGTGAGATTTTGAGACTTAAAGAGGATTCTCACAGAATCTTGGATAAGTATGGTGAGTTAAAAGTATTCGAGCTTGTGATGAGATTATTTAATGCCCCACCCGGGGAACGGCTCCAGCATCTCGTTAAGAGGTTTGTAGAGGACTATTTTGTAAATGCTGGGGACAAAGAACTTATCAGCAGGGAGTTGGAGTTAAAAATTATCAAAAATCCCAGCACGAGTGCAATGGGATGGATTGTCAAAAAACTCGAAGATGCTTAAGTTTGTTATTTCTTTATTTATTTTTTACTTCTTTTGATAGTTGCTCTCACTTTTCGAGTTTCAATGGATTCTTGCCTGCTTGGATTCTCACTTAGTGGCTATTTACTCGCTGGAGAAATAATATTTACATAAATAAATAATCGGTTCAAAAGAGAAATTTTGATCTATTCTTTTGCCGTGCAGGGAAACGTGAATTCAAAAGACTGGCACAAATCCTGTTTTTAGATTATGGGGAAATGCCAAAGTCTTATGGGGGCAATTCAGCCATGAACTAGGTGTAACGTTTAAATCCTGTCCTATCCTCAGAGTTCTCTTTTTCAGCTAAATTCAATGTTGAGCAGGTTTATCAAAATCTGGGGGGAATACCCATGAATGGAACGTGTGTTGAGTACTTCACCTGCTTTGAGTATCGCATTCCGACCAAGCAGCTGTGCATAAAAACCTGCAATAATACAGAGCTGAGAAGGCTCCTAAGAAGACGGGGCTTGGAGGAGGTATTAGACGTTTATGCAAGGCAGTCTATCATCCGGCTTGTTGAAATCGAGCTCCTCAGAAGAGGAAAAGTCAGTGAGGCTGGATTATTAGGAGCGGTGCTGGATGAGTCTCCTACTACGGGAGTTAAAGTGTACTACAACAATGCATCCTTGGTAGTTGCAGTTAAGACATTCTTCACTGCAGATTGCCTGTTAAATGACTGAAATTTTTCTTTTTATTTATTTTATGGGCTTTCCTTGGAGATCTTTGAAATAATGTCTGCAATGAGGCTTTTTCCGATGGCTACTTCGCTTATTAAAAGGTAGTATTCAACAATTTGCCTTTTGGGATTTCCCAGTTTATCGTAGGAGCTCACACGGGTTTTTGGAATGATCCTGAATATCACAATAGATGCATCCCCCGATTTTTGATTTCCAATAATGTAAATATTCCGGTAAATATCTACAGTTGTTAATTCAGCACACTTCATAATCATATCTAGTCGTTCTGTAAAATCTTTAAGTATGCATTCTTTGGTCTTCTTGACTCGATTTACAATTGTATGACTGCTCCAGTGATAGATAATGAAATATGGGTTAGAAATTAGCTCTTCAAAAAATTTTTTGGTTTCGTTGTTAAGTTGGGAACTTAAGTGAGCACGATATCGGATTATGTAATCTAAATACCGGGGCTCAGGTAGTGATAACAAGTTTTCAATACCTATTTGAGGGAATATTGCTAACAAAAAAGCCAACACTATGAATACAATAGACCCTATCACTGGTCCGTATTTATCCATAGAGAGTGATACAAGTGTGTGCAACCTTACCCGTAGTAATAGTAGGACAATAGAGATGGTAACATACATCACAATTAGAGTGTGCCAGTCTAGATTTGAGACCATATCTCCAAGATAATAGTCTGACAGGACTGCCACTAAAAAGAAGAATGGATAGTACTGGAATGCTTTTACAATTGGAACATAGATTATCTTTTTTGCATTAATGTGTCCTTGATGAACTAAATCTAGTGCGCTTTCAGCTAAACGTTTGACCATCTCGTCTTTTTTTGCTAGGATATCTATTCCAAAATCATGTTCAAATTCTTCGAGAACATCAATTAAAAACTCAAAAAAGTTCACATTGAGCGAGATATCAGTTTGCTTTTTGGTTGCACAATAAAGAAAGCTTAGAAAAGCTATCATTGCTAATATGCTTGAAAACCATGGGTAATAAATCTGGAATGTTAAAATGTAGAGAGTCATGATTTGAAATATTGTTAGAGCAGAGATCAGCTTCTTTTTGTTTTCCGGTGAGAGTATTTCAAGGGATTGTAGTATGATATTCGTCAGGCTGGATATCATAGAGACCACTCCGTTGGTATTTCTTCAACAGTTCTTAACACTTTGTTTTTAGCCGGATTGGCTTTTTGAATTTCAGCTCGAATTGAGATAATGGTAAAAAGATAACGTGTCTTGTGACCCACTAGAAATTCGAACTTTTTATCAAACTGTTCTTAGGTCTAAATTAAAGCCACAAAAAGCCTTATTAAAGCCAATAGACATAGTTACAGGTCGAAAACTCCACATGGTGGCGGCCATGAAGATGCGGAAAAATAGTTTGAACTTCGAACATGACGGGTGGGTCATGGGACAATATGATGGTCCCGCGACCCACTATGGAGAAGAGCCCAACGGACAGTATTTGCCAGAAAACCTTGAATTCTTTATGGAATTGTTCAGCAGGGCTATGGGCGCGGTGTTTAGAGAAATTGCGGGGTTGTATGGTAGCCCCGCCGGGATTCGAACCCGGGTCGCGGGATCCAAAGTCCCGCATGCTTGGCCGCTACACCACGGGGCTGCCCGATAGAAAAGCCGAGTCCGGGCTTATAAATCTTAAGTCCTGCAAAAGTTAGAAAGGCTCAGAGAATCAGCGACACAAGGTCCCTTATCGCCTTCTCGGGGTCTTTCGCCTTGGTAACACCACTCGCGAGGAGGACTCCAACGCTTCCAAGCTCCAGAGCCTTCTTCACGTCCTCGCCCGTTGATATCCCGGCCCCGGTGAGAATCTTAACATCCGGGTTGACCTTCTTGACCAGCTCGACGGTGTTGGTTATGACTTCCGGCTTGGCCTTGCTGACTGGGATTCCCGTCCCTATGAGCTCCGGTGGCTCGACTGCAACGTAGTCCGGGCCTAAAGCTGCCACCGCCGCAGAAACGGCCGGGTTGTTAGAACAGACCATCGTCATAAGGCCAACTTCCTCTGCACGCCTTATGGCCGCTTCGAGGTCTGCCAGAATCATCCTGTTCTCGGAGTGGTTGAGGAGCGTTCCAACGGCTCCGGCCTCCTTCACAGCCTCGGGGAGGACGTGGCCGGTGTGGCTTCCGGGTTTAATCGGGTCGATGTGCTGGGCAAAAACCGGAATCTCAACGCTCTCCGCTATCATCCTCAGGTCCGCGAGCTGAGGCGCAACGACTATGGTTATCCCGGTCTCCTTGTAGACCTTCTCCGCGGCCTTCGCTATCTCCAGCGCCCTCTTCCCGGTCGCCTCTATGTAGGTCTTGAAGTTAATCGCTATAATCGGCTCCTTCAGCTTTCCCATAGGTATCACCGTTGGTGTTAAGTCTTTTTACCTTAAACGTCTTTCGTTTTCAGAGGCCTTCCGAAGGGGTCTATCAAACCGGCCCTTATCAGCGAGGAGCTTATCTTCGGCCCGAGGGAGCTTTTTATTATTGGAATCACGACTATCTCGAGAGGTTTAAGTCCGCGCTCTTCTCTGGCCTTGTTTACTATCAGGGCGCCCTTGTAGGTCTCCTCGCTGACCACTATGGCCTCAAGGCTCTTCAGACAGCAGGCGAAGCCTATCGCGTTGTGGATTTTGATGACCCGGTAGTTTCTGTAATTGTTTACGTCGAAGAACTTGAGCAAATCCCTTAAGCGGAGCTCGTAGGGGAGTATCTTCTCGGCGTAGGGCTTGTCCCTAATCATCTCGTCCGATGTTAGACCAACGTAAACCACCTTCCCGACCTCAAAGGCCTTCCTCAGCAGGGCCTTGTGGCCGAGGTGTAACCTGTCGAAGGTTCCGCCGACCACTACCTTCCTGAATTTTTTCATACCCCTGATTAGGCTTGAGAACCAATAAGCTTTTTTATTGCCCGCTTCAACCCACGAGGGGTGTGAAGGCATGAGGAAGGTGGTCTCACTTCTTTTGGCTCTCATGGTCATGTTCACAATCGCGGTAACCCCGGTTAAGGCTCAGGCTCTGCAACCACAGGACGTCTTTGAGATAAACATGGTCGTGAGGGTTTATCAGACCCAGATTAACGGTTCGCTGACGTGGGCGGGAGCCTTTAACGTTTACGTAAAGCTGGTAAACCCCGTTTACAGGGGCTATTTCAACGAGCTTGCAAAGGAGAACAAAACCAGGGCCGAGAGGGAGTTCCACAACTTCGTTTACAACCTCATCTACGACAACCTCAAAAACGACTTCAACAGCAAGCTCAAAGGCACCAACCTGACGGCCGTCGTGTACGTTCCCCCTGCCGGGCCGGTTAGGGTTCTTCAGAACTGGTCTGCGGTGGTCAGCTTTTCCCTGGTTCCCTTCTTCGTTCCCCAGGGTCACTACCTTACATGTCCTTTCTACGGCCCCTATGAGTTCGTCTTCAACGGAAAGGTCTACGGCTTCTACTGGGAGAGGCTGACGCTGATACTTCCCCAGGGATACGAAATATACTCCCTCGCCCCCAAGCCCAGCGACATGAGCGGGAACGTCGCCATATGGGAGAACGGGGATTACCTTCCAATAATTCAGGTTTACAACCCCGTGTACCTCTTCGACATCTTCATAAACACCACCAAGAAAAGCATATCCCTCGCTTTTGACCCAGACCAGGGCTACGTTCAGTTCAACGCAACCTTCGTCGGCATGAACGCAACCCAGCCCGTTATAGACCTGCTCCTCGACGCCTTCAGAAGCAGGATGAAAGTCCTCAGCATCTCCGCGAAGAGGATTAAAAACGGGGTTGAGGTAATAGGCGTTGTAAGCCCCAAGGTTGCCTACAAGGAGACGAGAACAGAAAAGATTTGGATTGTCCTCGTTAAGCTACCCGGGAGCTTCAACAGGATAGAGGTTAAGGGCGGCACGTATCAGATTGGGCCGGACGGAACGCTCGTCATGACGTTCAAAGAGAAGAAGACCGACTACCTGCCCTACGTAGGAATAGCCGTTGGAGGTCTCGCCGTTCTTGGGTTCTTCCTCTGGAGGAGGCGTTCCAAGGGCCGGTCCGAGACGATGGGTGAAGGGGAACCTTCCGAGCCTTCCGAGGGTGAGGGTGAAAACCCGTTGGAGGGTGAGGAGGATGGGCCTTGACTTCTTTTTCTATCCTGGGAGCGTTGCCGTCTTCGGCTCCTTCAGGAAAGGCGCGATAGCCCACGAAATCCTCAGGAACATCGTCGAAGGCGGCTTTAAGGGAAAAATAGTTCCGGTCAATCCAAAGGGCGGAACCGTCGAGGTCGCCGGAAGGGTCTTCCAAATCCGTGAGAAGCTCGAGGAGCCGGTTGACACAGCTATAATAGCGATTCCCGCCAAGTTCGTTCCCTCTCTACTCGATGAAATCGGCCCGCTCATTAGGGGCGCCGTAGTCATATCGGCAGGCTTCTCGGAGGTCGGGAACGAGGAGCTTGAGCGCGAGCTCCTTGAAAAGGCTAAGAAACACGGCGTTCGCGTTATAGGCCCCAACTGCGCCGGAATTTTCGGCGTTCATGGCAAGTTCTTCGGCTCCTTTGAAGTTAGAGTTAAACCCGGCGGGCTGGCCTTAATCAGTCAGAGCGGTGCCTTCGGCGGTGCAGCTTTAGCTATGGGCAACGACGAGGGAATAGGATTTTCTGCCTTTGTCTCCTACGGAAACGCCGCCGATTTAAGCGAGAGCGACTTTTTGGAGTATTTTGCGGACGATGAGAACACCAAGGCGATAGCTCTCTACATCGAGGGAGTTAAGGACGGAAGGCGCTTCCTCAAAGCTCTCCGCTACGCGAGCGAGAGGAAGCCGGTCATAGTCCTCAAGGCCGGAAAGAGCGAGAGCGGTGCTAAGGCGGCGGCAAGCCATACTGGCTCGCTCGCGGGTTCCTACGAAATCTACCGCGCCGCTTTCAAGCAGGCCGGGGCGATAGAGGTTGAGGAGATGGAAGAACTCTTTGACGCCGCAAAGGTCTTCGAGATGTATCCTAAAGCCGGGACGCGCGTTGCCGTAATCACTAACTCTGGTGGACCGGGCGTTCTGGCTACAGACAAACTGGAAAAGCTCGGCCTTGAGATAGCCAAATTAAGTGATGAGACCATTGAGAAGCTCCGCTCCTTCCTTCCGCCCCAGTGCTCCATCAGAAACCCGATTGACCTGATAGCGGATGCCGACTACGAGCGCTACAGAAGGACGATTGAGACCGTTTGTGGGGACGAGAACGTCGATGTCCTCCTGGTAATCTGCGTCCCGCCGATTTTCATTCCGAGCGAGGAGATAGCCAAAGCCGTAATCGAAGCGAAGTGCGACAAGCCCGTCATTGTAAACTTCATGGCCGGCGAGCTGGTTCGCGGTGGTGTGAAGCTCTTGGAGGAGAACGGAATCAAGAACTTCCCGACGCCGGAAAGGGCGGCGAGGGCCTTGCGCTGGCTCTCGCTTCGTCAGTAAAATTTTAAACGTAGAGTAGTAAAATTTATCGTCCCCCCCCAAGGGGGCCGGTAGCCTTTTATATCTCACCCTTTCATCTTTGACCGTCATGATAGCTCTCGGTATAGAGGGAACCGCGCACACCCTGGGGGTAGGCATCGTAACCGAGAATAAAGTCCTCGCCAACGTATTCGACACGCTCACAACCGAAAAGGGCGGAATCCACCCGAAGGAGGCCGCTGAACATCACGCGCGCCTTCTCAAGCCCCTTCTCCGGAAGGCACTTCAAACGGCCGGAATAACGATGGAGGAGGTTGACGTCATAGCCTTCTCCCAGGGGCCCGGCCTCGGGCCGGCTCTGAGGGTCGTGGCTACCGCGGCGAGGGCTCTGGCGATAAGGTACGGCAAGCCAATCGTTGGAGTGAACCACTGCATAGCCCACGTCGAGATAACCAAGATGTTCGGCGTTAGGGACCCCGTTGGTTTATACGTGAGCGGCGGAAACACCCAGGTTTTGGCTTTGGAAGGCGGTCGCTACCGCGTCTTCGGCGAGACCCTCGACATTGGGATAGGCAACGCGATAGACACCTTCGCGAGAGAACTTGGCATCGGCTTTCCAGGCGGTCCGAAGATTGAGAAGCTTGCGCTTAAAGGGAAAACCTACATCGAGCTTCCCTACGCGGTCAAGGGAATGGACTTGAGCTTCTCCGGGGTTCTGACCGAGGCGGTGAGGAAGTACCGCACCGGCAAATACCGCGTCGAGGATTTGGCATACTCCTTCCAGGAGACGGCTTTCTCTGCCCTCGTTGAGGTCACCGAGAGGGCCGTTGCCCACACCGGAAAGGACGAGGTCGTTCTCGTCGGTGGAGTTGCCGCCAACAACCGCCTCCGCGAGATGCTCAAAATCATGGCCGAGGACCGGGGCGTTGAGTTCTTCGTCCCTCCCTACGACCTCTGCCGGGACAACGGGGCGATGATAGCCTACACCGGCCTGAGGATGTTCAAGGCTGGAATCAGGTTCTCGCTCGATGAAACCGTTGTCAAGCAGAAGTTCAGAACCGACGAGGTCGAGGTGGTATGGGACTGATAGTTCCCGTGTGGGAGTTCATAGCGGACGTCGTTCTCTTCCTAGTTCTCGGCTACGCCGCAATCTACGCCCTCACTAGGGTCTCGCGCTACTCCGACCCGTTCCACAGGTTCATAATGATAACGGCGTTCTCCCTCCTCATAGCGACCGTGGGCAGGGCAATGGACATAGCGGACGATTTCTCGGGAGCGCCTTCGATTCTACCCAAGCTTGAGGTTGTTCTGTATTTCATCTCCATAGTCGGAGTAATCTACGGTCTTGTGAACTACATCGGGAGCATCGAGGGGAGGCTTCTAATAGTTCCTTCGAACGTGGAACCCAACGGCGGAATAGTTCCCGGAGGCTTCCTGTACTTTGGCGACAGGGAGTCCCTTCTCAAGTTCCTGGCCTCGATAAACGTCCCCGTTCTGGCAGTGACGAGAACCCCGTGGGCCTTCAGGGGAATCAAGAACGTTCAGACCCTCTGGATTACTCAGGCGAGCGAGGAGGGCGTCAGCCCCACGAGGTTGCACGTCATAATAGACACCGCGGTGAAGTTCTTCAAGGGCGGAGGCAGGCTGGTTCTCATAGACTGCATCGAGGTTCTGATACTCTACAACGACTTCGTCTCGGTCTTCAAGTTTCTAACGACGCTGAAGGACTACGCCCTCAACACCGGGAGCGCCCTTCTCGTGAACGTCTCGGAGGGTGCCCTGGGCGAGAGGGAAATCAACCTTCTCACGAGGGAGTTCGAACCGATTAAGGATTTAAAAAGACTACTCAAACCTAAAACTTCTTCTTGATTTTCATTGTGTACTTCGGGTATATCTCCCGGGTGAACCTTACGAACTTGGCCTTTCTTGGTGACTTCTCGATGTGAATCTCCGTTTCGGGGGGGAGGTAAGTGTAGAACTGGCCGTCAATCGCGAGGACTATTTCCCTTGTCGTGGCCACGTTTCTGACGTCAACCACGCTTTCAGCTGGTATTATCATGGGCCGTGAGCTTAGGGCTATCGGGGCCAGCGGTGCTATCACAACGACGTTCAGCCTCGGGTCAACGAAAGGTCCTCCGGCGCTCATGGCGTAGCCCGTTGAGCCGGTTGGGGTTGATACAATCAGCCCGTCGGCCCGTATCTCGTCGGCGAGACCACCGTCAACGTAGTACCTGAGGTGGATTATCTTTCCGGGTATGCCCGTCAGAATCGCAACCTCGTTGAGAGCATCGGGGACGCTGTTTTCGCCGTCTAAGAAAGTTCTCAGCTTTATCCTTTCGTCTATGTAGTAGTCCCCCTCGATTAGCTTGCTCAGGGCGAAGAAGGTTTCGTGAGGCTCAACCTCGGTCAGGAAGCCCAGGGTCCCCATGTTGACACCCAGTATGGGTATCTCCTTCCTCGTCTTGTGCTCCACCCTCAGTATCGTTCCGTCGCCGCCGATGACCACTATGAAGTCAACGTCGAACTCCTCCAGCGGGAGAACGTCCTCCTCGTCGAACTCCCGGAGGTGCCTGTAGGTATCCTCGTCGACTACAACCTCGTACCCGCTGACCTTGAGGAAGTCGTAGACTCGATACGCGAGCTTGAGGGCCTCTGTCCTGTCCCGTCTCGCGACGACGCCGAACTTCATGCCGCTCACCCTATGGCTTCTCCCTTTTTTCGTTATCATCTTCAATTAAACTTTTCTTGGCCCTCAGCCTCACGCCAAAGTGCGTCGTTACGACCGCCCCAACCCCGGTTGGAATCCAGTATGAAATCAGCCTGTCGAGGAGCGTTGCGGTTACCGCTACCTCCTTGTTTATCCCCAACAGAACGTAAACGGCTGAGTTCACGGCCTCAATAAGCCCGGTTCCCCCCGGAATGACGCTAAGCATTCCGACGACTATGCCTACCATCTGGACGACCATAACGTCTATTACCTTAACCGGATACTCTATGGCCCCAAACACGCAGTAAGTCCTCAGAACCGTAAAGAACCAGGAGGCCGAGGAGTAGATGAGGGCGAGCAGAAACGTCTTTTTGTGCCCCATTAAAAATCGGAAGTCGCTCTGAAACCTCGGCACGTCCACCTCAACGGCCTTAACGAACTTGTCCCTGTATTTTTCGGCCTTTTTTGGCATGAACCTCTCAAAGAGTCTGTAAATCCAGTAGAGCAGTCCTTTGGTTTTCTTTTCGCTCAGGAGTATGCCCACAGCTATTCCCGTGATGACGGCGAAAACGACGTCGAGGCCAATCAGGATCAGCGTTAGGGACAGTGAGCCGAGGCTGTAAACGTAAACCGTTGAGAACGCAAGCATAATAACTATTGGCACGGTGTCAAGGATTCTGTCCATCATGACCGTGGCAAAGACCCGACCGTAGGGCCGCTCTATCTCCTTTGCAAGGAAGTACATCCTCACCGGTTCTCCCCCACCCCTCGCTCCCGGCGTAACGTTGTTGACGAATATCCCCGCGAGGAGGGCCCTCAGTATCTTGCCGAAGGGGGCCTTCATGTTGAGGCTCTCTATCAGAACGCGCCATCGCATTCCCCACGCCAGCAATCCGAGGATTTCCATAACAGCCGCAAGAAGAAGGTAGTACCACCTCGTTCTGCCGAGTATCCTTACGACCTCTTCTATTCCGGCCCACCAGAGGAGAAGCGCAATCATGAAGAGACCGAATCCCATCAGACCGATTTTTTTCCAGTCCATCGCTCACACCTTCCTGAGCCTTGCTATGAAGAAGCCCTGAGTTAAGTGCCTGTGGGGATAGAAGCGCTGGACTTTCTCAATTCCCAGTCCCTCGGAGCCGATGAAGATAGCCTGCTCCTCCAGCTTTAAGCCCTTCTCCAGCATGAACTTGACGTTTGCCTCGTTCTCCTCGTAGCTCAGCGTGCAGGTCGAGTAAACCAGAACTCCACCCGGGCGGAGGGACTTTATTGCGGCCCAGATGAAGGCCCTCTGGTAGCGAGCGGTTGCGATTATATCCTTTGGAGTTCTGCTCTCCCAGAGCTTCGGCCTTATTCCCAAAGCCGTGCACGGAGCATCCAAAAGTATCTTGTCGGCCTGAAGTCCAAGTTCGGGCAGTTTCCTCGCGTCCATTCTTACAAGCCTCACGTTCTTGACGCCGAGCCTTTTCAGTTCCTCCTCCATCTTCCTCAGCCTGTTCCTCGACTTGTCAATCGCGATGATTTCACCCCTGTTCTGGAGGAGTTGCGCTATGTGGCTCGTCTTTCCGCCGGGAGCGGCCGCCATGTCGATTATTAATTCTTCCTCGCTCGGCTCGAGGACGTGGGCGACCACCATGGACGGCAAGCTCTGGGCGTAGAAGAGGCCCTCCTTAAAGCTCTCCAGCTCGCTCAAACTGGGAAGTTTGAACTTGGGAGTTGTAACCTCAACGGCCAAACCCCTCGTCGAAACTATCATCTCCTTGGCGCTCATCTTAGCTATTCCAATCCCGACGAGAAGTCCCCTCGGGTCCCTAATCTCGACCTCGTCGCCGGGCTTTATGCTCCTGTCCGCCTGAAGGACGCCGGGAGCGTAGAGGTTCGCCCCCTGGTAGACGCTCTCGCTCGCGAACTTGTTGGCCCTGACGACCTTCAGCCCGGGCTCGTAGTCGTCTGGAAAGTTGGGGCCTTCCCTCTCGAAGTAGATGCCCTCCTTGAGGTAGGGGCTCCTCTTCGGCTTCAGTCCCTCCCGCCTGAGGATTCGCATCAGCTTGTCCCTGCTCGTCTTGAGGGTGTTCACTCGAATGTAGTACTTTTCGACCGGCGTTCTGAGCGATGCCATTATCTCCTCCGCCTCTTTGCCAAAGAGCTTCCGGTAGTACTCTTGAAGCTCCGCCGGAAAGGCCTCAAAGGTCGAAGATTTCCCATTCCCTTCCAACGTCAATCAGCCTCTCAAGGCCTTTTTTGAGCGCTTCTACACTTCCGAAGTTCGCCTCGAACTGGAAGACCTTCTCATCACTCTCCTCAATCCTCTCAAGGACCTCCCTCGGCGAGACCCTTCCGTCGCGCCTCCAGTTGTAGACATCGCTCAGGAAGTTCTCGCTCCCGTAGATGAAGCTCCTCGGAAATAACTCGAGGAACAGGCTCAAAAACCCCTCGCTTATCCTCTCCTTTGGAACGGCAACGACGAAGTAGTAGCTCTCGGGCGTCGCCCCGACCTCAATCTGGGGCTTTATTTCAAAGGCAGGGTGCGGGTAGTCCATTCTGACCCACTCGCCGTCGAGGAATATGTAGGCCCCGAAGACCTCCTCTACATCTTCCACCTTGAAGCCCTTCTCCGGAAGTTCGGCCTTGAGTTCTTCGTTGAGCGTGAAGATGTCGTCCCACATCTTATTTAAAAACTCGTGAATCTCCTTGACCATCATCATCCTCACCGTAGGGAGAAAAGGGGAGGGGTTTAAAAGTTCACCCGCCCGGTAGCTCCTTTACGGCCTGCTGGAGTGCCTGGTTAATCTGCTCCATGATGCTGGTTTTAACGACGACGTTCTGGCTGAGCAGTCTGACGTTCACAGTCCTGCCGCTCACTCCCACCGTCAGGTATACATCCACCTTGACGTTGCTCCTCTCACCGTTCCTGACGTGCAGCGCCCAGACCCTTGGAACAGCCTTAAGGTCTATGAGCGTTTCCACCGGCAGTGTGGCGTAGCCCTTGGCCGGTATTATAATCGTCTTCTCGGTGTACCCGCGGCCGAGCTTGATGCCGTTAACGTATATGTCGAAGCTGACGTTTCCAATCGGCAGTGGAATGCTGTTCGGGTTGTAGAACCTCATGTAGGCCGTTATAACTCCGTAGTCCTTTTCCGTCCCGTTCCATACGAACTTCGTCCCAACGATGGCCGGCGTGCTGACCAGTCCGCCGAGGAGCGGTTTGCTGTCAACGGTAAAGTTCATCTGGTCGAGGATGTCCTCCTGTATGGTCTGCTTGATGTTGAACTTAATCGGGATTACCTTGAAGAGGTCTCCCCTGAAGTATATGAGCGCGGTTCCCCTCTGACCGTTGTTCATGTAGTTGACGAACGCATCGACGAGCCTGTAGTTGTTTATCCCTACGACAACCGTGAAGTTTGGTTTTGTCGGGCTGTAGTTGAACTCCAGAACCTTGGCAACCTCCACCCCAGTGAAGTTGACCGCAACTTCTCTGACGTCAAAGGGAACCAGGAGCGGTCTGTTCAGCTTCCCGCTGATTACAATCTCGGTAACGGTGTCGTTGACTTTTCCCCAGCTGGCTTTGAGCTGAGGCGGTGAGCTGAGGATTGCGTAGGCCACGTATCCTCCCCAGATGAGCAGGATTAAAAAGAACAATCCAATGATTCTCCTCACGAGCCCCATGCGAACCACCTTATCCTAATGTTCTCCCTTATCCTTATAAAGGGTTCCCGCCGTTATTTCTCTGGTGGTGAGATGGGCTGGCTCTCATCGATTTTCTGGGCTTTCTGGTACATTTTACCGGCCTACGTTGCCAACGCCTCCCCAGTTCTTGTGGGTGGTGGCAGACCAATAGACGGTGGACGAACTTGGAGGGACGGGAGAAGGATTCTTGGGGATGGAAAAACCTGGAGGGGCTTCATCGGTGGCGTCGCCATAGGGACGCTCGTTGGGGCCGTTCAGTACTTTATAACCCCCTGTTTCTATGGAAGTTTCTCCACCGCAGTTAAGCTGGCCTTTCTGCTCTCCTTCGGTGCCCTTTTTGGGGACCTCGTTGGGAGCTTTTTTAAGAGGAGGGCAAACCTTCCTCGCGGTGCACCGGCAATAGGCCTCGACCAGCTCGGCTTCCTGATAAGCGCCCTGGCCTTCGCCTATCCAGTTAAAACACTCTCCAGCGGTCAGATTATCTTCCTGCTGGTGGTTTCACCATTCGTCCACTGGGGGGCCAACTACTTCGCTTACAGGATGGGTTGGAAGAACGTTCCCTGGTAGTTTATTCCTTAGCATAATGATGAATACATGTTTATTAAATAGACAAGTAATCAAAAACTATTCAAAAAAGTTTTTATTAGTTCCTCTCCGCTGTTCTTCGAGGTGGCATCATGAAAGGGTTTGGAGGAGCAGTACTCGTGCTCGTGATTCTGGGTGCAACATTCTACGGGGCTTTATCTTTCACCCCCGTGTTTGGAAGCACCTCGAACACCGAAACCTACGATGAGTTCTGGAGAATTCTGAATCGGGAGGCTTATCTCATCTATGAGTTTAACGAGAGTCTCAAAGCACTCTCACCGAACAAAACCATTGGAACTGAGCTTATCTCCAATTCGCGCATGGGAGAACTCAACGCGGCCAACATCTCCGCTCAGGTGTGGATTGCCCTTCAGGAACTTAAGGAATCCGGCGTTAAGCTTCACTACACTGCCGAGGAGCTCAGGGAGATGGCAAGGAACATCTCGGAGCACGGCCTTCCAAACGAGACAGTTAGGGAGCTTAAATCCCAGGGCTGGACAGATGAAGAAATTAAGGCCCTCGAGGAGTACATAGCCAGAAACGCCAACAGCATTACCTCCGGTTTCGATATGGAGAGCTTTCTCGTGAACTTTTCCAAGGCCTTTGTTCTGGTCGGGTTCAAGTACGCCAGCTATGAAGCCTGGGCGTTTGAGAAAATGAACTGGTTCGCCTTGAGTTCAATTCCGACGGATGGGTACAAAAATCAGAAGCGCCAGATTGTTCCCGACCTTCAGGATGCATGGTCGAAGTTTTACGGGAGCTACCTCAACGGAAACGTCAATGGCATGCTCCTCCAGCTTTCAACGCTTGTAAACGAAACTGAAAAAGTAGTTTCTGACTCGACAAAAGTTAGGGGTGGGGGCATCATAAGGAGGGTCTATATAAAGAGACCTCGCGTTCTCTCCGGACTTCAGACGTCGGTTCAGTCTGGAACATCAAGCAGTGCTGACACCTATTACTGGCCCGGGGCCCTAAGCTCCTACAGAACCATGAGGGAAATCTACGTCCTTCTTGAGGCGATGAAGCTCGGAAACAATAATCCAGAGCTTAAGGCCATGCTCAACCAGAAGGTTGCGAAGCTTAAGGACGAGCTTGTAGCCTACGTGTCATCAATAAACGTTAATCCAAATCCTTCCCCGAACCCGCCAAATCCCTCACCCCTGCCGATTCCGTGCTCCGGCGGGAAATGTCTCCTCTCGTCAAGCTCTCCCGCCGCTGAAACCCCGGAAAGCTTATCTACCAAAAACCCTGCCCTTGACGTTGACTCCAACTACGGCTACATCGACGGCGTTCAGATAACCCTAATAAAGAGCCTACGCTCGGATGGTTATGT
>Ga0256834_1001040_pt1 | contig 19385 bp, 18 predicted proteins | sample 4281140metaG_FD_190536 | JGI IMG/M metagenome (GOLD analysis project Ga0256834, IMG submission 190536) | Hydrothermal vent microbial communities from East Pacific Rise, Pacific Ocean - 4281-140 | ecosystem: Environmental > Aquatic > Marine > Hydrothermal vents | place: Pacific Ocean: East...
AACGAAGCAGGGAATACATAAAAATGGCAATTATTGGTATAGGTACAGATTTAGTAAAAATATCCCGTATAAAGCGCATTTTTAAAAAGTACCCTAAAGGATTTGCTGAACGCATTTTACATAAAAATGAGCTGAAGATTATCAGGGACTTAAAAGACCCTAAAACTTATATTGCAAAAAGGTTTTCAGCCAAAGAAGCGGTTGCCAAGGCTTTAGGGACAGGCATCGCACATGGTGTTGCTTTTAAAGAAATTGAAATTACTAATAATGAAAACGGACAGCCATTTTTGCTTCTACATGGGAAGACATTGGAAGTTGCAGAAGCTTTAGGGGTGAAAAATACCTTTATTTCACTAACTGATGAGCGAGAATATGCGATTGCTTACGTCATTTTGGAGTCTTAATAGTAAATTTTGTTTAAATAGGGGGATTTAAGGGAAAAAACATGAATAATTTAGCTTTTTATAAGATCACCCCCCCTCTTTTTCGACGATTTGTGCGAGATATTACGTCATGAATTATCCAAATATAGAGTCATTTATAGGTAAAACACCCCTTGTAAAGCTACAACGACTTACAGGCAGTACCTCAAATACCATTCTCGTCAAACTGGAAGGAAACAATCCCGCAGGTTCTGTAAAAGACCGTGCTGCCTATAGCATGATTACACGTGCAGAAGCACGTGGTGATATAAAACCGGGTGATACACTGATTGAAGCCACCAGTGGCAATACAGGCATTGCACTTGCGATGGTTGCCGCCATGCGTGGTTATAAAATGAAGCTAATTATGCCTGCCTCGATGAGTGAAGAGCGCCGTGCATCAATGAAGGCCTATGGTGCAGAGTTAATTCTAGTTTCAAAAGAAGATGGAGGCATGGAAGGCGCTCGTGATTTAGGGCTTAAAATACACGAAGAGGGAAAAGGTCTACTCTTAAATCAATTTGCCAATAATGATAACCCTTTGGCACATTATGAAGGTACTGGCCCAGAAATTTGGCAGGATACCAATGGGGAAGTTACTCATTTTGTGAGTGCGATGGGTACGACAGGTACTATTACAGGTACAGGGCGATTTCTAAAAGAGCAAGACAAAACTGTACAAATAATAGGTGTTCAACCTAAAACTAATGATGAGGATATTCCTGGTATTCGCCGTTGGTCAGCCGAATATTTACCAGAGATATTTGATGCCTCAGTTGTAGATATGGAAATCGACATTACACAAGAGGAATCAGAAAGCACTATGCATAGATTAGCGACAGAAGAAGGCATATTTTGTGGCGTGTCATCAGGTGGTGCAGTTGCAGCAGCGCTAAAGCTCTCGAAAGAAGTCAGTAATGCAACTATCGTTACCATTATTTGTGATAGAGGTGATAGATACATATCGACAGGAGTTTTTCCAGCATGAATATTTTAGTTTTTGATATAGAAACCATTCCTGATATTGAAGGTGGACAAGCCATTTTTGACCTAAAAGGCTTGGATGATAAAAGTACGGCTAAGGCGATGAAGCACATTCAACAGCAAAAAACAGGTACAGATTTTTTACCTCTGCACTTGCAAAAAATCATCGCTATATCAATCGTCTATCGAGGTATGGGGGATGATATGGGAAAGTTTGTTGCAGTAAAATCTTTAGGTGATGAACATAGTAGTGAAGCAGAATTACTCAAATTACTTTTTGTGGAAATTAAAGAGCATGAGCCACAATCAATATCATGGAATGGATCAGGTTTTGATTTACCAGTGATAATGAACAGAACTTTAAAAAATAAACTAAGCTTGCCAGATTTTTGGAAAGAGCAATACCATCACACAGACCTAAAATTTGTATTGTCAGGCTATAACACTGAAAACCCAACATCGCTAGATCACATGGCAAAATTACTTGGTTTTCCTGGGAAAATGGGTATGGATGGCAGTCAAGTTTGGGATGAGTATCAAACAAAAAATATCAAAGGTATTCGCGACTATTGTGAAACAGATGTGCTAAATACATATCTTATCTATCTACAATATCAATTGCTGCGTGGTGAATTAACACAAGAAGAACTAGAGCTAGAATTTGATTTGTTACGAGGTGTTTTAGAGTCGCAAAGTAAAGAAACAAGTAAAGAAAATAGCGCAGGGAAAAATACACATTTAGGGGCATTCTTAAAAGCATGGTAGATGAAACACAACTTGATCTTCTCAACTTAAATAAAATGGGCAAAGGTGGCGGAGGCCCTGGTGATCACGATGGTATCGAGCGTATTCCTCTACAAGCCTATACTGAAAAAGCATATTTAGATTACTCCATGTACGTTATTTTGGATCGTGCGCTCCCCAATATTGGCGACGGTTTAAAGCCTGTACAACGTCGTATCGTGTATGCGATGTCTGAGCTGGGCTTATCTGCTGGATCCAAGCATAAAAAATCTGCACGTACCGTGGGTGACGTGTTGGGTAAATTCCATCCTCATGGTGATTCAGCATGTTATGAAGCAATGGTATTAATGGCACAGCCATTTTCATACCGTTATCCATTGGTGGATGGGCAGGGCAACTGGGGTTCGCAAGATGATCCTAAATCCTTCGCTGCCATGCGTTATACCGAATCTCGCCTCACGCCTTATGCCAAAGTTTTATTGCAAGAACTAGGGCAAGGCACGGTTGAATGGGTGGATAACTTTGATGGCACAATGCAAGAGCCATCATTATTGCCATCACGTTTACCTAATGTTTTATTAAATGGTGGATCAGGTATTGCTGTGGGTATGGCAACGGATATTCCACCACATAATTTACGCGAAGTTGTTGATGCATGTTTACAGCTATTAAAGAAAAAAACCAGCAGTTTAGAAGAGTTACGTGAATTTGTTAAAGCGCCAGATTACCCAACAAATGCCGAAATAATCAGCACGCCAGAAGAAATAAATACCATTTATGAAAATGGAAAAGGCAGTGTGAAAATGCGCGCCGTGTGGGAGAAAGAGAATATAGATGTCATAATTACCGCTCTACCTTTTCAAACATCTGGCGGAAAAGTCTTAGAGCAAATAGCCGCGCAAATGCGTGCTAAAAAGCTACCGATGGTGGCAGATTTACGTGATGAATCTGATCATGAAAATCCTACTCGTTTAGTGATTACACCACGTTCAAACCGTGTCGATATTGACCAGATGATGTCACACTTATTTGCCTCAACCGATTTAGAGCGCAATTATCGCGTCAATATGAATATGATCGGCACAGATGGTAAGCCACGGGTTAAAAACCTAAAAACCATTTTAACTGAATGGTTAGAATTTCGTCGTAATACGGTGATACGTCGTATCACATGGCGTTTAAATAAAGTTTTAGAGCGTTTGCATATCTTAGAAGGCTTATTGACGGCGCATCTAAATATCGACGAAGTCATCCGAATTATTCGTGAGAATGACGAGCCAAAGCCGATATTAATGGAGCGCTTCACGCTAAGTGATATTCAGGCAGAAGCGGTGCTAAACTTACGTTTACGCAACTTAGCAAAGCTTGAAGAATTTCAAATACGAGCTGAGCAAGACGAGTTAATTAAAGAGCGCGATGAGTTACAAGGCTTATTGGATAATCCCAATAAACTTACGGCTTTAATTCGCAAAGAACTCAAAGAAGATGCTGAAAAGTATGGGGATGATCGTCGCTCACCATTAGTAATACGCGAAGCTTCACAAGTCTTAGATGAAACTGCATTAATCCCATCAGAGCCTGTAACGGTAGTTTTGTCAGAGATGGGCTGGATACGTGCCGCTAAAGGTCACGATATTGACCCGCACGCATTGAGTTATAAACAAGGGGATAGCTACCAAGCCTCGGCCTTTGGGCGCTCTAATCAGCAAGTGGTGTTACTCGATAGCACAGGGCGAAGTTACACACTTGCTGCACATACATTGCCATCGGCACGCGGGCAGGGTGACCCCCTGAGTGGACGATTCAAGCCTGCCGAAGGTGCTACCTTCAAATCTATAATAATGTGCAGCTCTAATAAAGGGAATGAACAGTTGTTCCTATTAGGCAGTACTTTCGGTTACGGTTTTATTTGTAAGTTTGAAGATATGTTAAGCCGTGCAAAAGCTGGTAAAGCGACGGTCAGTCTAGGTAAAACAGGCGCAGAAATTTCTTGTCCATCCCAAGTAACAGATATTGAAACAGATATGATTGCAGCAGTAACAACAGAAGGTTATCTGCTAATTATTGATGCTAGAGATTTACCTCAACTCCCGAGAGGAAAGGGTAATAAAATCATCAATGTACCGAGTAAACGATTGAAAAATAGTGAAGAAAAAGTAGTAGCAATTATTGCAATAGCTGAAGGTGAAAAACTGATTGTTCACGCAGGTAAAAAACATAAGAGCATTCAAGGGTCAGAGCTGATTGAATACCAAGGTGAGCGCGGAAAACGTGGCAAGCTATTACCTAAGGGCTACCGTAATGTATCTCGCTTAGAAACGGAATAAATTTCTAGTCAGTCCTGACCCCCCCCCCAAGACTACTGGTGTAGAACATCACCTACCCAGCAGATGCTAGGATAGCGATAAAGGCCATCAACTGCTTAAACAAGTTGGTCATAATTTATGGTGTTCAACAAGGCAGAACCTACAAAAAAGAAGTTAAAAAATTACAATTATCCATCCGCTATTTTTGTTACCCAGACGAAGAAAATCAGCAAAAGAAGCCCTTTAATATTTGCGTACTATTGTCGGTATTTTAATCAGAGAGTTATGAAGGAAAATACCCAAGTGGGTTTTATTTTTATATCACCAGTTTTTTTTTAAGGTGATGAAATAAATTTTTAATGGCTACTCATTTTTTCTTTTTCAATGGATTCTGATGCTGGGATTAGTTAATACATTTTTCAGGGCTGACTAACTACTTTTGTGGAAGGTTATTTTTATAGGGTTGTGGCTCTAGCCAAGTATCTAGCTGATTATGTAGAGCTTCAACGCCTACACCTTTTAAAGCAGAAAACATTTGAACACTCGTTTCATTTTTATACTTTTTCAATTGTTGCTGGGTTTTCAAAAGTGCATTTGTAGCTTGTCCATGTTTTAGCTTGTCTGATTTATTTAATACAACATGAACTGCTAAATGGCGAGATTCTGCCCAGCTTAGCATGTTGATATCATGATCAAGCATAGGTCGGCGAATATCCATTACAATGACTAAGCCGCGAAGAGTGAAGCGTTGTGTGAGATATAACTCAATGAATTTAGCCCATTTCAATTTAACCTTCTCGGGCACTTTTGCGTAACCATAACCGGGTAAATCGACTAAAAACTTATCTTCAGGAAGAGCAAAAAAGTTAATTAACTGTGTACGTCCCGGCGTCTTACTTGTTCGTGCAAGACTCCTTTGTTGGCATAATCGGTTTAAGGTGCTTGATTTTCCTGAATTTGATCGCCCCGCAAATGCTACTTCAAACCCACTTTCTGGCGGTAGGGTATCAGGGGTTGTCGCACTTTGTAAAAAATGCGCCTGTTGATAAAAAGCACTCATAATATTGATCTCATTTTTTGTTGTATTTGAGGAGAGTGTTCAAATAGAAGCCATCCTATAATTAGATATGGAAAATTTATTTTCACTAATTTAAGTTAAGTAGAACAACAATTTGACTTAAATCACTAAAAATTATCTCACGAAATTACTTTCATCTGCAGTGGCTTCTATTCTTGGACAAACTCCTAGGCTCTATGGTATAAAACGCCACAGTTTAGTCGTGGTCTTATTGGCGATGAAGTATACAAGGTATTTAGGAGTTTTTAGATGAAAAAAGTAACGATGTTAGCGTTAGTAACGTGTTTAGGTTTAGGTTCTACTGTAATGGCGAATGAGCCATCAAAAGCTGGTGATGCAACTAAAGGCAAGAAAGTTAGTGCAACTTGTGTGGCATGTCATGGAGCAGATGGTAATAGCGTAAATCCTGATTGGCCAAAACTTGCAGGTCAAGGTGAAGCTTATCTTGCAAAGCAACTTGTAGATTTTAGATCAGATAAGCGTAATGATCCCACTATGACAGCAATGGCAAAGGGTATTGCATCTGATGCTGACATTAAAGACTTAGCGGCATATTATGCGGGCCAAAAAACTAAAGCAGGCACAGCTAATAAAGAAAAAGTTGCGGCTGGCGAAGCAATTTATAGAGGTGGGAACCTTACTACAGGTGTTGCAGCTTGTGCGGCATGTCATGGCCCGACAGGTTCTGGTAATGTAGCGGCTAAATTCCCAAAAGTATCAGGTCAGCACGCGAAATACACGGTTACACAGCTAAAGGCCTTTAAGTCAGGTAAGCGTGCGAATGATGTAGGGAAAATGATGAGAAATATTGCTAAAAATATGACAGATGCAGAAATGGATGCTGTTGCTGAATATATCTCGGGTTTAGGTGATTGATTGGTTTATTTGGTTTTTATTAAGAAAAGGGTGATTTTATCACCCTTTTTTATTGGGCAATAATTGTACAATGTGGTATTAATAGCTTAATAATTATAAACAGAGGGCTGTATTGTGGGGATGCAATCATATTTATCAAGAATTGGCTTAGTTATTTTGAGTCTAATGCTATCAATAAGCTTTTTAACGCTTAACGCAGAATCTAAAAAAAACATACCGAATAAGAAATTAAAAGGAAATATTGAGCTTGTTGAGAAGCCCGAAGAAAAAAAAGATGGCTCGCTCTTTATCTTAAATTGTTCAGAATGTCATGGGTTTGATGGTAATAGCGTCAACCTCGAATATCCTAGTATTGCCAGTTTGAGTGAGAAATATATCATTCGTCAGCTTGAAGATTTTAAAACAGGCAAACGTGCTCATGAAGAGATGACGCAAATTGTAAGAGAGTTCCCCTCGGATAAAGAGTTAGCTAGCCTGGCAAAGTATTTTTCAAAACAAGAAATGATTAATCAAAATACCCCCGAGAGTATTAAAAAGCACGAGTTTGTTGATTTGAAAATAGGTGAAGAGATTTTTACGGGTAAACGAGTAGAGTATGGTATTCCTGCTTGTTCCGCTTGTCATGGTAAAGATGGTTTGGGTGATAAAGAAGGTGTTTTTCCTCGTTTAGTGGGTCAACAAATGGATTACATTATTAAGCAAATGGAAAATTTCCGTTCAGAAGAGCGCAGTAATGATACGCCCCCGCAGATGCGGAATATTGCAAAGCAAATGGACGATGAAGATATTGCATCTGTAGCAGCTTATATCGCGTACATGGGGATGAAATAGTGATTTTTCTTAGCGGAATGCAAGTGAGTTGCTCGTTAGAATTAAAATGAACTTTAGGATATACTGTGAAGTCATAATCTTTATAAAATATATTAAACAATTAAGAAAGGGATTTAAGAGCAATGAATAATACGATTAAAATAACCTCCATAATGCTTGGCACATTATTATTTATGACAGCTTGTGGCTCAGCATCATCAGATGCTAAGAAAGTTGAAGTGAAAAAAGCTGAACCTGTAGTAAAAAAGGCAATTGTAACTGATGCAACAGAGGCTACAACATCTAAAGTTGCTATGAAAACTGAGCAAGTAACTGAAAAATCAGAGTTTATCGAAGGTGTTCATTATTTTGAAATATTTCCTCAAATGCAAACTGATACAACAGATGGCAAGGTAGAGGTTATCGAGCTTCTGTGGCTGGGTTGTCCACATTGTTATAATCTTGAGCCTACTATGAAAGAATATGAAAAGAACCACCCGCATTATGTGGAATTTACGCAAGTACCTGCTATGTTGAACCCAAGTTGGTCAGCAGATGCTAATACCTTTTACTTAGCAAAAGTACTTGATCCTACTGGTGAAAAAGACTTGGTTACAAAGATATTCCAAGCAATCCATGAGCAAAAACGTCAATTGCGTGACCCTAGTGCTGTTAGACGTTTCTTTGTGCAACTGGGGTATTCTGAAGATGAGATTCAAAAAGCCAAGCTATCGATGTTGTTCCGGACAAAAATTAAACGGGCACAAGAGATTAGTGCGGCATCTCAGGCACAATCAGTACCTACGCTTATCATTAATGGTAAATACCGTACCAGTCCGTACACTGCTGGTGGTGAAAAACCATTAATGGAAATAGTTGATATGCTTACACGTAGAGAAAAGAAGTAATTTTCCTGAAGCAGAAGAGGGGAAATTATGCGTAAACTAAGTATCTTTGATGAATTGATCAATGAGGTTGATCAAGCCTTACGCACAGTGCATACGCTTGCTCCAACGACGGAACGCCCTAATCCTTCATATGATGTAAGTATAGAAAATAAATTATCAGAAGAAGAAAGTAAGCTTTCTGCGCGACTTATGCGCATTAACCATGCTGGGGAAGTTTCAGCTCAGGGCTTGTATCGTGGGCAAGCATTGACCGCAAAACGTGAAGACATTCGCGAGCAAATGGAACGCTCTGCAATGGAAGAAAATGATCACTTAAATTGGTGTGAAATACGTTTGGAGGAGCTTGATGCGCACCAAAGTTACTTTGGGCCAGTCTGGTATATGGGATCATTCACAATAGGGGCTATCGCTGGTCTAGTCGGTGATAAATGGAGTTTAGGTTTTGTAAAAGAAACTGAAGACCAAGTGGTTAGACATTTGGATGAGCATATCAAAAAAATCTCTCAAAAAGATGCGCCTAGTTTAGCAATTTTACAGCAAATGAAGATAGATGAAGCGCATCACGCAGATATTGCTGTAGAAGCTGGGGCTGCAAAGCTTCCTTTGCCGATTCGTAAGTTTCTAATGCCGTTAATGTCAAAAATTATGACTAAAACAGCTGCTAGAATATAAGAAAAGCTAATTAAAGGTGTTAAATAGCTGAATTATTAAATCCACCCCCCTATATTTTCGATGTTTTGTACTCTAAAGAGCATATAAAACATCGAAAATATAGGGGGGTGATTATTAAAAAGTACCAATATTTGGTATTTTTTAGCGACTAAAAAGCCCGTTACTCCAAGCCTCTAATAAAGAGAAGAGAGTCACGGGCTTTTTTTACTTAGAAAGTATCTAAAAACTCTATTTTTCAATTAAGAAAATTAGGTGTTTAGTTAAGAGGCATAATATCATCAGTAAATGTACCGATAACTTGCTTCTCTACTTCTTCCATATCACTGTCAGCATCTGCAATTACGTTAACTTTAACAGTTGCTTCAACACCACCGTGTAAGTGGATAAGAATTTCGTATTCTCCAATATTACGGATAGCACCGTCTGGCATACGTACTTCACGACGCTCAACTGCTACGCCTTTAGCAGAAATAAGTTCAGCAACTTCATTGTTAGATACAGAGCCGAATAATTTTCCACCAACGCCTGCTCTTACTTCAATTTCCAAAGCGCCAACACCGTTGATAGCTACAAGACGGTCTTCAGCAGCTTTGGTTACGTCAGCAGCTTTTTTCTCAAGATCAGAGCGCAGTGTTTCAAATTCAGCAATATTTGACTTTGTTGCTGTTTTGGCTTTTTGCTGTGGTACTAGGAAGTTACGTGCAAAACCAGACTTAACATCAACGATGTCGCCTAGAGCACCTAAATTTTCGATTCTTTCCATTAATATTACTTGCATGGTATTCACCTTAATTGACCCAAGGGGTCGTTTAATATTTATCTAATTTTTCTTAGCAACCTTACGGCGAAAGTCAGAAAAATTATCGACTAAGCCAAAGGTTGCAAGCAGTACAATCATTTGTATGAGTAACAAAAACATCAATACGTAAAGCCCGATCAGCCAACGAACGCTCATGTTTCGTTGTTTTACGATGCTATGCGCTAATGACAAGCCCTGAAACATAAAAATTGCAACACCAATCATTATCAGCTCGATAATTAATTGATTTGCAGTTATCACAGCAAGAGTTATACCAACAAGAAAAGCAATGGATGCTTGCTTGCCAATGGCTATCTGGCGAAACTCTTCTCCAAAACCACCAGGGTTATAGAGCCTAGCTTGCCAGCTACGAGCAATTATTAACGAAACTATCGCAATGATCGCAAGTGCTGCTGCAAATGTTCCTGTCATCCAAGCTGCGGCATTATTGATAGTTTCATCAAGTTTACTGTCACTTAGCTGATAGGCTTGTTGAAGCATGGGTTTCATTTGTTTTAACACAGGCTCCCAATATGCGACTGCATCTGGGTGCATGAGGTGAAACAATAAAACACCAGCGACACTTATTAACAAAGTTAGCTGTAAGGTTTTACTCCATGACTTTGTCATGGCTAGGGCACTCGCTATCAGTACCACGGGTAACCAAGTTGCTAAACCTGCTACAAACCCACTACTTGCTTGCTGTTTTAGTAATACGCTTACTATCACTAGCGTTATTATTGCCAGTAGCGTGTATAAAAATCCTTGCTGCCAACCTTTGCGAAGTGTTATCAGTGCAATCGCTGCATTGCTAAAAACAATGAGCGGAGGTAGCAGTAAAGAAATCAGGGTGGATAAAACAACAAATATTGCTGCTTGCATCCGGCCCGCCATAATAAAGCTGGCCATTATTTTGTACTCTATACTTTATTCTAAAAACTTACTTGTGCTGATCCGTGTAAGGAATCAGAGCAAGGAAACGAGCGCGTTTAATAGCAGTTGCTAATTGACGCTGGTATTTTGCCTTAGTGCCAGTAACACGACTAGGTACGATTTTACCTGTTTCGGTAATAAAAGCTTTTAGCGTATCTAAATCTTTGTAGTCGATTTCTTTAACACCTTCAGCGGTAAAGCGACAAAATTTTTGACGACGAAAACGATGTGACATGGTTATTCTCCTATTCTATTTACAGAGTTAACTGTAAATTATCTACGCTGTTGTTTTCTTTCAGCTTTCTTTTCGGCTTCTTTGCTTAGCATTGAAGGCTTAGTATCTGCATCTTCACGGCGTATAACCATGTTACGAAGTACAGCATCGTTAAAGCGGAATAGGTCTTCCAACTCACTTAGGGTGCTTGTATCACATTCGATATTCATTAGCACGTAATGAGCTTTGTGTAATTTCACGATTGGATATGCTAGTGGACGACGACCCCAGTCTTCAAGACGGTGGATTGATCCTTTGTTACCTTCTATTAATTTGCGGTAACGGTCTAGCATGTCAGGTAGTTGTTCACTTTGATCTGGGTGTACCAGAACAACAACTTCATAATGTCTCATAGTATCTCCTTATGGACAGTTTGGCCGTGTTTTTAATAACTTTTTGCGTTACAAAAATACGGCAAGGAGGGGTCAAGGACCCACGAAACGGCGCATTATCATAGAACATCCAATAAATGTCAAGAACCTGCTAGCCGTATAAATGAATTGATCCAGAAAAAATCAACATTGTGTCCTACACTAGGGTCTAAAGGAGGAAGCATCCAGTGAGTTTATCATTACTGTTGGTTCAAGATGAGCGTATATCACCTGATATGCTATCCCTTCTTGTGGGAAAAATTCCTAATGCCAACACCAATGATATATCACTTTCTCAATTACAGCGTGGAGAGGTGGACATTGGTGATTATGAGCTTCTTATTACTAATATTGAATCGGTAAAAAAGGATTATAATTACAAAGGCACTGAAGTAATTGAGTGGAAGTCTTTGCCAGATTTATCGGCAAATATTGATGTTTTTTTACAGCTAAGACGATACCTTTTAAAATACCCTCTAACACTGGAAAATTGGGTTATAACAGAAGTTCTTCATGATAGTGATGAGGCTGTGATTTATAAGGCAAAGGACTCACAAAATAAGCTTGCCATCATAAAGCGTTTTAAATTTAAACCCAGTTATCTATCGGAAAAGACAGTAAAACAGTTCTTGTTCCATATTGAAAAGCAGTGCAGTTTACGCTCAAGAGGTTTGGTGCGCTTTTATGAGGGCGGTGTTAGTGATCAAGCGTTTTTCTTAGTGATGGAATATATGCAGTATGGCACGTTGAGACAATCACTAAATAGTTGTGGTGATGTTTTGCCACAAACTCATGCACTCGAGTGGTTTTATGAAATTGTTTTAGCACTAGATGTTGTGCATAAAGCAGGGCTGATACATCGTGATCTTAAAATAGATAATATTATGTTGCGTGGTGATGGTAGTTTAGCACTCATGGATTATGGTGTTTCTAAGCGAATACTATTAGATGCAGGCTTTGTCATTGAAAGTGAATTACACTGTTCTCCGCACTATGTAAGTCCCGAACAAATCAGTGGGGATGCATGTACACAATCTTCTGATATTTATAGCTTGGGCGTTATTTTTTATGAGCTGCTTACGGGGCATAAACCTTATTTTTCAACCCAAACTCATGAATTAATGATGCACCATGTTATGGCACCTGTGCCTGTTTTTCCTAGTGGACTCAAACAGTTTCAACCTATATTGGATAAGTTAATGGCAAAAAACCCTGCTGATCGTTTTGCAAATGTACTTGATGTTATTGGTGTCCTGCCAATTGCCGCATAGAAAATTTAGCTTCCAGTTATCATAAATATTCCCCTGCTTGTAGCAACAAGTGCAACTAATGATAGTCAATGTACTATTACTTTGTATAATCGCACTCCCCCAAGATTTAGTATTATATTCAATAATGAAAATGTCCTGTAAAAAAACCAATATGACTAAAGTGTTTTTTGGTCTTTTAATTATTTCTTTCTTTTTTTTAGAAGTGCTTTCAGCTGAAACGCGTTACCGCGTAAAATCATCGGATAATTTAAATACCATCGTTGAGCGATTTTATAAAGATTCTGAATTGACTAAAGGCCAGTTGTTGGTGGGAATTCTTGTTGAAAACCCAAGGGCATTTAAAGGTGGAAATGTTAATTTTTTACTTCGTGGTAAACGCTTAACATTACCCAATGAGAATAACCTTCAACAGATATCCCCAGAGGGTGCGAGTGAGGTACTGTCGGAGCACGCACGTTTTTTTAGGTCCGGAGTAACAGGGAATTTGCCCCTACCTGTCTTTACAGAGTTAGTTCTTGAGCAAGAAGTTTCAATAGAGTCAAGTAATATACTGGCAAAACAAAAAATACAGACTCAAAAAATAGACCAGCTACAACAAGAAAGTAATGAGCTTAAAAAACAATTGGAAGTACTAATCAATGAAAAATCTGATAGAGACCAACGCCTAGTCGAATTAGAAGAGTCACTTAAACAGACCCTAGGAATTGCAAAAAAGTCAAACCCAGTTGTGGATTCTGCAAAAAAACAAGCATTGGAAGAAACAAATAAACAGTTACAGAAAAAACTTAACATAACAAAAAGTGAACTAGCAGAACATTCAAAATCAAATACAACACTCGAACGAAAAGTTGAAAACTTGCGTGAAGTTTTAGGTGAAGGCAAGAATAAGGACGTGACGGTAGATTCAAAAACGAGTGTTTTTTCAAGTGTATATTGGCTTTTTCCTTTAGCGTTATTCGTTGGTTTTCTCCTTTACCTCTTTAGACAAAAGAAAAGACTGGCAACAATCCCTGATGAAAAGATTGAAGTCAGTGAATCAGGTTATATCGAGTCCTATGAAGACAGAACACTTGAAAGAGGGGTGATAATAGAAGAAGAGCCTTTAGATACCAGCGTTAAACTTGATGTTGCACGTGCTTATATCGAAGCGGAAGATACGCAATCCGCTTTGGATATTCTTAGCGAAATCATGGAAGAAGGTAGTGATGAGCAGAGAAAAGTAGCGCACGAGCTCCTAGAGAGAATCTCCCCGAGTTGAGCTTTGTAGAGTAGCGCGCTACTTGTCCAATAAGTGTATCCAATGAATCACCAGTACATCACTAACTTCTTGTAAATGTGTTTGGCAGCCGATATTTCCCGTTACAATCATATCTGGATTATTTTGCTGCAAATTGCTTATCTTGTTTGATTGAAGTTGCTTTGATATTTTTGGTTGTAAAATTGAATATGTTCCTGCTGATCCGCAACACAAGTGTTGATCCATTACGGGTAATAGCTCATAACCACACGTTGTTAGAATTCCTTCGACGACCCCCTTGATTTTCTGCCCATGTTGTAAAGTACAAGGCGGGTGCCAGCTGATTTTTTCCTTTCCTGTTAGGGATAATTTACTCAAGTCTTCATCTGCAATAATTTCAGAAATATCTTTGCATAATTCTGAAACTTTTTTTGATTTTTCAGCATAATCAAAGTCATTACGTAAAAGATGAGCATAGTCCTTAACCATTGCGCCACAGCCACTGGCTGTCATTACAATTGCTTCAACACCGCTTTCAATTTCAGGCCACCATGCATCAATGTTCTTTTTCATAAATATCAGTGCTTCATCTTCAGCAGATAGATGTTGACTCACTGCACCACAACACCCCGCTTTTTTTTGTGTAATTAATGAAATCCCTAATTTATGTAAAACTCTTGCAGTGGCAATATTAATATCAGGAGAAAGAGCAGGTTGTACACAGCCATCAAGTACTAACATTCTGCGTTTATGCTCTGCTATTGGTAGTTCGCCTTTTGCTACGCTTCTTGGGATTTTACTTTTTATTTGAGCGGGTAAAATGGGTTTAAACACACGTCCTATTGTAAGCAATGGTGTAAAACGGTTTTTGTACGGTAATACTGTTCTTAGTAGTTTTCTCGTCGCTTTTTCTTTAAAGCTACGTTCAGACTTATGCTCGACAATATTTCTGCCAATATCTAAGAGTTTGGCATAAGGTACGCCAGCAGGGCAGGTTGTTTCACAGTTGCGACAAGTTAGGCAACGGTCAAGATGTTTACGGGTTGCGTTAGTGACAGGGTTGCCTTCCAATACATTTTTGATGAGATAAATACGTCCACGTGGACCATCATTTTCTTCACCCAATAATTGATATGTAGGGCAGGTGGCATTACACATGCCACAATGAACGCAAGAGCTTAATGCATCTGCGGCTATTTTATAATCGGCAGGGTTTAACAGCGAAGTGCTAAGTTCAGCTTTCATTTAAAGACCTCGATAGATACGATTAGGGTTAAATATTCCTTGTGGATCCATCTGTTTTTTTAGACTTTGGTGCAGAGTAAATAAAGCTGGCTCAAGCGTGGGGAAAATATCCATCTTAGTAAGATTAGTGTGCGTTTCAATCTGTGAATTACTGTTGAATAAGGTGGCATAGCCATTGTGAGACTTGGCAATATCTTGAATGATATTGGCAGGTGTATTGCTATGAATCCAACGTTGTGCGCCATCCCATTCGAGTAGCTGTGCATCATCGAGGGGGATAACACTAGGCGACGCAGGGGGTAAAGAAAAACGCCATAAAGGTCTATTTTTATTGAAAAAATCATGTGTGTGGTCACGTAGTCCTTGCCAAAACTCTCTAGCATCCGTGACTTCATCACCTTTGATTTTATTTTTGCAAGACTTTAATACCTGTTTTGATGCAGAAACTCGAATAGAAGCTTGATCATTAAGCCAAGCCGTTGCAGTAATGGGTAAATTCGTTTTGCGTAATTCTTGAAAGTAGCGTAATGCTTCGGTTTGTGAAGCATCAAACGTCAATGTCATATTGTGTTCTGGTTTAGGAATCACTCGAACTGAAACACTTAAAATAACCCCCAGCGTTCCTTGTGAGCGAACCATCATGCGAGACAGGTCGTAACCTGCTACATTTTTCATCACCTCGCCGCCAAAGCTAGCTACTTCACCGTCTCCGTTTATAATTTTCACTCCAAGAATAGCATCACGTACAGAGCCAGTATAAGCACGTCTAGGGCCAGCAATGCCCGTTGCTATTGCTCCACCTATTGTGGCTGTATCTTGATTGTTTATGCCGTTGGGATAATGAGGTGGTTCAAAGGCAAGCATTTGGTTATTTTTAGCAAGTAATGCTTCTAAATCAGATAGTTTAGTACCTGCTTGTACCGTTGCACACAATTCAGTGGGGTCGTAATTGATAATCCCTGTATGTGAGCTTACATCTAAGGTTTGGGTGTCGGTATTTTCATCGACTGCCTGTCCATAAAACCGTTTGCTATTGCCACCCTGGATATAAAGCGGTGTTTTATTGCTAATGGCTTGCTTAACCTGCTTTTGAAGCTCGGTTGTGATGTCATTTTGTGTGATATTGGTCATATATTGTGTGTTTATATCGTTTTTAGGAGCTAAATAAGCTTTTTTATATGACCACCCCCCCCTGTTTTTCGCTTTTTTGTACGCCCTAGGCGTTAAACGGTTGCACTCTAATAATTAAGTTATCCGTTTTAAACAACAAAACGGTAAGCTTACTAAAAGTATATCGCTACACCTTCCGAAGGAAGTGTCGATGCTGGTTGAAGCATCGTTTTTAATACAAAACAGCGAAAAACAGGGGGGGGTGGTTTAGTTTTAAAGTTAATTTTCTTTCATTAGATCATTATTAAAACCGAGGTAACTCGGGGTGTGGTAACTCTCCATTATGTACATGCATTCCACCCAACTCGGCACAGCGGTGTAAAGTAGGAATCACTTTACCTGGGTTGAGTAATGAATCAGCATCAAAAGCACGTTTAACAGCAAAAAACTGAGTGAGTTCTGCGTCATTAAACTGCACACACATCTGATCAATTTTTTCATAGCCGACACCGTGCTCGCCAGTGATTGTGCCACCGACTTCTACGCACAATTCTAGTATGTCCCCACCAAATTTTTCGGTAGTTTCTAATTCACCGTCAATACTTGCATCGTACAAAATAAGTGGATGCAAATTACCATCACCCGCATGGAATACATTGACGACGCGTAATCCATATTTTTCTGATAATTCGGTAATTCGTTTTAAAACATAGGCGATTTGCTTACGTGGAATCGTGCCATCCATACAATAATAATCAGCAGAAATTCTACCAGCCGCAGAGAATGCGGCTTTTCTACCCGCCCAAAGTCTAGCTTGTTCTTCAGGGCTATCGGCAATTTCAACAGCTACGGCTTTTTTGTCTTTTAATAGTGCGTCAACTTTTTCAACCTGTTCGGCAAGTTGAATATCATCTCCATCTAATTCACACAGGAGGATGGCCGCGACATCTAACGGATAATTAGCATGCACAAAATCTTCGGCAGCGTGTATGGCGGCTTTGTCCATTAGCTCCAGACCTGCAGGGATAATGCCATCAGCAATAATAGCTGCGACAGCGTGGCCTGCATCTTCAATGCTATCAAAAGATGCCATTAATACTTTTACGGATTCTGCTTTAGGTAGTAGTTTTACTGTAATTTCAACAATAATTCCTAGCATCCCTTCTGACCCTGTGATTAAGGCTAATAAATCATAACCAGGGGTGTCGAGTGTTTCAGAACCCAATGTGATTAATTCACCATCAATGGTTACAATTTTGACTTGCATAACATTGTGAACGGTTTGACCGTATTTCAGAGAATGCACACCACCAGAGTTCTCGGCTACATTACCCCCAATAGAACAAGCAAGTTGTGAAGAGGGGTCGGGTGCATAATAAAGCCCATAGGGTGATGCGGCTTCACTGATTGCAAGATTGCGTACTCCAGGTTGCACGACTGCGGTAAGGTTATCAGTATCAATACTAACAATTTTACTAAAGCGAGATAAACCAAGCACAATCCCTCCTTCATGAGGGAGGGCGCCAGCAGAAAGCCCTGTGCCTGCACCACGTGCAACAACGGGTACTTTTAATTGTGAACAAATTTGCACAATTTGCTGTACTTGTTCGATACTGTTAGGCAAAGCAACGGCAACAGGTAAGCGCTTATACGCGGCTAAACCGTCGCATTCATAGGGGCGTAATTCTTCTTCAGTCGTTAGCAGAAAATTCTCTGGTAGCACTTCAGAAAGCTGGAATAATAATTTATTGCGTGTAGAGGCTTCAATAGTCATTTCATCATTCTATATTGTCTTCTGTTGATATACACTATTGTATTAGTGTTTTAAGGGCTTTTTAGAGAATATTTTGTCACTATCATTTCCACAAGTTTTTGTCATAATGCTCGGCGGTTCGTTGGGCGCCCTTATGCGTTTTATTATTTCCAGCAGTATTACTGCAAAACTGGATAGTAATTTCCCTTATGGAACATTGACGGTGAATATCATCGGCTCATTTATTATGGGTTTTTTAGCGATGTTTTTAGTTGAAAGAATGGGGCTTGACCCGCTATTAAGATTAGGGATATTTGTAGGTTTTTTAGGAGCATTTACAACCTTCTCGACCTTTTCGATGGAGACATTGAATTTGTTTGAGCAGGGCGAGAGTTTACAAGCATTGATGAATATTATTGTTAGTGTACTCCTGAGCGTTTTGGCCGTATGGCTGGGCGTTCTTTTAGGGAAGCAAGTAGGTTAAATTGGTAGGGTAAAATGTTAGATATAAAATTATTAAGAAATGACTTAGCTGGCGTTGTAGAGCAATTAAAAAAACGTAACTTTGTTTTAGATACGGCTCAGTTCCAAGCATTGGAAGATAAACGTAAAATATTACAAACGGCAACGCAAGATTTGCAAAATGAGCGTAATACACGTTCAAAATCTATAGGGCAAGCAAAAGCTAAAGGCGAAGACATTAAACCATTGTTGGCAGAGGTTGCTGACCTTGGTGATAAATTAAAGACGGCAGAGCAAGACTTATCAGCGTTACAAAGTGAAATTGATGAGATTGTAATGGGCATTCCCAACCTCTTACAAGACTCTGTACCTGAAGGTAAGACAGAAGATGATAATGTAGAAATAAGTACGTGGGGTGAAAAAACAACATTTGATTTTGAGCCAAAAGATCATGTTGACTTGGGCGCACAAAATGGTTGGATGGATTTTGAATCAGCCAGCAAACTCACAGGCTCACGTTTTGTAGTGATGCGTGATGTTATGGCAAGAATGCACCGTGCGTTAATTCAATTTATGCTGGATACACACACGGCAGAGCATGGTTATAAAGAAGTTTACGTACCATACATGGTGAATGAAGACAGCCTCTTTGGCACAGGGCAATTGCCAAAGTTTGCAGAGGATTTGTTTAAATTAGAAGGTGAGCAAAACTATTACCTAATCCCTACAGCTGAAGTACCAGTCACTAATTTAGTGCGCGATGAAATATTAAATGCAGATCAGCTACCGATGCGTTACACCGCACACACACCTTGCTTTCGATCAGAAGCAGGTTCTTACGGGCGTGATACGCGTGGGTTAATTCGCCAACATCAGTTTGAAAAAGTTGAGTTGTTACATTTTGTAAAACCAGAAGAGTCGGAAGAAGCACTAGAAAGCCTGAAACGTCATGCTGAAATTATTTTAGAAAAACTAGAGCTACCTTATCGCACCGTGGTTTTATGTGCAGGAGATACGGGCTTTTCAGCCACAAAAACTTATGATTTAGAAGTATGGCTACCAGGTCAACAAGCTTATCGTGAGATTTCATCTTGCTCTAATATGAAAGACTTCCAAGCACGTCGTATGCA
>Ga0256834_1001041_pt1 | contig 19363 bp, 20 predicted proteins | sample 4281140metaG_FD_190536 | JGI IMG/M metagenome (GOLD analysis project Ga0256834, IMG submission 190536) | Hydrothermal vent microbial communities from East Pacific Rise, Pacific Ocean - 4281-140 | ecosystem: Environmental > Aquatic > Marine > Hydrothermal vents | place: Pacific Ocean: East...
AAGTTATAGCCATTTTCGGATCACTTAATTGGGTGAAACCTGTCAGGTCTAATCGGCTACAAATCAGAAGATTACAAATATGGTTGCGGATTTTAGGTAATACCTTAAGTATTTGGGATTACCTCTTTAAAACCGCCTATATACCTCATTCTGGTAGAGATATTGAACTCGGATTTGACCATGTTGAAAAATGCCCTAAAGGATTTGGAGGTCAGAGTCTGGCTCCGTTTAAGAATAATGAATAAAGGAAGGGGAGATGCTAGCGCTTCCCCCTATTCTTATTGCCTATAACCTGCATGGCATTTTACACAGTAATTCATAGTGTTAGATAAGGCCTGTAGCGATTCTTGCTTATTTCTATTTTTAAATATTCTCGCCATTTCATCTGCACTGTTATGGAAATTCAATCCTATTTTTTCGAAATTTTCATCTCCAAACATGGAGCACATTTGCTTCATTTCTGGCGTTAGGCCTAATTTTGAATGGGCAATTTCAGATGCTTTGTCATAGTCATCAGTTGCAAGAAGCTGTGTAATTTGTTGAACTGCAGCTAAATGACTTCGCATATTTTTTAGTTGATGTTGCTTTTGCTTTGGATTTAAATTTAGCGAAATTCTATCATCACTTAGGTTCATCATGTTATGTGGGTGCTCTGTAGTGGCACTTTCTGTTTTTTCTTCCTTCTGCTGCTTTACGCTGTTATTACAAGAGGTTACAAATAACCCTAAAATGGTAGATGCTATAATTATGGCAGTTTTTCTCATGTCGCAAATATATAACTTACGATTATTAGTTTTATATAGGGATAATTAAATGATATGTCCCCAATGTTCCATAAACGAATAAATATGTAGTTTTACTTTAGAACAAGTACTTGCCGTTATTGTCTACTTCAACTTTTAGTTCAACTTTCTCTTCTTCAAATTTATCGTAACCAGTTTTTAGGTTGTTCCAAAAATTAATTAATTCGGGATTGCTGTTATTAAAGTTTGAATATGTCTCAAAGTTTTGAGTACTCATTTTAAAAGGGAAAATATATACAGGTATTTTATGTTGTCCTGCTTGTTTCGCATAGGTGGCATACAAGTAAATTTCTTTGATTTTTTCATTTGTCATAGGAATGCAACCAATAGTTACACAGTCGCCATGAATAAAAATGTCTCCTCCTAAATCTTCAGCATTACTCTTAATTCTGTCGGATTTATTTGGATAATTTAAACCTAATGAAAGGTAGAAACTGCTTGACGGATTAAATCGATCTATATTATAAAATCCTTCTGGTACTTGATAGTCCCCTTGTTTCCTTTTAGGGCCTAATTCTCCCGAATCTGCACAAACAGGGTATGTTATTAATAATTTGTACTTGCTATCTGTTTTGTTTTTAGCATAAAGATTAAGCAAACCTTCGGCTTTATAGGCTATGATTAAAATATTTACATCTGCTAACTCTACTCCATTTTCTTGTAATTTATCAATAACAGTTTGCTTCTTCTCTTTTATAGAAGTTCTAACACGGCTATATCTTTTTTGATTAGCTAAAAAGTCGGATTGAGCTGCCGAAATCAGGGTGGTTAGATTTAGAAGAAGTAGAGCTATTATAGTTTTTAAAGTCATAAAGTAACATTGTTTTGAATAAAATATAATGACCAACTAAGAATCTTAATGGAATAAGATGAAATTACTCAGGCAAATTCTTCAGCATAAAATCTCTAATATTACCTCCCATTATAGCAGCAATATCGGCATTGCTATAGCCAAGTTTAAGTAGTTCGTCCACAATTAATGGAAAGCCTGTTACATCAAAATGAGCAGGAATGGCTCCATCAAAATCGGTGCCCAGGCCAACGTGTTTAACCCCCACTAAATTGGTGGTATATTTAATAGCCTTAGCTGTGGCGGCTGCATTGGTACCGCAAACTGCGGCCTCAAAAACAGCAATTCCAATAAGACCTCCATTGGCAGCAATACCTTTAATATGAGCATCTGATAAATTACGAAGGTTGTTACATGTGCCTTTTACGCCTGTATGCGATACTAAAACGGGGCGTGTTGCTAGTTTTAATACATCATCAATTAGTGCAGGAGAGGCATGAGCCAAATCAACAATCATATTTAATGATTCCATTTTTTTAATTACCTGTTCACCAAAGGGAGTTAGCCCGCCTTTTTTCATTCCGTGTGCAGAGCCTCCTAGCTTATTATCAAAAAAATGGGTAGGAGCCATCATACGAATGCCTGCATCGTACATAACTTGCACATTGGTTAAATCACCTTCGAGCACTTGCATGCCTTCCACTCCTAAATAGCCTGCAGTTTGGTTTTTGTTCAATTTTCTATCTTCAATGTAGTTTTTAAGCTCTTGTTGGTTGGTAATAACCTGCAATTTGCCTTGCGATGATTTGCTAAAATTATACAGTTCTTTACATTGTTGCAAGGCTCTTTCTTTTAAGCTAAACCAAGTGGTTGGTGGGCGACCTGTGCCAAACATTAATGTGGTTATATTATCAGTTTTATCATCGTTATGCTCAAAATTCATATTCTTGGGCGTTTTACTCACAATTGTAAATGCTTGTAAAGCTACATTGGCCTCAATCATACGAGGAATATCTTCATGGCCATGACTATGCCTTTTGGTAATATCTCTTTTCCATAAGAGTACATCGCTGTGCAAATCAGCAACGAAAGGCAGATTGTAGTAGAGAGCAGTAGTTTTTTCTGAATAATGGTAAGGAGCCGCAAGAGCCACCCTATTGAACTTTTCATCAACTATTCTTGCGGTAAGTCGAGTGCCTATAAAGTATAGTAAAAACAGGCTTGCGAGAATAATTAAACTCTTTTTTAAAAATTTGGGCATGTCGTGCTAATTTAATGATTGAATAATTTAATAGACAGAATAAAAAGGTAGTAGCTATTAGATTCTACCATTCATTCCTTCTATCCTTCATTCCTTCTACCATTCACTCATTTAAAATCTTTTAATATTTTTATTTTATTTCTACCAAGCTTAATAACATTAAGGCCTTCTAATTTTTTTAATAATCGGCTAATAGCTTCTCTCGATGAGTTAAGCTCAGAAGCAATTTGCTGGTGGGTTATTTTAAATTCATCGGTTTCTAAAACGAGCTTTTTATCGTTGATGTATTTGATCAAGCGGGTATCTAAACTTTCAAAAGCAGTTTGGTCAAGAGTGGCTAACATTTCTTCGAAACGAGCCGAGTAGGTTTGCAGTATAAAATTTCTCCAGGTTCTGTAATTACGCATCCAATCATCCATATAATGAAATGGGATTAGAATAATGTGCGACTCCTTTTCGGCAATGGCCTTAATCTTGCTTTTTTCTTGATGCATACAGCAGGTAACGGTCATTACACAGGTATTGCCTCCTGTTAAATAATATAGTAAGATTTCTTTCCCGTCATCATCCTGCCTAATTACTTTTAATAACCCATCGGTAATTAGTGGAGTGCTTTTAATAAACTCACCTACTCGTATTATAGGCTCGCCTTCTTTTAGTATTATCTCTTTACCTACGTTTAAAATGGCATCTACCAATTCAGGTTCCTTAAAAAAAGGAAAATGTTTTTCAATCATTTCTCGCATAGTGCTAAAATAAAACCAAGGCGGTTCAAATAAAACTATAGCCTTGTTTTCTTTTAATTCTCACTAACCAACCAAATTCTACTATATGTTGATTATTATCTATATTAAAAGTGATATATATCACATAGGTGAATAATGGACATCATAGGCCTTTAGGGAGCTACTTATCTAATTTTGTGATAGGCAATAAGGAATTACTCATTCATAAATATACTACCATGAAAAAACAGTTTTATTCTGCGCAAGGTGTTACTTCAATAACTTGCAACAATAATGAAGAACCTCTGGTAGCAAGCAGGTCTGAATTAATGGAGGCTGGCTCATTGGTTTCAATATCACAAGGTTATGGTTATTTTAATTGGTGGTTAATGATATTAAAAACAGTGCTATGAAAGATAAAAAAAGTAATTCCAGAAGAAAATTTCTTAGCACAGGGCTTAAAATTGGTGTTGCAACTGCTGCTGGAGGGTTGGCGGCTGCAAAAATTTTAGAAGAGCCTCCTAAGAAAAGTGAAAAAATTAAAGTACTTACTACAGATGGTACGGTAATAGAGGTTGAAAAACCTGCAAATGATTGTAAAATAAACCCGTGTAGCCCTGCCAAAGGTATTGAAGCTCGAAAGGGGATACCTGGGCGTTCATTTGTAATGGTAATTGACTTGGCCAAATGCAAAAATGCAAGAAAATGTGTTGAAGGTTGTCAGAAAGGACATGACCTTTTGCCAGATCAGGAGTTAATGAAAGTTTATTTAATGAAAGATAACCCTGAAAGCGAACCTTATTGGTTTCCTAAAAACTGTTTTCATTGCGACAATCCGCCCTGTGTAAAAGTATGCCCTGTAGGAGCCACCTTTAAAAGAACTGATAATGTGGTGTTGGTAGATGCAGATAGATGTATTGGGTGTAAGTTTTGTATTTCCGCATGTCCATATTCAGCCAGAATATTAAACTGGGAAAACAAAGAGACGTATGCAAGTAACGATCCTGACTATTCGCCTGAAACACAAACGCCAGGACAGCATGGTGTGGTTAGCAAATGCGATTTTTGCCCAGATAGAGCTCGGGAAGGTAAGCTGCCATATTGTGCATCAAGTTGCCCTATGGGTGCAATATATTTTGGTGATAAAAATGAAGACACTGTAACCAATGGCGAAGAAACATTGAGGTTTAAGGAATTGATAAAAGAAAGAGTTGGTTACAGATACCTTGAGGAGCTAGGCACTGAACCCAATGTTTACTATCTGCCTCCTGTAAACAGAATGTTCCCCTACGAAAGAGGATTTAGTAACTTATCTGAAGAGAAAAAGGAGATTTTATTAAAATCGATTTCAAAACCTTAAAAAATCATATTAATGGACTCGCACTTAAAAGCTAAAGAGTTACTGGAAGAGAATAAAACTTTTATTGAAAAACCAAATAAGCAATGGTTTTTGAAAGTTTTTATACTGGCAGTTTTAATTTGTATTGGTTTATATGCCTTGGTGTTACAGATAACTAAAGGTCACTTAATTACAGGAATGAGAGACAATGTGGTTTGGGGGGTGTATATAGTTAATTTTGTATTTATACTGGGTCTTAGTTATGCCGGAGCCCTTATAGCCGGAATATTTCATTTGGCAAGAGTAGAATGGGCAAAACCATTGCAGCGAATATTGAAACTAATAACCGTATTTGCGTTAATTGTTGGTCCCGTTTATATTTTGTTGTGCTTAGGTCGACCCGAAAGGTTGCTTAACCTGTTTTTGTACCCACGAATCCAGTCTCCAATTACCTGGGATTTAATTGCAATTATGACAGACCTTATTTTTTGTATCGTTTATTTATATTTTACATACATAAAAGATTTTGCTTTGCTAAGAGACAATAGTGCAAATTTGAATTTATATGGTTGGCGTAAAAAGCTGTATAAATTTTTAGCACTGGGGTATCAAAATACACCTGAACAAAAAAAACTATTAAATCGAGCACTTGATATAATGGCAGCTATTATTATTCCTACGTCAATTATAGCTTATTCGTTATTAGCATGGTTATTTGGCATGAACCTAAAAGTAGGGTGGCATAGTGCAATGACAGCACCTTTTTTCGTTTTGTCGGCAGTTTATTCAGGCATAGCACTGTTAATTATTATAATGTGGATTTATAGAAAAACCCAAAGATTAGAAAAAGTATTTACAGATAATCACTTCTTGTATCTGGGGTTTTCATTAGTAATACTGTCTTTATTTTATGGATATTTTTATTTCAGCCAGTATATAACCGATTGGTATAATATACAAGAAACCACCAATCGTTTATTGAGCAAATACATGGATTTTTCGCAGTATGGAATCCATTTCTCAGTCGCAATATTTATGGTTGCATTTTTACCCTCTATTATTATTGGTGTGCCTTGGTTTAGGAGTATAAACAGTATAGCTATAACATCGGTATTTGTATTAGCAGGTTTATGGGTAATGAGATATTTAATGATTGTTCCTGTGCTTGAAACGCCCTATTTGCCAATGCAGGATTTTCGTGAAAGTTGGGTTCATTATTCGGCCACTTGGATTGAATGGTCTTTAACAATTGCAGGAATTGCCATTTGTGTTCTCTTTTTTGTGGTTGCATCAAAATTAGCACCAATAATACCAATAAGCGAAATGCTTGAAAAAAAAGGAGAAAATAAATTTGTTATTTTTTATAAAACTAGAAGAAAGTTGTCTAAGGGATAATAAAAATAAATGGATATGAAACCTAAATATATTTTAACTACAGCCCTATTGTTTTTATTCTTTTTTTACTATTTACCTGCTAAAACTACTGCAGCAGCAAATATTCAAAAAAAGACGAAAACCAGACTAAAAGTGTATTATGAGAAGCTTGCAAATAGCGATAAAAAAATTTCCATCATACTTTTTCAGGGTACCGGAAAAAAAATGAAAGGAATAGAAAATGCTGAACTGGTTCTAACAACTTTTGATTTGGATAATGAACGGCAACTGACTACCATTTATACTGATGCCAATGGAAATGCTATGCTTATTATTGAAGCTAAGTATTTATTTCCAAAAGATGAGCGAGGATACTCCGTTGTCAAGGTAATGTATAGTGGTAACGATTCGCTTAAAGCTGCCCAAAAAAAAGTTAAGTTTATGGATTTAAACGTTGATGTTTCTTTTGAAATAGTTGATTCCATAAAACTTATTACGGTTTCTACTTTTGAAATTGATTCGATTGGAAACCCTAAACCAATTGAAGGGGTAAAATTGAATATTGGAGTTGAGCGACTATTTAGCACACTTTATTTAAGTAAAATAGAAACAAATAAAAAAGGTATTGGAACAATGGAGTTTCCTGAAGATATAGCTGGAGACTCCATTGGCACTATTAACGTTATTGTAAAAATTGATGATAACGATGACTATGGTACAATCACTAAAGCAAAGAAAATTAATTGGGGTACGATTGTTGACTACTCTAATGTATCTGAGAATCGTTCTTTGTTTGGAGATGAGGCACCATTATGGATGATTATTTCAGTTTTTGTAGTGTTGGCAGGAGCTTGGTATCATTTTATACTGGCTATTTATAAAGTATTAAAAATAAAAAAAATAGAACCAAAAATATTAAACGAACCTTTGTAAACAAAAAAACATAATTTAATAAACAAATATAATATTCACTTTAAACTTTAGTAAAATGAAAACAAAACTTAATTCAATTCTAATCTTTGGTATCATTGCTGCTTTTGCTTTTTCAATAGCAGCTTTTAAACCGCCTCAGGAAAAATGGACGGTGCCAGAAAAATACAAAAACATGGAAAATGAGTTTGCCGGTGAAGATGAAGACGGTATAGGAGAAGAACTTTATATGCAACACTGCAAATCCTGCCATGGGAAAGAAGGATTTGGCGATGGCACCAAAGCCAAGGAGCTCGAAACAGAAATGAAGGATTTAACTTCAGAAGAAGTCCAATCGCAAACTGATGGTGAGCTTTATTACAAAGCCATTATTGGGCGTGATGAAATGCCAAACTTTGAAAAGAAAATTGATGATGATGAAGATAGATGGATGGTTATAAATTACGTGAGAACGTTAGCTGAGTAGTTAAACAAATAAGTAAAAAAGGGGAGCTTACGCCCCCTTTTTTGTTGTAAACAATTACTTACTAGCTAATATAAACCTAGGCTTTGGGCTGAAGTAGATTCTAAAAGGTAACAAAGGGGTTTTTAAGGCTTAAATAATTCGAGTTTAAGAGGATTTTTTGTAGATTACTGTATCTCTTATTAATAATTAAAGTTTGTTATGTCAGTTATTGAGAATGATAACGATTCTAATCAAAAAGCTTTATTATATAGAATCCGGTCTTTGGAGAAACGCCTGAGTAAAATAGAATCAATTCTCAGAGTTGAGTGGAGAGGTGAAATAGAAAGACCTGAATCAGGGGAGTTATCAGAAGAAGTATTTACGGCAGCAGGCACAGAATCTAGAATTGTTGAATACGGACTGGCATGGCTTGGTAGTATTGTATTCCTATTGGGTATCGTATTTTTAATGTCATACATCGAAAGCATTGGATACTTGATTTTATCAAAAATCATTGCTTACATCTTCACTTTATCACTTCTTACATTCTCCTATTTTTCACAAAAATCTTTTCCTATTCTGGCAAATGTACTCAAAATATGCAGTCCACTGCTACTGTATTATATTACAGTAAGGCTACATTTTTTTGCAGAACAACCATTAATAACGCAAAAAGTAATTGTTGTTATTCTACTGTTTATTCTTATAGGAGTTCAGTTTTACAATGCCCTACGTAATAATTCGGAATTTCTGGGAACCATAGCATTATTTCTTTGTATAACAACGGCTGTGTTCATTGATTCTGCCTACGTTACTCTTCTAATTCTTATACTAACTGCCCTAGGTGCTCATGTCTTATTTAACTATAAATTATGGTGGAGATTGTATATTTTTTCTTTGTTTATGGTTTACCTGGCTCATTTAGTATGGTTGTTTAGCAACCCAATTATGAGCCATCAAATGAGATTGATTGAATTGCCTCAGTACAGCATTTTGTTCTTGTTTGGATATGCAATTATTTATTCTCTATCAGTTTTTACTCCGAAAGAAAAAATAGAATCAAATACGGTTTTAATCTCAATTTCTATATGGAATGCCTTATGCTTTTCGTTCTTGTTACTAATTATAATACCCACTTTTTATAATCAAAATTACCCATTAATTTTTAGTGCTATTGCGCTATACTCTCTTTTATTTTCGGTAATTTTAAAACTAAAGCTAAGTAGAGATTTTGCCCCAGCAACGTATGCATGTTTTGGGTTTATGGCTTTTAGCATTGCAATATATGGTTATTCAGGATTGCCCAGTGCCTATTCTCTACTTGTGTTGCAAAGTTTTTTGGTAGTGTCTATGGCTCTGTGGTTTAAATCTAAAATTATAGTAGTTGTTAATTCAATTCTATTTGTTTCCATATTATTTATTTATCTTACTACCTCAGACTCTGTTGTTGTTAGTTTTGCTTTTGCATTCACCGCTTTAGCCACTGCACGAATATTAAATTGGCAAAAAGAGCGGCTTACATTGAAAACGGATGTTTTTAGGTATATATACTTGCTAATAGCTTTTTTTATGATTCTCTATAGCCTAAATAAAGCTTTGCCAAGCTATTATGTTACATTGGCCTGGACAGCAACCGCATTCGGGTTCTTTCTTCTTAGTATTTTGCTTAACAATAGTAAGTACCGCTACTTATCTATTTTAACCATTCTGGTTACCGGTGTCCATTTGTTTTTTATTGATTTAAGCAGAATGGCTGTTGGCTATAGAGTTATCGCATTTTTAGTTTTTGCTATTATCTCTCTTGGGGTTTCTCTGTACTACACAAAACGAATTCGGAAAGAATAAAACAAACCCAAGTTGACCCTGATAAAATGAGCATCTGATTTAATACAATAGTGGGCATGACAAAAATCATATTTATAAGGCAGTCAATGGTTGATATTTGACAGGAAGTTGTAATAATAGCAGAAAACAGTACCTATAACCCATAAACCTTCCTCAATGAAACTCCCCAAGTCTTATTATAACCTTATCTCATTTATAGGAACAGTTATAGCAGGCATAAGCTTGTTCATGATTATTACATTTAGTATAGTAGGGTACTTATACGAAAGTACAAGCTCTTACATTGGCCTCTTTACGTATATTATTATTCCAGGATTTTTGGTGGTTGGATTAATTATTATCCCCATTGGGATGATGGTTGAAATTAAGCGCAGAAAAAAAAGAGAGCTTGAATATATTAAAAAAGGCTGGCCAATTATTAATTTAAATGTTGCTAAATACAGAAATGCCATCTTTATTTTTAGTGTAGGCACCATTGTGTTGGTTATTCTTTCTTCAATTGGTAGTTACGAGGCGTTTCATTATACCGAATCAAATGAATTTTGTGGCACATTATGCCATGAGGTAATGGAACCCGAATACGTTGCTTATCAAAACTCTCCTCATGCCAGAGTTAGGTGTGTTGAATGCCATGTAGGTACTGGTGCTGACTGGTATGTAAGATCTAAGCTATCGGGGTTAAGGCAAGTATATGCTGTTTTAACTGATGATTTTAACCGACCTATAGAAACACCAATCCATAACCTTAGGCCTGCACGCGAAACCTGTGAAAAATGCCATTGGCCCGAGAAGTTTTACTCAAGGCAATTGCGCCAAACCAAACACTTTTTATCAGACAGCCTAAATTCGGAGTGGAAGATTGCCCTTAAAATGAAAATAGGAGCCGAGCATAGTGCTTTAGGGCTTTCCGAAGGAATCCATTGGCATATTAACCCTGATGTAAAAATAGAATATATTCCTAAACGGGATAATAGAAAAGCAATTCCTTGGGTTAAATATACCAATCTCGAAACAGGAGAAGTTACCTTGTATGAAGATGTTGATAAGCCGCTTAGTGAAAAAAAAATGGCTAAGGCGGTAATTAGAAATATGGACTGTATGGATTGTCACAACCGGCCTTCGCATCATTATTATACCCCACAGGAATTTATCGACCACGCAATAACTGCAGGAGATATTCCTAAAGACCTTCCATTTATAAAAAAGATTGCTATGGATTTGTTTAAAGATCCTTATGATAATAAAGACACGGCTATTCATACCATAAAAACCTATACAAAAGAGTTTTATACTGAAAAAATGCCTAAAATTCTTGAAACCAGAGAAGCGGATGTTGATAAGGCAATTGAAGGTATGATATATGAGTTTTCGCAGAATATTTTTCCAGCGATGGGGGTAAGTTGGGATGAATATGAAAGCCACATTGGCCATGTAACCTATAATGGCTGTTTTAGGTGCCATGATGATAACCATAAAAGCGAAGATGGTAAAGTGATATCTAAAGATTGCAATTTATGTCATACAATAGTGCTACAAGGAAAGCCTGGAAAAGAGCAGTTTGCTTCAATTATGGATTCTCTTGAATTTATACACCCTAAAAAACTTAAAAATGGGTGGGATGAAGATTTATGTACGGAATGTCATAGATATTTGTATTGATTGGCTTTATATTACTCTTAATAGATTCCAATGATTTTCGTCAAGTCTAAGTGTGATCTTAATCACATAAAAAGCAAACTTTAATTATAGAATTTCTTTTAAAGAAATGCCAACTTCATAATTAAATATTATATACAGTAGAAAAACCTGTTCTGTTATTGTCTCGCTGGTATAATACGTTTACCAGTACAGAATTAATTATTGTTCTAATATTTTGAGTATAAGGCTTTTCTTAAAGTAAGCTTTTCAAGCATAGGGGAATGGATATAGAAAAAAACAAACAATCAAGGAGGACGTTTATGTCAAAAACGGTTCCTGTTGCAATTGGAGCAATTGGTGGGGTTGGTCTTGTTGCTCAATCGTGCAAAGATAAAGGAGAAATGGTATCGCTATTATCTCCTGACGGGGAACTTGTTCAGGTAGAAAAATCTTCTATGCTTCCTGTTACTCCTGCCGAGGCCAGAAAAGGAATTCCCGGTAAACAATTTGTTATGGTCATTGATCTTGCCAGGTGTAGAAACGCAAGGAAATGTGTTACCAAATGCCAAAAAATGCACGACCTGCCACCTGAAGATGAGTGGATAAAAGTATTTCTGATGCAGGACAGTAATGACACAGCTCCTTACTGGTTTCCCAAGCCTTGTTTTCATTGCAATCAACCACCTTGTGTAAAAGTTTGTCCGGTTGGGGCTACCTATAAGCGTACAGATGGCCTGGTTCTTATAGATAATGAGCGTTGCATCGGGTGCAAATTTTGTATGACAGCCTGCCCTTATTCTTCAAGGGTTTTTCAATGGAAAGAGCCAGAGGAAACCAAATTTGCCGATAGGGCATATTCTCCTGAAACCAGCACCCCACACAAAGTAGGAACGGTAGGCAAATGCGATTTTTGTGCAGATATGGCACGCCAGGGTAAACTGCCCGATTGTGTTACAGGCTGCCCCAATGGGGTTATATTTTTTGGCGATAAAAACGAAGATATTGTATCAAATGGAACAGAATCATTCCGCTTTAGCGAGCTAATATACGACCGTGCAGGGTATCATTTTATGGCAGAGCTGGGAACACAACCCAATGTGTACTACCTGCCTCCGGTTGACCGCCTGTTTGATTATGAAAAAGGGTTTAGCACCCTTACGGATGAGCAAAAGGGATTTTACAAAAAATCTATTGTTAAAAAGCACTAACTGATATATGAAGCTCGACCAAAAATCTTCTAAAATGTTAGCCTATTTTACCTCTCAGATGGTGAAAATAAGCAAGCCGGGCATGGTATGGCTTGCAATAGCATTTGTGTTTATTTTGGGTGGTTTATATGCGCTAATTGTACAAATTATTGAAGGCCACATTGTTACAGGTATGCGCGATAATGTGGTTTGGGGTATATTTATAGCAAACTTTATTTTCTTTATTGGCATTAGTTATGCAGGTGCACTAATATCGGGCATACTGCATTTACTCAGGGTAGAATGGCGAACACCTATTATACGAATTGCCGAAATTATTACGGTTATTTCAACCTTAATTGGCCCTGCCTATATTTTATTATGTATGGGTCGTTTAGACAGGCTCCATCATTTAGCTTTATTTGGCAGAATCCAATCACCTATTATTTGGGATGTGCTGGCTATTACAACCTATCTTATTGGCAGCATTATATTTTTGTACCTGGCATCTATTCGCGATTTAGCTGCATTAAGAGATTACCCCTTTAAGAGTAAATGGAGGAATAAAGTGTATAAAATATTAGCGGTTGATTTTAACGGCACTCCAAAACAAAACAGGTATTTAGACCGCAGCCTCGATATTATGTCGGCCATAATAATACCCCTGGCTGTGCTTGTTCATTCGGTTTTAGCCTGGATTTTCGGTATGACCCTGCGCCCGGGATGGCACAGTACTATTTTTGCTCCATATTTTGTGATTGCGGCTGTTTTTTCAGGTACTGGGGTGCTTATTATAGCCATGTGGGTATTTAGAAAATACTACAAGCTGGAATCGTACATTACCAAAATTCATTTTAATTACCTCGGTATAATACTAATGATTTTAGGTGCACTGTATGCATATTTTACTTTTAGCGAATATTTAACCAGTTGGTATGGCTCCGAAACCTGGGAAATGGAAGTGCTTTATAAACTATTTAACCCCAATGAATATTGGTGGTGGTTTTTCTTTGCAGCCATTATTGGGGTTGTATTGCCCATAATAGTCATTCTTATTCCTAAGTTTAGAAATATTAACAGCATTACGGCAGTTTCTGCAATTGCGGTATTAGCACTTTGGGTAAAACGTTATCTGATAATTATCCCTACCCTGGAAGCTCCCTTGCTTCCTTTACAGGATATGAGGCCAGAGTATATTCATTATACACCCACCTTAATTGAGTGGCTTCTAACTTTTGCAGGAGTTGCCCTGTTCTGTATGTTGTTTTTCCTGTTTTCTAAGTTTCTGCCCATTTTACCTGTGGTAAAAGCCGATGAGGGCAATTATGCGCAATTAAGAAAAACGGCTATGAAACGGGTAATAAAGCGAAAAGTAAAGGAAACAGAAAAGAAGGAGTCTGAAAAGATTAAAGATTTATAAAACACAGTTTTAAATGAAAAGTTTGTATAAGCATATTTTAATAATCGGGTTAGTTGTAATAATTGCTGCCGGTAATGTGTTTGCACAAAAAAATAAAAAGAAAACCACACGCATTAGTGTTGAATATGTTAAAGACCATAACAAAACAGAAACCCTCGTTGCTAAGCTCAGGGTAAAAGAAAAACGGTATATATCTTTAAATGATGCTATAGTGAAGTTTTATAGTGTTAGCGATACATCTGTATTACTGGATAAAATACGAACTAATAAGGATGGAGAAGCAATATTTGTAATTGGAGATAATCCCAAAATTTTTAAAGACTCGTTAGGTTTTATGGCTTTTGAGGTTGAATACGATGGCAGCACTTCACTTAAAGGTTCCAATAAAAAAATAGCTGTAAAGCAATCGAACCTGGAGGTATCATTTTTTCAAAAAGACACTATTAAATTCATAGAGGTTGAAGCAAATGAAATAGGTGGCAATAATCAAACCTCTCCTGTTAAAGGGCTTAAAGTGTTGTTTTACGTTAAAGGAACTTTTAGCCTATTCAATTTTGCTAAAGAAAAAACAGATAACAAAGGAAAGATTAAAATTGAATTTCCAGTTACTATGCCGGGAGATACCAATGGAGAACTAACAATTGTTGCAAAAGTTGAAGAAGATGATATATATGGTACTGTTGAATCAATGGGTGAAATAAACTGGGGCATTCCTGTGCCACTGGTTAAAGAAAAACAGCGAGGGCTGGGCGATACAGATGCTCCTCTATGGATGGTTTATACCTTAATTACCCTGCTATCAGCAGTGTGGTTTCATTACCTGTATGTAATTTTTATGATTATTAAAATAAAACTGGCAAAAAGAAGCTTTTAAAAAATGGCAAATAAAAAAAATAAACATTCAAGGAGACAATTCTTTTCTAAAACGGTTCCGGTTGCTATAGGCACAATTGGTGGTGTGGGGCTGGTAGCACAATCGTGCCAACAAGCTAATAATGATGAAGAAAAAATTTCTCTCCTGTCTGCAGATGGCCAACTTGTGGAAGTAAATAAATCTGCTTTAACAAAAGTGCCATACAAACCTGTGCCTCCGGATGAAGCCCGAAAGGGAATACCTGGTAAACATTTTGTTATGGTAGTAGATTTGGCACGTTGCCGAAATGCCCGAAAATGTGTAAAATCCTGCGACCACCATCACCAGCTTACACCCGACCGCCCTTTTATTAAGGTACTGCGCATGCAGGATAATAAAACTTCAGCGCCCTATTGGATGCCAAAAAAGTGTTTTCACTGCGATAACCCACCCTGTGTAAAAGTTTGCCCTGTGGGAGCCACCTATAAACGATCCGATGGACTTGTGCTTATTGATAACGAACGGTGTATAGGTTGCCGTTTTTGCATGGCTGCCTGCCCTTACTCCGCACGTGTTTTTAATTGGGGAGAACCTAAACACCAAGATGGAGATCGCCCATATTCGCCTGAAACAAGTATTCCAAGCCAGGTTGGTACGGTTGAAAAATGCGATTTCTGCCCTGATATGTTACGCCAGAATAAGGTGCCTCATTGTATTACAGCCTGCCCAAATGGAGCCTTATACTTTGGCGACCGCAATGCTGATTCGGTAACCAATGGAAGTGAAACCGTGCGGTTAAGCACGTTGCTTAAAGACAAGGCTGGTTATAGATACCACGAAGAGCTTGGAACCGAACCCAATGTATATTATTTGCCACCGGTTGACAGGTCATTTCCATTTAAAGAGGCTCCTGAAGGACAACCAAGCTAATATAAAGTTATGATAAAAAACGAAAATATATCAGATGAGCAGTTCAATCAAAAGGTTGAGAAGGATTTACTGGCTCATTTAACAGTCAACCAAAAAAGAAACAATATTTTTATATTCCTTTTGATTGCCATTGTACTAGTAGGAATGTTTGCGTATTACCGGCAAATAAGGTATGGTTTAATAGTAACCTCTATGCGCGATTATACTTCCTGGGGGGTGTATATTTCTAACTTTGTATTTTTTGTGGCTATAAGCCTGGTAGGTTCATTAATAAGTTCAATGCTTAAATTATCTAAAGCAACCTGGTCAACTCCGCTAACACGTATTTCCGAAATAATTGCCATTGCAGCTATTTTTTGTGCCAGTATTATAATTATTGTAGATATGGGCCGACCCGATCGGTTTCTTAATGTAGTAATATACGGGCGTATTCAATCTCCAATACTTTGGGATGTAATGATAATTTCTACCTATTTGGTTATAAGCATACTATTGCTTTACCTTTCCTTAATACCCGACCTAGCTCTATGCCGTGACAAATTAACAGGCGTATCAGGTGTAAGAAAATGGTTTTACCGGGTGTTTTCTGTAAACTGGAAAGGGAGCCCCGAGCAATACAAAATACTTCATAGCATTATCGCTATGTTATCAATAGTTGTGTTACCTATTGCATTTGCTATACATACGGTTACTTCCTGGTTATTTTCAACAACCTGGCGGCCGGGATGGGACAGCACAAACCTCGGCCCTTATTTTGTATCCGGTGCCTTAATGGCAGGGGCAGCAGTAATTATTGTTGCTATGTACTTTATACGCAATGTTTATAACCTAAAGGAGTATCTTACCGACAAGGTTTTTGACCACATGGGAAAATTGCTTGTACTGCTATCTTTAATATACCTGTATTTTAATATAAATGAGTATCTGGGGCCGGCTTTTAAAATGGTGGGTGTAGAAGGTGAGCATATTATTGAATTATTTGTTGGAAAATATGCCGGTATGTATTGGGCAGTACAAATACTTGGACTAATACTGCCCATCGTAATTTTAAGTTTTGCCTGGGGAAGAAAACCACTACCCATGCTAATCATATCTATGTTAGCACTTTTGGGAGCCTGGTTTAAACGATTTTTAATTGTAATACCATCACTGCAACACCCTTATTTACCTATTCAGGATGTTGATGAATCGTATCGGCATTACATACCCACATGGGAAGAGTGGGCAATTACATTTGCTTCATTTGCCGCTTGTTTATTAATTATTACGTTTCTATTACGGGTGCTTCCTGCAATTCCGATATGGGAAATGAAAAGAGGAGTTGAACCTAAATCACAAGAGGCATGAAAACGATTTTAACATTATTTACAGCTTTAATGCTATCGGGGTTTACAGGTTGGGCTTATCTGCAAAACCCAGAAAAAGCCCCCGTACGAATTTACCTCGAACATTTTAAAAGTTTGGATAAAAATCAGCTTTCTGTAAGGGTATTAGCCAAAATAAATAAACGCTACAAACCTGCTTCAGGTGTTGAAGTAACACTTTATGCCACCGAAATTTCGGCAACCCAATTAGTAGGAACAATTACAACTGCTAACGATGGAACCGGTATATACACCTTTAGTAAGGAACAAAGAGAGGTGGCAGAAAGCACAAAAACTGCTACTTATTATGCCGTTGTTAATGAGAGTGAAAAGTTTAAGGCGAAAGAAACCAAAATAACTATCAGGCAGGTAAACTTAGACGCACGTTACTTTATTGAAGATTCGGTAAAACAAATACAGGTTTATGTAACAGAAACTGACTCCGTTGGAAATAAGGTTCCTCAGAAAAAAGTAAAAATTAAGTTTCTTGTAGAACGCCCTTTAAGCCCATTGCCCATAGGAGGCGATTATCATGTTACGGATAAAAAGGGAAGTGCATCTGTTGAGTTTCCTGATGATTTACCAGGGGGAGCAGAAGGTTATGTAAAACTGCTTGTGCGGATTGTAGAAAACGATGATTATGGCACAGTAGAGGTTTCTGACGTTAAACAATGGGGTATTCCTACTTTTTATAGCGATATAACAGCCAAAAGGTCATTATGGGCATCTGGGGCAAACGTTCCAATTCCATTATTAATTGGCATTTTTAGTTTAATTATTGTTGTATGGGGAATGATATTTTATATGGTGTATAAAATTTTTATGATTAGGAAACTTGGTATGTAAATTAATATTAATAGGTAATCAACTAAATTAAATAAACTAAAACTAATGTTAAACTAAATGAGTAAAACTATGAAAAAAGAGAAAATTCTTAATGTATCGCTATTCGTGCTGGCTTTTGTTGCTTTTGCGCTATTTGCCTTTAAACCGGCAGTAAATTACCAGGAAGCCTGGGTAGTTCCTGATAAGTACAAAAATATGGAAAACCCTGTAGCCGATGACGAAGAGGCGTTGGAAATAGGAGGCGAATTGTACGATAAGTATTGCAAATCCTGCCACGGAAAAACCGGGCTGGGAGATGGCCCTAAAGCTGCCGAACTTGATACCCCCAGTGGAGATTTTACCACGGAAGAATTCAAGTCCCAAACTGATGGCGAGTTGTTTTATAAAACAACTTTTGGCCGTGATGACATGCCCACTTTCGAAAAGAAAATTTCGGATGAAGAGGAACGTTGGATGGTAGTGACTTATGTAAAATCACTGGAATAGACTGCTGTAATTGTTATTTTGTTTTTGCCACACTGGTTTATTTATTAAACAGTGTGGCAATTTTTTTGTAAAAATTTGTATTTGTTAAATTATTATACCTAATTTGCTTATACATAAGAACATTAGGTATATGTATTCAAACGAATTAGTACGAGGAACGCTTAAAACAATCATCCTTCAATTACTTGGAGAGCAAGATCAGATGTATGGGTATGAGCTAAGTAAATTAGTAAAGGAGCGTACCAAAGAAAAGATTGTGCTTACCGAGGGTGCGCTATATCCTATTTTGCATAAGCTTGAAAAGGATAAATTGGTAGTAACCAATTTGGAAAAGGTGGGTAACCGAACACGTAAGTATTATGCGCTTACTTCAAACGGGAAAACAAGTGCGAAGGAAAAAAAGAATGAGCTACTTGAATTTGTAGAAACACTTAAAGTGTTAATGGAACCAAAACCCATTGCATTATGCAATTATTAGCAGACGAGCAAATTAAACATATCGAAGAAAGACTTGCCCTTGCGAGCCTTACAAACACCTCATTATCAATTGACATACTAGATCATATTTGCTGTATGATCGAAGAGCGGCTGGATTTAGGTTGGGAATATCCCAAGGCAGAAAAAGAGGTTTTTAACCAGATGGGGGTACTGCAAATTCAAGCCATTGAACATGAAACAAACATTTTAACTCAAAATAAATTAATTATGAAAAAACGAACAAAAATTACGGGGTTGGTTGCCATCGTTTTAATGACAACAGGCTTTATTATGAAAATGATGCATTTGCAAGGAGCAGCACTTGTTTGGGCAATTGGTGTTTTTGAAGCAACCTTTGGCTTTGCCTTGTTTTTAACCGTAGATCGGTTTAGATATGAGACATCGGTAAAAGGAAAGGTAGCAAGTATTATAGGTTATTTAGGTTCAGCTTTCTTTATTTTAGGTTTTGGATTCAAATTACTTAGTTGGCCCTTTGCCACCAATGCCATGATTATTGGAGGCTTAGTTTTACTTGTGTATTTTATAATGAACAACTCTTTTCGGAATCAAGAAAAATTATCGTAGAAACAAGCACTCAAAAAAGAGCAACATTCTACTCAAGTGTTGCTTCTTTTTGCTTAATGCCTACA
>Ga0256834_1001042_pt1 | contig 19340 bp, 15 predicted proteins | sample 4281140metaG_FD_190536 | JGI IMG/M metagenome (GOLD analysis project Ga0256834, IMG submission 190536) | Hydrothermal vent microbial communities from East Pacific Rise, Pacific Ocean - 4281-140 | ecosystem: Environmental > Aquatic > Marine > Hydrothermal vents | place: Pacific Ocean: East...
AAATAGGAGGAACTATTATGAAAGATGTTATGCATGCAGTTATTTTTGGTTTTAAAGAGATTCTGCATTGGGATGTTATGAAGTATGCACTTATTAGCGGTCTGTTAGTTAGTGTTTTATGGGGTGTGATTGGTTATCTACTTTGGGGAGTGCTTGTATCGATAGGAAGTAACATACTAGAGCTTATACCCTTTTCGATGATTCGCTCAAACGGTGCTTGGATGCTCTCCTCCTTTCTTTGGTTTCAACTAGTTTTATTGACCTTTGCTTTGATTTTTGCATTTTTTGGGAATCTCATCTTGAGAAGTGTTTCTAAGGATAAATATACCTCTTTTTCAATAATTATTATCATTTCTAGTGCAATTTTTTGGTCTGTTATATGGTTTTTTCAAGGAGATTATATCTATAGCCAATTTTTACAACTTTTAACTTGGCTTCCATTTGAAACGATAGAAAAAGGGATAGGTTATATGATAGCTGCTTATCTTATCTATAATGCTATCGTTATAACGATGGTGTTTGTTGTAAATATTTTTAGCAAGCCTCTAATCAAAGGTGTTCAAATGAGACATTTTCCAGACGATGAAGCAGTAAAAAATCATGCGATTAAAACCATAGGTTATACGATAAAAGATAGTGTTATCTTTGTCATTCTATCACTTATTTTATTTCCATTTCTTTTTATACCTATTATAAATATCATCATTTTAATTGCTTTATGGGTTTGGCTTGTAAGAGATACCTTTAGATATGATGCTGCTTCTTTGTTATTTGATAAAATAGATAAAGAGAAGTTAAAAGAGCATAACTTAGCGACATGGGTAATTAGCTTTATCACGGCACTTTTTAACTTTGTACCTGTACTTAATATCTTTGGTCCGTTTTTTGGTGAAATATCAATGTTTCATTATCTTAAAAGTAAAAAAATTAAAAGGAGTTTGTGATGAAAAAAATTATCGCAGTCTTAAATGATTTCAAAACCGCTGACGATGTACTTGAAAAAGCTTTGGAGTTATCTTTTAAGCAAAGAGCTATGTTGGAAATACTATATGTTCATGAAGAGCCTCTGTTTGATATACCTGATTATTTTCGTTCAGATGAAAGTATAAAAAACAATCTTCTAGACAAAGATAAAATTAAAAAAGAGATTGAAAATAGAGTCTCAAAAATCAAAAAGGATCACGACTTTGCAGTTTTAGTCTATATCAATGATACAGCAGATAGATTAGCAACACTGATAAAAGAGGATAGTGATGTTTTTGTCATAACAGCATATCATGAAAAAATCACAAAAAAACTGCTAAAAAAGAGCCATTTTCCAGTGCTAGTTATAAAAAATAGTACAAAAGAGTATAAAAAGATAGTTATACCAGTTGATTTAAGTGAAAATTCATTGCCTTGTATCAGTTTTGCACAAACTTTATTTGAAAAGGACAAGATGCAACTTCTGTATGATTATCGTTATATTATTGATGTCTCTTTAATAGACGCAGATTATTTAGGAATTTCAACTTCAGCACCAATAATGGACACACAAATTAATCAACAAAGGGAAGAGGATGATAAAAAAACATTTGAAGATTTAAAAAACAAAACAGGATTAAAAGGTGATTTTATAGAAGAATCTCTATCTGTTGAAGAAGATTTATCTCAGTTTATCAATGTAAATCATTCTGATTTGACAATTTTGTGTTCAGATGAGGAAGATTCTCTTTTTTCAAAATCAATCTCTTTTACATTATTAGGAGTACTTATGACTGATATCTTAATTTATAAACATCATACAAAATAAAGGAAGGGGTCTGACTTCTGACTTTCTAAAAATTTAAGAATAAAAAGTCGATTTTCAAACCCCGTTGACTCCACATTATTGTGAATATTTAAATTTTAATCCAGAAAAATTGAGCACACCATCTTTAAAACTAACTGTTTCCCGTTTCCCTCTCCCAAGACCTTCATTAATGGCTTCATCATCATTGATAACTCTTAAAATATCTGTTGATTCTTCCTCACCTAATACAGATTTTAAGAGTAAAAATCCATCTTCTATGAAAAGAAAGATATCTGGATATTGAGAACTTTTAGGCTCATCTTGATTTATGATGGTATATTTCCCCAAACGATTTTGCCATGCATCTGGTATTGGGTGCTGTACTACTTTTACTGCAACTATAACAGTTTGTTTGTTTTCTACAATAATATCTTCTCCATCGATATGCTGTGTATAAAGCTCTAACCCTTCTAAATATACAGAGATATAGGTTCCATCATCTGTTTTTATCAATGGTATGGATTCACCTGATGCTTCAATAGAATAGGTCTCATTTGAGTCTTTAATTATGTTGATTTTACCACCAAGGATACTTGATATATAGGTTCCTTCAATTGAAAAATCACTGCTTACTTTCTCGTTAGCGGTATCAAGAAGAAGTTTTTTACCTGTTTTTGTCTCCCACGCTTTTTGTAGTAGTGTTGTTGCTATCTCCTCAGCATTTGCATTTGAGCTGTTGGTTAAAACAACGACACCAAGTTTAGAATCAGGTGCAACCATAAAAGAAGCACCATGAGCGATAGTGTCTCCATCATGCTGATAGACAGCCTCGTTATCAGGTAATATATCTGTTTTGATAAACCATGATAGACCTATTTTTACTATTTTCATATCAAGGTCAAGTTTAACATCCCTGTTTTGGATGATAAACATCTTTTTCAAACTATCTGAAGTTATGACCTGTTTGCCATTGATATTACCTTGATTATTTACCATTATAGCTAATTGACTCAGGTCAGTTACTGTTGTGTTTAATGCTCCTGCTGGAACTGAACCAAGAGGATACTCTCGCACTTCTTCGTTTTGAGTGTAAGCTTTTGATGCCATCTCTCCAGTAAGCTCCATTTCAAGATCTGAATCATGCATACCCATAGGATGGATAAGAACTCTTGTTACATAATCAGCATAAAGTTCACCAGATGTCTCCTCAATAGCACTTCCTAACAAACTGACCCCTAAATTTGAATAGCTAAAAATCTTGTTTGGTTCATAGGCAACATAACTATCCTTAATCACATCAACAAGTTGATTATAGGGAAGTGGATTTTCAGCAAACATTCTATCTTCCCAGTCAGCTGGCAATCCAGAATGGTGTGTCATAATATTTCTAGGTGTGATTGCATCAGTAGAATCAAATCTACTTTTTATACTAAATTTGGGCAAATAAGTTTTGAGAGGGGTATCGATATCCATTTGCCCCTCTTCAACAAGCTTCATCGTTGCCATCCCTGTAAATAACTTGGTAATTGAACCTGCACGGTAGCGTGTTTTTGGTGTTGCTTCTATGTTGTTTGCCTTGTCGGCATATCCAAATCCTTTTTGCCAAACAATCTTTTGGTTGTCAATTAAGGCTATTGAAAGACCTACCGTTTCATTCTCTTTCATATGGATTGGTATATACCAATCCATAAACTTTTCAACAGAGCTATAATTGGTATTGTCTGAAGAATTAGACGATCCACAACCTATAAGTAATGCCGTAATCAAGGTTAATAAACCTATTTTTTTGATTTTCATCTGTTTTCCTTTATCATTAAATTTTAGATAGGGGTATTGTAATTGAATAAAATGTGAAAAAAATGTGGTAGAACAATGTGCAAGATTTAAGTGTAAACCTCCCCTAAATTAGATCTACTCTAAACAAAATAATTTTTTCTTAGGTATATTCTAAACAAAACCTTTCATTATCATGATAATTATTACAGATATCAAATCAAAAGATTTGATAAGATAATATTATAAGTCTAAATATGAAAAAGGCTTTTGCACATGAAAATTTATGATATTCAATTATTCCAAGAGTTAGATGAATCATTAATAGAGGAGATTAACCAATGTGCGAAACTTGTTGGATTTAAAAAAAAGCATCCACTCTTTTGTGGAGATGAATTGTTAAACTATTTTTATATTATCATCAGTGGGAAGATGAAAACTTATCAACTAAATCTAAACAATGCAAAAGAACAGACAATTTTTATCCTCAAGTCTGGAGATATGATTGATACAATTACCCTCCTAGATGCAAAACCACATGATGTTATGCATGAAGCTTTAGAAGATATCCAGATGATACAACTCCCCATAGAAAAAGTGCGAAATTGGATTAAACACAATAAAGATTTTGGTCAAAAGTTTTTCTTATATCTTGCTTCTCAGATGCGTCATATTGAAGAGTTAGCCACTGATATATCTCTTCACAATACATCACAGAGATTAATAAAACTACTTGTACACAACATAGACCCAGAAAATAAACAAGAGTACAATATCATGCACGGTCTCTCCCATAGTGAAATTGCTAAACTAACAGGAACAGTTAGAAATGTGGTTGAACGCCATTTGCATCAATTAAAAGATGAAGGAATCATAGAGATAAGTCATAGAAACCTTCTCATAAAAAACATACAAAAACTTTTGGAAAAATTATAAAATATGAAAATTTATGATATTTATCTATTTCAAGGATTAGATGAATCACTAATAAAAGAGATTAATGAGTATACAAAATTAGTAGAGTTTAAAAAAGGAGAACCGCTCTTTTGTGGGGATGAATTGATGCATTATTTTTATATTATAGTAAGTGGAAAAATGAAAACTTACCAACTTAATCTAGACAATGCAAAAGAACAAACAATTTTTATCCTCAAATCTGGAGACATGCTTGATACAATTACACTGCTTGATGCAAAACCTCATGATGTTGTACATGAAGTTTTGGAAGATATACAAATGTTGCAAATACCTATAGAAAAAGTGAGAGAATGGATAGCAACTGATAAAACTTTCAACCAAAAATTTTTTCCATATCTTGCCTTACAAATGCGTAGTATTGAAGAGTTAGCAACTAACATGTCTCTTTATAATACATCAGAGAGATTAATAAAACTACTTTTACAAAATCTAACCCCAAATAACAAACAAAAACACAATCTTATACACGGTCTCTCTCATAGTGAACTTGCTAAACTTATAGGAACAGTTCGACATGTGATTGAACGCCATTTACATCAATTAAAAAATGAAGGTATCTTAGAGATAAATCACAAACATCTTTTTATAAAAAACATGCAAAAACTTTTAGAAAAGCTATAATACCACTTAAGCAGTATTATCTTTTGTCTCTATTTGATATAATTGAATCAAGGAGCTTAAGATGCTAAACACCATTAACAATGTTCTCGTTGTTTTAAATGATTTTGAAGAGCTAGATGATATTCTTAAAAAAGCATTAGTGTTTTCTATAAATGAAAAAACTATTTTAGAAATATTATTTGTATATGAAAAATCATTATTTGATGTACCAGATTATTTTCATCCAAAAGATAGCTTTATAGATAAAGAAAAAATCAAAACAGAGATTAAAAACAGACTTTTAAAACTTGGAAAGAGTAATAATTATGCAATCTTAGTCTTTATTGATGATACTATAGATAGAGTATTAACTCAAACAAAAAAAACAAAAGATACACTTATTGTTACCACTTATAAAGAAAATATCACCCAAAAGTTAGTCAAAAAAAGTAGCTCCTCTTTTTTAATTATAAAAAATAAAAGTTCTTTATATAAAAATATCATCTTACCAGTTGACTTAAGCAAATATTCTCTTAAATGCATCAATTTTGCAAAAACAGTTTTTCCACAAAGTCAAATGAAGCTCTTGTATGATAACAATATCGTTTTAAATCAAAAAATCCAAGCAGAAAAAAAAGAGTTATTTGAAAAATTAAAAAAAGAGACAAACCTTGATGGTTATTACACAAAAGAGCATATTATTAGTGAAATAGATTTTATAGAAGAGTTTTATACTATAGAGAAACATTTAGCATCTTTTATAAACAAAGATGATTTTAATTTGACTATTTTGTGTTCTCATCACAAAGATTTTGTGTTCTCTAATTCTCTCTCTTTTGATATGTTAAAGATGTTAAAAAATGATATATTGATTTTAACTACTAACCCTCTTTAACAAGTTTGTAATAAGTAAGTACTTACTTATTTTTTATATCTTCGTTGGAACATATGACCTCTAATATATCTTCCATATATCAACTCAAATAGAAGTGAAATAATTATAAAAGTACCAAAAATAATAACCGCATGAGGATTAGAACTATAAGTATGTAACATTAAAATCACTAAAGCAGTCAATGTCATAACAGATGAAATAATAGTTACAATTGATGAAGCACCAATCTCTTGGTGCAACTTATAAGCACTGATATTTACAATAAAAAAGAGTAAAAGAAAACTAGCACTTCCAATAATTGCAATCTCTGTTAAGTCTATACTATTGGCTAATATAAGACTTAAAGTAGTTGTATAGATAACACCATTAAAGGGTATATCTTTCTTCGAGCTCATAAGAAACTTTGGAAGCTTTCCATCTTTTGCAATCTTATAACCTAATCTTGCATTACCATAAATTGTTGCATTAATAGCAGAAAATGTTGAAAGAAGAGCAGCCAAAGAGACTATGATAAATCCCGTATCTCCAAGTGCTGGTTTTGCAGCTTCAGCTAAAGCATAATCTTTAGCTTTCATAAGAACCTCCTCACTAACACTTCCTACAGTTATGATAGATATAAGAATATAAAGCACTATAACTATAACTACAGAAAGATAAAAGGCTCGTGGTAAATTCTTAGTTGGATTTTTAATATCTTCAGCAGCATTAGCTATCAATTCAAAACCTTCATAAGCTACAAAAATAATCATACCAGCTACAACGATAGAAAGAGGAGCTGACCAATGAACTGGTGACATCCTACTTGTATCAATGTAAGAAAACCCCATAACAATAACCAAAACAAGCAATGATACTTTTATTATAACAATAACCGTTTCAGACTTACCAACAAAAGAGGCACTCACAAGATTAATAATAGCTGGAATTATAATAGCAACAGAAATAAGTATATGTGTAAGTAAAGTACTATTTTGTGAAAAAAATGTTGCACCGTATGAGGCAAAGGCAGTTGCATAGAGAGAAATAGTGACAAGATAACTTAGCCATAACATAAAATTTACTGAGCCTGAAAGGATATTATCACCAAATGCTTTATCTATAAATGTAACAGTACCTCCACTGCTTTGAAAAGCTACAGAAAGTTTTGCATAAGAGTATGCAGTAAAAATTGCAACCAATCCAGCAATAGCAAAAGCAATAGCTGTAGCTCCGTGTGCTAATGATACAGCTTCACCAAGTACAGCAAATATACCACCACCAACCATTCCACCAATACCAATGGAAATCGCCCCTAACAATCCTATACTACGCATAAATAATCCATTTTTTATATATCATTTTTGACGGATTAATTATATCTATACATAGTTAAACAAAAATAAAGTAAGAAATCTCTATAATTTCATAAATGACCAATGGTCATTTATCTATATAAAAGGGAGTCTATTTTGCCAATAATTGTAGATAAAGTACAAAAAAAAAGAGATATTGCATATAGTTGCAAAGAACTTTTTATAGAAAATCATCTTAGAAATATCACTATTTTAAAGATTGCACAAACAGCAAAGATTGCAAAAGGGAGTTTGTATGATTATTTTAAAAACAAAGAAGATGTTGTTTTTGAACTAATTCACATATTAATTGAAGAACATAACCAAAACAAAGAACAAGAGTTAGCAAGAGTATCTACAATACAAGAAAAAATCAAGATTTTTTTTAAATTTTTCTATGAAAAAGAGAGCCAAGATTTACGAAAGTTATATAAAGAATTTATTGCTATTTCACTTACTAACCCTAGCGATGAGATTATCACTTTTCAAAGCAACTATTTTAACTACTATTGTGAGTGGTTTGAAAGAATTATTAAAGATAGTATTGATAAAAAAGAGTTAAAACCAATTGCGTTAGAGCTTATTATGGGGATTTTTGCGGGAATAGAAGGTATTTTTATAAACAGTTGTAAAACCAATGTTATAAGAGATGTAGAGAAAGAGATAGATAGATATTTAGATGCAATATTTCAACTTTTAGAGGAGAAAAAATGAAAAGAGTATTATTAGCTTTAACCTTACCAATATACATATATGCCCAAAATTTAGGAGTTTTAATAAAATCTGCACATAGCACAAACTATATGTTATTATCATCAAAATACAATATACAATCAAAAGCAAAAGAGTTGGATTCTCAAAAAAGTAGTTATTATCCGACGATTGATGTAGGAGCTGCTTATCTTAGTTTTGATAAAGTTTCACCTTTTCAGGCAGGAAATACACTCAATATTTATGTAAAAGCTAGAGTAGATATTTTTGATGGATTTAGAAAAAGTTCACAAGTTGAGCAGAAAGAGAGTGCTTATAAAGCTAGTGAATATGATTTGATATATGTGCAAAGAACTCTAACTTTAGATATCATACAGGATTTTTACAATACCAAAAGTGCAGAGGCTTCTTTAGAGGCTTTGAGAGAAAAATCAACGCAACTTCAAGCAGATATAAAAAAAATAAAGAAATTCAAAGATGCAGGCTTAGCACCACAGGATTTTGTTGATAAACTCCAATCTGCTTATGATGCAAACAATTATGCATTAGAATCTTTAAAGCTAAATATCAAAACACTCAAAAGTTATCTATCTCTTAAAACTGGTGTAGACATAGATATTCTCGAAGATGCAACACTAAAAACACCTAAAAATCTACAGTACAAACCAAGTGAAGCTATCAAGTCTATGCAAGAAAAGGCAAAATCCATTGAAGCTGCAGCAAAAGCTGTCAATGCTGCTTATTATCCAAATGTACAGCTTGAAAATAGCTATGGATTTTATGATTATAGTCGTGATGATAGTCTAAAAAAGATGGGAATTGAACAAGTTGATAAGCAAAATAAAATAGCTCTTATGGCAAATATGCGACTATTTGACAAGGGTAGCATCAAAAAACAGAAACAAGCACTTATTCTTCAAAAAAAGGCTTTAGAGGAGCAGATAAATTTTCAGACAAAACAAGAAGAGATTAGACATAAACTATCTCTTGATAGGCTCAAAACTGCACAACTTAATATCAAAAGTACTCTTAGTGCAAAACATGCATCTCAAAGTGTTTACAAAAGCATCAAAGCCAAATTTGATGCAGGAATTGTTGATCAAGTAACATATCTAGATGCATTAAGCACTCAAACAGCAAGTCTTGCCCTCTATAAAAAAGCTCAATATGATTATGAAATTGCAAAAGCAACTTACTATTTTACTTCAAATAAAAACATAGAGGATTACATCAAATGAAAAAGATATTAACTATATTAGTACTATTAGTTGTTAGTACATATGCAAAAGATATTTATGCAACATTTACAGTTTCAGCACAAAAAAGTGCAAATTTAGCATTTAGCTCTAGTGGTATAGTTGAGAAAGTTTTAGTTGATATCGCATCTGAAGTTAAAAGAGATGACATATTAGCAAAGTTACAAAATGATGATTTAAAAGCATCTTTGGGTATCACTCAAACAGAATTAAAATATGCTAAAAAAGATTACAAAAGAAGAGAAAAAGTAAAATCAATTATAGACCAAGCAGAGTTTGATAAATTTGCTTCAAACTATGCAAATGCAAAAGCACAATTGGCTTATAAACAGGCATTACTTAATAAAACTATTTTAAAAGCACCTTTTGATGGCATTATATATGAGAAAAGTATCGAAGTAGGAGATGCAGTAAGTGGTGCGATGATACGAACAGTTTTTAAAATTCAAAGCAAAAATGAGAGAAAACTAGTTTTAGAATTTGATCAAAAGTATTGGAATGATGTAAAAGTAGGCAATAAATTTTCTTATAAAGTAGATGGAAGTGATAAAACATATGAAGGAGTTATATCTAAAATTTATCCTTCAATTGATAGTTCAAAACGAAAGATACAAGCAGAAGTAAAAGCAAAAAAATTTATCGTTGGACTTTTTGGTGATGGCACAATCATCACAACGGAAACAAAATAATGTATAAACTAGCCATAAACAGACCTATTACTACGCTGATGTATGTCTTGACTCTGATAATATTTGGTTCTATAAGTTTCAAATCAATGCCTTCAGCTCTTTTTCCAAATATTGACTTTCCTATGGTTACTGTACAAACTCTCTATCCTGGAGCAGAAGCTAGCACGATAGAATCTCAAGTAACAGACAAAATAGAAGAAGCAATTTCACGAATTGGTGGTATAGATTCTATCACTTCCTCAAGCAGTGAAGGTGTGAGTGTAGTGATGATCAAATTCTTTTTGGAACGAGATATAAATGAAGCAACAAATGATGTGAGAGATAAAGTAGCTGCAGTTATCTTACCTCGTGATGCAAAAACTCCTCTAGTTAGTAAACTAGATATCGGAGGGGCTTCAATCATCAATATCTTTTTAACGGCAAAAAATGATAGTGTCAAAAACCTGATGCTATTTGGGGATGAAAAAGTAAAACCCTCCCTTCAAAAAATTAATGGTGTTGGAGCTATTAAAATTATAGGTTACAAAGATAGAGAGATAAAAATTTATCCCGATCCAAACCTGCTAAATAAGTTTGGTATCACAGTCATTGAACTCAACCAAATCGTAGCTCGTGAAAATGTCAAAATCGGTGGTGGTAAATTAATCTCTTCAACCAAAGAGTTTACACTCAAAACAAAAGCAGATGCACGCACAATTGATGAATTGAGAAATATCATAATAAAAGATGATATCAAACTCAAAGATATCGCAACCGTAAAGGATAGTTTAAGTGATGCAAAAAGTTATGCCTCCTTCAATGGAGTAGAAGGTGTGATGCTTGAAGTGCAAAAAATATCAGGCACAAATACCATCGATATAGTACAGAAAGTAAAAGATACCCTGCCCTATCTTAAAGAATTAGCAGGAGATAGATTTGAAGTTAAAACTTTAAATGACACCTCTCCTTTTATTATAAGTTCACTAGAACATGTAAAATTTGATTTAATTTATGGAGCACTTTTAGCTGTAATAATTATCTTTGTTTTTTTGAGAAATATGACTATCACTTTAGTCTCTGCTCTTTCGATTCCTGCTTCTATATTTGGTACTTTTGCTTTGATGGATTATATGGGTTTTGATCTTAATAAGATGACTTTGATTGGACTTACTTTGTCTATAGGAATTATTATCGATGATGCTATCGTTGTTATTGAAAATATCTATAAAAAACTAGAAGAAGGTATGGGCAAATTTGATGCGGCTGTTGAGGGAGTAAAGGAGATGGCATTTACTATTTTAGCTATATCAGCTATGCTTTTGGCTGTATTTATCCCTGTATCATTTATGAGTGGTATTGTCGGGAAGTTTTTTGAGTCATTTGCAATGACAGTTGGATTTGCTGTTATTATCTCTTATACTGTTGCATTAAGCTTTATACCAAGTTTGAGTGCAAGGGTTTTAAAAAAGAGAGAGAGTAAGTTTTATAATCTTACCGAGCCAATATTTAGAGGATTAGAGAATATTTATGAAATTACTCTAAAACTTGTTTTAAGATTTAAAATCATTACTTTGATTTTGATTTTTGGTATATTTTTTGGTTCACTCTCTCTTTTTCCAAAAATTGGTATGGATTTTATTCCAAAAGAGGACAAAGCTGAATTTGAAATATTTATAAAAGCAGATGCTAGTATTTCATTAGAAGAGATGATAAAAAAATCAAAAGTTATAGAAAATATGGTAAGAAAAAATGAGAATGTCCTCTACACTATTTTAAATGTTGGATACAACACTGCAAAAGAGAAACATAAATCTAAAATCTATGTAAAATTAAGTGATAGAAATAAGAGAAAACTCAATCAAGAACAGATTATCCAAAACTTAAGAGGTAAGTTAGAGCCATTTAAGAAAGATATGTTTATAACTGCCGCGGCTATACCAGCTATCAAAGGTGCTGGAGTATCTGTACCCTATCAAATTGTATTAAAATCTGACTCGTTTGAAGATTTAAAAGTTGCTACAAAAAATTTGACTAATTATCTAAAAAAGAGAGAAGGTTTTGTTGATGTTGATACAAATTTAGATGATGGAAAACCACAAATTGATGTCAATATCAAAAGAACAAGTGCCAATAGATTAGGCATATCAGCTTCACAAATAGCAAATGCTATCTCCATAGCATTTTCAAGTGATTTGGAAATTTCCTACTTTGAAGAGAAGGGAAAACAGTATAACATCACGCTAAGATTTCCAGATAAGAATAGAGCTTCTATTGAAGATATTAAAAAAATACAACTTAAATCTAGCGATGGTCAGTTAGTCTATCTTGATGGCTTAGTTGAGCTTTCACACTCTAAGGCACTTGCAACTATAAATCACTTTGATAGACAGAGACAAGTAACTGTTTTTGCTGATTTATTTGGACTTGATTTAGGTAGCTCCGTGGCTTATACACGAGAAGGGATTGATAAGCTTTTACCTAAAGGTGTCACTTATAGATTTACAGGGTTTGCAGAAGAGATGGAAAAAACAGGTAAAGCTTTTGGAGCGGCACTTGGGCTTTCTGTTATTTTAATGTTTATTATTTTGGCTATCTTATATGAATCACTTATTCAGCCTATAATTATCATGATGGCTCTACCTCTTAGTATTATCGGTGTGATGTTGGCTCTGTATCTTAGTGGTTTACAATTTTCTCTATTTGTCATGATTGGATTTATGTTACTAATGGGGATGGTTGGGAAGAATGCTGTTTTACTAGTAGATTTTGCAAATGCTGCGATGCAAAAGGGAAAAAATGCTGATGAAGCTTTGATAGAAGCTGGTGAAAAGAGACTTAGACCAATTTTGATGACAACTATTGCTATGATATTTGCAATGCTGCCTCTTGCCTTTGGATCTGGAATTGGAAGTGAAACAAATGCACCAATGGCAATATCTATCATAGGTGGTCTTTTGAGTTCTATGATATTAACTCTACTAATAGTACCTGTGATGTATAAGATGATTAATCCTATCGATAGGTGGTTTAAAAAGTTTTATGAAGGAAAGATTAAATAGATTTATGCAACATAAGTAACAAAAAAAGGTAGCAAGAATAGTTATAATTACCAAAGGAGAGTAGAAATGCAACTTATAAAAAAATACTCGATTTGGATAGTTATGGCACTTTTACTAGTGGGTGCATCTGTGATGATTTACACAAAGTTGCATCCAAAGACTTTACCAAAAAACTTGATAGAGGGAACAGGACGCATTGATGGTGATTTGATTAACCTCAACACAAAATATCCAGCTCGTCTAAAAATAATAACAGTAGATGATGGCACTTCCGTTCAAAAAGGAGTGCTAATTGCCAAACTAAGAAGTGCTGAACAACAGGCACAAAAAGCAGAGATTGAAGCACAGATACGAGCACAAAAAAAGATGCTTGAAGCTAAAAAACTAGAGCTGGAGATTTCAAAAAAAACAATTCCCTTAGAACTAAAAAAGGCAGAGAGTCAATTTTTAATCAATAAGTCACAACTAAAAGAGCTTATAAACAATATTAACATACAAAAACAGCTTTATCAACAAACCAAAAAAGATTTCTCTAGAAGCCATATGCTATATAAAAGCAACTCAATAGAGCTACATAGTTATGAGTTAGCAAAACTAAAACTAGATACTCAAAAGAACAAACTAAGAGCACTAAAAGATAAACAAAAAGAGGTCTCTTTGATGATTGAACTTGCTAAAGTAACTGTTTCAGAAGCAAAGGCATCACAAAAAAATTTAGAAGTTTTGAAAAATATGCTTGAATCACTCAAAGAAAATGTTATAGCCCTTGAAGCATCCAAAAACGGTATAGATGCAGTACTTGATGAGATGGTATTAAAGTCACCAATTGATGGATATGTAGTTGAAAAGATTGCCAATATCGGTGAAGTCATTGGTGCTGGAATGCCCATAGTAACACTCCTAGACCCATATTCACTCTATCTTAAAATATTTGTTGATACCCTGCAAAATGGAAAAATCAAGCTAGGCGATAAAGCAGTCATATTTTTAGATGCAAATCCTACTCATCCTATTCCTGCTAAAGTGGTCAATATCGCAATGAAAGCAGAATTTACCCCTAAAGAAGTAAGTGTTAGAAGTGACCGTATACAGCGTGTCTTTGCCGTGCATCTTAAGCCACTAGAGATAGAACCGTTACTAAAGCTTGGTATCCCTGCTATTGGAGTTATTAGTATTGATGGCAAAGGATTGCCCAAGTCATTGGACGAATTGCCACAGTTGTGATAAGTAATGATTACTAATTTAAAAGTAAAAGATATTACAGTTAGATATAAAAAAAAAGTAGCACTCAAAAAAACCTCTTTAAGTGCCTCCTCTGGTGAAATCATTGGATTTATTGGTGCTGATGGAGCTGGAAAAAGCTCTTTGATGCATGCAATTGCAGGTGTGCTTCATTTTGACGGAGAGATTATATATAATGACTATACTTACCACTCTCCCAAAGAAGCAGAAAAGATAAAATCCCAAATTGGTCTAATGCCACAGGGAATCGGCTTGGTCTTGTATGACACTCTAACAGTTGCTGAACATTTGCAGTTTTTTGCTGATATCCGTGTGATTAAACAGGATAAAACACATTATAAATATAGAGAAAAACTATTGCATATGGCAGGGCTAAGTAACTTCACCAATAGAGAAGCAGGAAAACTAAGTGGAGGAATGATGCAAAAGCTCTCTCTTATCTGCACCCTCTTACACCGTCCAAAATTATTGATACTTGATGAACCTACAACAGGAGTAGACCCACTTAGCCGACTAGAACTTTGGACAATACTCGATACTATCAGAAAAGAGGAAGGTTCCATCATCTTAGTCAGTACTGCTTATATGCAAGAGGCTGCAAAGATGGATAGAGTATTTCTTTTTGATGAGGGTGAAATCATCGCAAGAGGCAATATAGATAAACTGATAGACTCTGTGCGTCCTTATACATATAAAGAGACACCATGCAAAGATAACAACTATTTTTCATTTGATAATAGAACTTATAGTCTTGAGGCTTTGGATGCATTAAAAGCTAAGCCAACACTTGAAGGACTCTTTTTTGTCAATGCCCTAAAGAAACATAAAGTATTACAAAGTATTGATATCAATAAAAGAGAGAAAGAGGAAAATATACCTGAAGTTGTGATGAAAGCTGAAGCTGTTAGTAAGCATTTTGGTGATTTTATCGCCAATAGCCGTATCGATATGGAGTTAAAAAAAGGTGAAATACTTGGTCTTTTGGGTGCTAATGGTGCAGGTAAAACAACCTTTATCAAGATGTTACTTGGACTCTATGCTATAGATGAGGGTAAACTCACACTTCTTGGGAAAACAATCAAAAGTGGAAGAGATAGGCAAGAACTTAAAGCCAAGATTGGATATGTTAGCCAACACTTTGCACTTTATAAAGATATGACGGTAAGAGAAAATCTTCTATATTTTGCCAATATGCATAAAATCCCAATGCATACTGCACTCAAGCGAATAAAACAATATGCTGATGAACTTGGTTTTTTGGCAAATATGGATGATATACCTGATAAGCTTCCTTTAGGTGTAAATCAGCGGTTTTCTATAGCTACGGCACTTTTACATGAACCTGTGGTACTTTTTCTTGATGAACCAACTTCTGGAGTTGATACTATCGCAAGAGCACAATTTTGGCAACTACTGAACAAGCTCAAAGAAAAATGGGGAATTTCTATCTTGATTACAACTCACTATATGAGTGAAGCTGAGTATTGTGATAGAGTGGTACTGCTCAAAGATGGTAAAAAAATCGCTGATGATACAGTTTCCAACTTTTATGCTACACACCCAAATGCTAATACATTTGAAGATATTTTCCTAGAATATTACAGGAGTAAGCTTTGAAGTGGAGGACAATCAAAGCCTATATGATTAAAGAGTTTACTGAACTATTTCGTACACGCCTTATACTTATGGTCTATATTATGCCAAGTATGATTGTTCTTCTTTTTGGATATGGAATTCGAATGGATGTTTCTCACGCTAGAATCCTCATTGTCGATAATGACCAAAGCAAATACTCAAAAGAGTTAATTTCTAAGTTTGAACATAGCAAATATTTCAATGCCACAGTAACACAGATGAGAGAAAAGGATGCATTGAGACTTATCAAACAGGCAAAAATAGATGCAATACTTATCATTCCAAGTTCTTTTGAAAAGCGTCTACTACATGGACAAAAAAGTGAACTTGGAGTTTTTGTAGATGCAGCTTTTCCCACGCGAGCTACAACGATAGAGAGCTATATACAAGGTGCAGTATTTAGTGTTGCAAGTGAAACTCTCTCAAACATAGGCATGAAACCAACAGGTATGATTGTACTCAATACTCGTAACCTTTTCAATCAAGCAATGCGTGATGAAGATGCTATTATTCCAGGTCTTATAGGACTTGTACTTTTAGTTGCTCCTGCTATTTTAGCGGCTCTTCTTATTGTAAAAGAGAAAGAGAAGGGAACAATTTTCAACTTTTATACCTCACCAATTAGCAAAGGTGAGTTTCTATTAGCTAAACTACTTCCTGCTTTTTTGTTACACTCTATCAATATTTTTATTCTTCTTTTATGGGCACTCTATCTGTTTGAAGTACCATTTAGGGGAAGTTTTATGCTCTATTGGCTATCAAGTGAACTATACATATTGATAAGTCTCTCCATAGGAATGCTTATCTCTGTTATCACAAAAAGACAAATAGTCGCCATAGTTTTAACTGTAATTGTTACTATTTTACCAGGCTTCCTCTACTCTGGAATGTTAATGCCAATATCCTCTATGGAAGGAGAATCCTATATAGAAGCTCATATGTTTCCAGTGATGTACTACAACCATATTCTCTATGACACTTTCCTCATAGGTCAAGGAATTGACTCTTTTAAAATCATACTTTATTTATCTATTTTGGTTGGATTTTTACTCTTATTTTTTATAAGTGGCATACTCCTTTTGAAAAAGGAGATGAAGTGATGCATACTTTTTTCATAGTGCTAGGCAAAGAACTTGTCAGTTTTATGCGTTCTACTATGTTGGTAATCGTAATACTCTACTCTTTTACACTAGATATTTATATAGCAGGAGAAGGGATAGAGATAAAACCACGCAATATTGCCATAGGATATGTAGATATGACAGGAGGAGGTATCAGCCAAAAAATCCTCTCAAGACTCCATAGACCCGAATTTATGCCACCAAAAAGGTATCTTTCACAAAAAGCTTTAAGTCAGGCAATCTTTAATAAAGAGGTGATTGTGGGAATGGTATTTGACTCTAATTTTGAAAAAGATTTCAGGCAAGGTAAAAATTCACAACTAAACCTCTTACTAGATGCTACTGCTGCTTCACAAAGTTTTACAACACTAGCATACATACAAAATATCGTAATGGATTTTCAATCAATTGAGTTCCCTATAATATTTAAAACACATAAACTTTTTAATGAAAATGCAAATAACCATACTTTTATGGCACTCACTGAACTACTCTCACTCATAACAATGTTAGTTATCATCCTCACTGCGATAGTTTTTGTCAAGGAGAAAGAGGAAGGTACATGGGATATAATGCTTTTAACGCCTGTAAATCCTAAGATAATAATTTTGGCAAAAAGTATTTCTCAAGTTCTTATTGTCTTAGCGGGAACAATCATAGCATTAGGATTTATTCTTTTTGGAGCTTTTGATATTCCGATGAATGGTTCATTTTGGGCATTTATTCTTTTAACTTTTCTTTATGCATTTTCAAGTGCTGGTATCGGTCTTTTTGTTGCTTCTATATCAAAAGATATTATGCAAGTTGCTCAACTCTCTATCGTTATTATGATGCCTCTTATATTCCTAAGTGGAGCTTGGACACCAGTTTATGCGATGCATCCGATTTTTCAGAAACTTTCACTTTTTTCTCCTCTTCGTTATTATATAGAAGGAACAGAGAGTATCTTTTATAGGGGAACAGAACTTATAGATCTTTTACCATATTTTAGTGGAGTAACTCTTCTTGGTATAATATTGTATTGGTATGGTTTTCATAAAATAGGAAAGTTATTTTAATAATATTTAATTCCCCCAAATTTAAATGCCACTTAAGTAGCAATCACTTTTTAACACTTTTGATACAATTTCAACATCAATAGATGAGCGAGGAGCATATAATGAAAAATGAACATAGTGTAAGCATCGGTATAACTCATATAGGGGAAGAGTTTTTTTTGAAGATAGTTGTGTGTGGTACTTTAACCCATGAAGATTATGAGAAGATGATTCCTATTGTGGAAAATGCACTTGTAGGTGTGAAAAAGCCTAAAATAAAAGTGTTAGTAGATGCACGAGAGTTTAATGGGTGGGATATGAAAGCTGCTTGGGATGACTTAAAATTTGGTCTAAAACATAACAAAGAATTTACAAAATTAGCTTTTGTGGGAAGCAAAAAGTGGGAAGAATATAGTATCAAAATCTCTAACTGGTTTATGAGTGGTGATATGAGATATTTTGAAGATATAGATGATGCTACAATATGGCTAAATCAAAAAGAGGAAAGCTATAAAGATATGGATACAGTAGAAAAAGAGTTTTACAAACGAAAAAAAGAGATTAGAAAAGAGCTAAGATTTATTTTTAAAGCAAATATGAAAATCACTGGTTGGGATATTCCAGAGCCTGACAATAAAAAAGCTGCTGGAATTTTAGTTGGGATTTTACAAGATAGTCTTGATGAAATTAAAGAAGATATTAAAAACAATAAATTTACCTATTAAGGATTTTCTATGGCAATGATGCAATCATTTGGTGCGGCAGAGATAGTTACTGGTTCTTGTCATTTGCTAACACTAGAGAATGGACAAAAAATTATGGTTGATTGTGGGATGTTTCAAGGCAAGCATGAAGAAAAGAATTCCCAATACTTTGGCTTTAATCCAAAAGATGTTGATGTTTTGCTGATAACTCACGCTCATCTTGACCATGTTGGGCGTATCCCTAAACTTGTTAAAGAGGGTTTCAAAGGTAGAATTATCACACTTCGTTCGACCATGGATTTGGCAGAAGTTGTACTCTTAGATAGTGCGCATCTTATGAATGAAGAGTATCAAACCCAGTTTAGAAAAGCACAGCGTCGTGGCACAGAAAAAAGAGTGCAACAACCACTTTACACGCTAGAAGATGTAAAAGCCGTCTATAATTTATCTATTCAATATGCCACCTATAATGAGATTATATCTATTTACAAGGATATTGATGTAATTTTTAGAAATGCTGGTCATATTTTAGATTCTGCAACTATTGAGATAGATTTTA
>Ga0256834_1001043_pt1 | contig 19337 bp, 17 predicted proteins | sample 4281140metaG_FD_190536 | JGI IMG/M metagenome (GOLD analysis project Ga0256834, IMG submission 190536) | Hydrothermal vent microbial communities from East Pacific Rise, Pacific Ocean - 4281-140 | ecosystem: Environmental > Aquatic > Marine > Hydrothermal vents | place: Pacific Ocean: East...
AAGCTACAGTATTAAAGTAGCAGCCAAGTCGGGAGAGAGAATTTCAGACTTTATGATCGGTGGGAAACCTATAGATCTGAAAAAGACGTATAAAGTATCATCTTGGGGCGGAAACCTGCAAAATGCTGGTGACAACCTGGATGAGAAAAAAATACGTGCTGTCTATGAAGTGGTGAGTGATTATATTCGTAAACAAAAAGTAGTGGATATTCCTATGGAATCCAATGTGAAAGTGTTGGATTATGATTGTGGATGTCCCTCAAAAGGTGCCAAGTGCTAAAGCTGAATTAAAAACCGTGCCTCGCCTCTTTTGTCCAAAGAACATTGCAAGTCTTCTGTAAAGTAGACGGGGCACCCATGGTAGTGATAGTAAATATCACCTTTTAATTATAGCTAAACTTATCTTTTCAAAAAGATGAACAAATAAAAAGGAAGAGAAATGAAACAAGGAAACATAAAATTAGGATTAGTAACGGCAACGTTATTAATGGGAAGTACAGCTTTGATGGCTGGCGGTGATATTGTACCTGCAGAGGAACCAGTTAAAGAAAATGTAGTAAAAAGAACATTAAATGGAAATATGACATTGAATTACCATGTTTTACCAGGCGAGGTAGATAATATACATGATATGTTTTCAGAAGGTATCTTTTATGGCCGTTTGAGATCTAATACATTTTATTGGCAGTGGGCAGCAGATGGCGCAAATAATGATGCTAACAAAAATATGGGTATGGGTGGAAGCCTTATCTATAAATCTGCTTCTTTGAACCATTTTAGTTTTACTTTTGGATATTATGGATCATTGAACCCAACTTTTTGGAGACCTGCTGAATCAGATGTAGGGCGTGCCAAATCTGGAAAAGATACATTTAGCCGATATAAAGTAAAAACGGGTGGCGGATTTGGTATGCATACTTTGGGTCAGGGGTACTTGGAGTATAATAATGGAACCGTTGATGTGAAAGCCGGTCGTCAGCTTTTTGAATCTGTCTTTACAAAATCGAACGATACTAAAATGATCCCAAATACCTTTGATGGTGTTTCGGCAGCAGTGAAAATTGCGCCTAAAACAAAAGCAAGAATTGCTTGGTTCGGTGCACAGAAGTTAAGAGATCATGAAAATTCTCATGATGTCATTACTTTCAAAGATGCAAACGGTGAATCTTGGAATAACAATGATGATGCAGGTAAGCATAGAGGTTTAAGTTATAATAACTTTGTTGCCGCAGGGGAAAACCCAGATCATGATATGTATCTCGCAGATATCACAACAAAATATATTAAAAACCTGAAATTGACAGGAAGTTTTTTACAGATCCCTGGCGTAGTACAGGATTTTGTGATTGAAGCACACTATAAGATCCCTCTTTTTGACACTGGATGGGCAATAAGACCGGGTATTCGTGAATTTATTCAAAAGGATGATGGTGGTGGAGCAGTAGCTGGAAACATGAACGCTTTGGGTGGAACACTTGTAGGCTACGACCCAAGTGTATTAGGTTCATTGGATTCAAGTCTCTTCAATGCAAGACTGGATGTACTTATGCCGGAGAAAAAAGGCTTTTTCAGACTGGGTTATTCGAAAGTAGCCGATGAAGCAGATATTGTCGCAGCATGGAGAGGTTTCCCTACAGGTGGATTTACCAGAGCAATGGCTCAGTATAACTGGTTCTCCAATACAGAAACATTCATGGTAAGAGCAGTGTATAAGTTCAACTCTACATGGAAAGCAAGTATCCGTTATGCGATCCAGGATTTTGATGATACAAAATTTGTTCCTTCTGATAGTAACGTTATTCATATTGATACATGGACCAATATTACGCCAGATCTTCAAATGAGAATGCGTTATGGTCATGTTGCTGCTGATGATACAACACCAAGTGTAATTGACCCAACTAAGTTTAAAAAAGACTGGTCTTATGATGAGTTCCGTTTAGAATTCAACTACCTGTTTTAAGCGTTAAACATGAAAACGATTGTCTCACTTTTCTTACTCAGTTGTTTCCTGCAGGCTTTTGAGTACAACCTTGTACCTCAAAAGCTTACAAGTGACGTCTACTGTTTTTTCGGAAAGCCTGAAAACATCAGTAAAGAGAATGGCGGCAATATGGTCAATACATGTTTTGTGCAAACCAAAGAAGGATTTGTTGTCATAGATAGCGGTCCTACTTTTTCTTATGCCCTCCAAGCATATGAACAAATGCAAAAAATAGCAAAACTTCCAGTGAAATATGTCATCAATACCCATGATCATGATGACCATTGGTTGGGAAACAGTTTTTATAAAAGCAAGGGTGCTTTACTCATCGGTCCTGAGACCTATGAGCAAAATATCCAGCCGGGAATGGCTACCAGAATGGAAAAGAGTGTAGCAAAAGAGACCTATGCCGGTACGAAAGTGGTAAAACTTGATACCGTGGTAAAAGATACCTATGAACTTACCTTGGGAGATATGGTCTTTCACATTAAGCAATTGGTCCAACAGGCACACACCAAAGGAGACCTTGTGGTTTACCTGCCTCAAGAAAAGGTACTTTTTGCAGGTGACCTGGTATTTAACAACAGAGTAAGCTCTTTGCGTGACGGTTCAATCATAGGTTCTCTGAAAGCTTTGGAACTGATAGACAGCTTGCATCCCAAAGTGATCGTAGGCGGGCATGGGTACAGGACAGACAGTAATGCAACATCTGTATTTAAAGATTACCTTACTACAATGAAAAAGCAGATACAGGATGCATTGGACAATGATATCTCGATAGATGAGATCAGTAAAAAGGTTAAAATGCCGGAATATGAAAAAATGAAACTTTATGATGTCTTGCATCGCAGAAATGTATTTGATGCCTATCGTGAACTTGAATTATATGATGAGGATGAATAGAAAGTGTTAATATTGAGAAGAATTACACAGATATGCCTTTCTTTTGTAGTTTTTGCAGCTTGTTTGTTTGCAAATGAAGGTGAAAAAGTGTATCAAACAAAATGTGCATCTTGCCATGAAGCATATATTCCTATGACGAAACTCATGGAAAATTTTGTTGAGAAGGAAAACAAACTGTTAAAGTTAAAAGCACCTACGTTAAATCAACTCTCTTATCGTTTAAAACAACAGATAGGTGACCCCAAAGGTGATGAAGAGATACATCGTATGGAAGTGAGTGCTTTTATAAGCGCCTACCTTAACAATCCTGATAAACAGAAAACGGTCTGTTTGCGTGATGTGATACAATATTTTGACACTATGCCAAGCATGAAAGGTCAGATTTCTGAAGAAGAACTGGAGTCCGTCTCTGAGTATATTTATGATTTTGATAAAAAAGTTGTAACTGAAAAAGGTGTTAAACATGAATTGTTTGATACTGCGCTCCAAGAAGCACAAAAAACCAATAAGATCATCGTCATAAAAGTGATGACTGAGCATTGTCGTTATTGTAAAAAAATGGATCGTGAAGTTCTGGTGGATGATCAAGTGGTAAAAGCGTTGCAAAAAGATTTTGTGGTGGTTCAGGTAGATATTACAAAAAGTTCTCTTCCTCTGGGACTGACTGCTGAACTGACACCAACCTTCTTTTTTATAGATAAAAACAAAAAGGTTCTGCAAAAAGTTGTAGGTTCCTGGAATGTAGAGGATTTTTTGGAAATTCTTAAAGAAACAAATCATTTGAAAGGTACAAAATGATGAAACATATACTTATGAGTTTTGTTTTTCTGTTGAGTTTTCTAAGTGCAGAAACAGAATTTGCAGAGCCAAAACCTTCTTTGGAAAATCCGCGTAAATTTGTTTTTCCCATTACGAAAAGTGATCGACATGAGATCAATCATGTTTTGAGTTCTGCCAATAATGTGATCAAATTTTACGGACCGGAGAAGGTAGAAGTGGTTATTGTTGCCTATTCTAAAGGAATAGAGTCTGTGCTGAACCATAGAGATCTTGAGATCAAAAAACGTGTGGAAGCACTTATGACCTATGAAGTGGAGTTTATTGCCTGCGGCAATACCATGAAAACATTGAAGATCGATAAATCAGAGTTGATCGATGGTGTAGAGATAGTCACTGCAGGTATTGTAGAACTCATTGAACGTCAATTACGCGGATATATTTATATCCGCCCTTAACCCAATCTAATACAAAGGAATAGAAAATGAAACAGATAATGAAAGGTTTGCTCCTGATAGCAGTTATGCTGACAGGATCTACAGCAAAAGAGGCAACACAGGATATCCAGGTATTCACAGCGGATAACAGTAACGGTAAGATCACACCTGAAACGATCGAAGCGGCATTTAAAAAGGTCGGTTTTTATATTTCAGCCAACAGAGACATGAACGGACCATTTAAAAAACAGTTCAAAGAGACTACATTCGATGTCTATAACCTTTTCACTTTTTTCAGTAAAGAGGTCAATCTTGAATTGATCAAAACATATCCGCAAATAGGACTTTTTGCTCCTATGAGTATGTCTATCTACACAAGAAAAGGTGAAAAGAAAATTTCAGTTTCCTCTTTAACACCTGAGGCAATGGCAAAGATCATGGAGATACCGGCAGATAACAAGACGTTGGTAAAAGTAGGTAAAATGGTAAAAGAAGCATTGAAGCTTGCGCTTCCAGGAGGCTCATTTGAAACACTTCCTTACACGGTACAAAAAGCTACAGCCCCTTTGGTTACTGCGTATAAAACTGAATTGGATGAAGATGACATTGATGCTGCAAAAGAAGACTTTCAAATGGAATTTGAAGGTACATTGGCGACAAACGGCTTTGTAATGGCAGGATTTAATGCCCTGAATGCTGACTTTAAAGAGAAAAATTTCAATGAATATGATTTTTATGATGTCTATTCTATTTGTAAACTTCCAGTGATCTATACGGTGGCAAAAAAATATCCTGAAGCTGGTGCTTTTGCTCCTTGTTCCTTGATCATGTATAAAAAGAAAAATGAAAAAGAGATGAACGTGGCATTCCCGAGTGTTTATAACTGGATCTCCTCCATGGATATTAAAGATAAAGCTTCTTTAGATGTATTGATTGAAGCACAAAAGAGTATGGACAGCATCTTAACTGAACTGACCGAATAAAAAAAACTGCACATCATTTTCAGGTTAACCTGAAAATGATGTGATCTTCTATAACTTCAAAATATAGTAATTATTACTACACAATATAAGACAAAATTTTTACTAAATTAACTAAGAGTAAATAACTCCTAATAACATTTAATTATTTTATTAGTGGTATGAGTATTACTGAAGAATGACCTACATATGTCCTGAAATAGGGCACTACCTGATACATTTTGGTGAAAAAAAACTTATTTTAAAAAAATCATTTAGAGTTAACGCTAGTTGTTATACAATAGAATCGTATTCAATATACACATTAGAGATGGTGTGTTTATACTGATAATTAATATCGAGGAGTAAATATGAAACTAGGTTTCTTAGTTGACCTTAACCTTTGTATGGGTTGTAAAGGTTGTGAAGTCGCTTGTAAAGTGGAAAATGAAGTTCCACTCGGCTCTTGGCGTCTACGTGTTAAATATATTGATATCGGGGTATTCCCTGAAGCAAGCAGAAATTTTACACCATTACGCTGTAATCACTGTGAATCTGCGCCATGTGAGCGTATCTGTCCAGTCTCTGCACTGCACTATCTTGAGAACGGTATCGTCAATATCGATAGCGCAAGATGTATCGGGTGTGCAGGATGTATGATGGCTTGTCCTTATGGGGCGATCTACATGGATCCGGAATCTAATACCGCAGACAAATGTACCTACTGTGCACATAGAATAGAATCCGGTATGATGCCTGCCTGTGTTGTTATTTGTCCTGTTGAAGCAAATATCTTTGGAGATGTTGAAGATGACACAAGTAATATCTCACTCTACATTATGGAGCATCAAGGCAGTGGTGTTCAGGTTCGTAAGCCTGAAAAACATACTGATCCTAAGCACTATTATGTGGGTGGTGGTACACAGACGCTTGATCCATTGGCACAGCAGAGACTTGAAGGTTACAACCTCTTTAATAAAATTACACACTTAGAGCATGTGGGTGATCCTCATCATGGTGTATTGGATAGATTCCTGGCACCATTTGCTGGACATGCAGAGTATGATAATAAGAGTTTTATGGACTCTGAAAAATCAGATGATGATTCATATGAACAAGAAGGAGGTCACTAATGATTGAACATGGAATTAATGCAACACATGCTGTTGTAACATTGGACGTTCCACTTCCGGGAATTATCTGGGGTTGGATGATCACACTGAACATGTGGGCTAAGAGTATCGGTACAGGGGTTGTTTTCGTAGCAGCTTTCCTATGGTACAGACATAACAAGGATGAAATGCCTAATATGAGATGGACAATGCCTCTTATTTCCTTTATTGCATTGAATGTTTTCCTCTTATTTACACTGGTAGACCTTCATCAGCCGTATCGAATGATCAACATTTTCTTACATCCGCACTGGACTTCAGCAATTACTGTGGGAGCATGGATGGCATCTCTTTTCACAGGACTTATTATGGTAATGATGCTTATCGGCGGATTTGATGCTTTTCCAGACTTCAGAAAGAACTGCGGCGTAGCTAAAACAGTAAGAGGGATTTCACCTTTCTATGAAAAGATCTTCCCGTTCGTAGTATTTTTGGCGATTCCTGTAACAATGTATACAGCGATCATTATGGCAGAATCATCTGCTAGAGAATTATGGCAGGCACCTACTGAAGTGATGCAAATGATGTGGGCAGCGCTTATGGCTGGATCTGCAGCAATGATCTTTGTTTCAGATAAATGGAGCAAAGAAGCGAGACGTGATCTTGCACTGATCCTTGCAATAGCAACATTCTTTTCTTTCATAATGTATATGGGTGAGTATTTCTTCTCATTCAAATCATCAGAAGCTGAAGCAACATTGGCATATGTCCATTCAGGTGGTGCGTATAACACAGAATTCTGGTTTGGTATGGCACTTGGCTTTATCGCACCGTTCTTCCTTGCTGTAAGCAATATGAAGAGTGATAATAAAACGCTGCTTAGATTTGCAGCTATTCTAGCATTGGTAGGGCTATACATGGCTAAAGATGTATGGCTTAAAATCCCACAAATGCTACCGTTGAGTTAAGGAGTAAATGAATGACAAAATCAATGAATAATGAACAGCCTACCTTTGTAGAGAGTAGAAGAACCTTCCTAAAAGGTTCCGCATATACTGTAGCAGGTGCCACACTTGCTGCCGGTATATTTGAAACAATTGTAGACACACCGGTTCAGGCTGAAGAGACAAAATTTACTGCAACGCCTAAAGCACTTTCTTTCTATCCTCCATTTGAAGAGTGGGACAGCTTTACCGAGTTGGATGGTCAAGACTGGAAAAGAGGTGGTGTAGGGAGAAATGGTGTAAAATCAGATACGAATCCGGATGGTATTGAAGTTAATGAATTTATGCTTGTACCTACGGTATGTAGTAACTGTGAAGCACAATGTGGACTTACAGCCTGGGTTGAAGTAGGTGAATATAAAAGAACAAAAGATCCTAGATCACTTCGTGTTAAAAAATATATGGGTAACCCGCTTCATGCAGGATCTCGTGGTAGAAACTGTGCAAAGGGTTATGCGACTCAGTCACAAATGTATGATCCGGACAGAATCCCTTTCCCATTGATGAGAGCCCCTGGTTCAAAAAGAGGTGAAGGTAAGTGGGTAAGAACCACTTGGGATGCAGCAATGGAGAAGATCGGTAAGAAAATGCATGACACACTGAAAGTTGGTGATGAAATGTCAAAAAAACTTATTATGTATCACGTAGGTAGACCAAATGAAAATGGTTTTGGTCACCGTGTACCACACTCAATGGGTTGTGACGGATATGATTCTCACACAAACATCTGTTCTGCAGGTGCAAGAGAAGGTACGATCCAATGGGCAAATGATGACAGAAACTCGCCTGACTGGGCAAATGCAAAATTGATCTTTCTTCAGTCTTCCCACGCGGCAGATGCAGGTCACTACTTCCAGCAATCAGCAGGATATATTGCAGATGCACGTAAAAAAGGTGCTAAAATGGTTGTCTTGGATCCAAGACTTTCCAACTCTGCAGGTATTGCAGACCTTTGGCTGCCGGTATGGCCAGGTACAGAGACAGCATTGTATCTTTACCTTGCAAATAGAGTTTTGAATGAAAAAGATATCAACGGTAACGACTTGATAAACCATGATTTTGTAGAGAACTGGATCAATTGGCAGCAAATGATGAATGATTCAGATCATCTTGCCTTTATGGTGCAGGAAGGGATTATTCAAACACTGCCTCAAGACAACAGTTATGCAAGTTTCATTACGATGCTTCAGGAGCTTTATGCACCGTATACAAAAGAGTTTGTTGCTAAAGAGTGTAAGATTGAAGCGTATGCCGATAAGTTAGATGAGCTTTATGATATGTTCATTGATGCGGGTGATAGAGTTTCTACATTCTTATGGAGAGCAGGTCCGATCGCGCACAGAGGTGGTTGGATGATCACGCGTGCGGGATTCCTTCCGTTGGCACTGAGAGGTGCTATGCGTGGTGATGTTGGTGGTGTGGGAATGCACCACTGGCATGTTATTTCGGTCAATGGTAAAGGTGATGCGGCAACGGTAGCAGGAGAAAGACCTCCAAGAGTAGATGTCTGGAATGAGATCGCTTGGCCGCCGGAGTATCCGTTATCAACTTATGAGATGTCTCATATTATGCCTCACCTGCTTCTTGATGATGCGTGGAGAAAGAAATGGAATGACAAGGGATTGAATGTTCCTGAAAAATTGGCAGTGTGGATCCCTCGTATGTACAACCCGGTCTGGATCAATCCGGATGGTTTCAGATGGATAGAAGCATTGAAGAGAGAAGACAAGATCGAAATGTCATTCAACCTCTCTCCAACCTGGTCTGAGACGAACTGGTATTGTGACTTTATTCTCCCTGTAGGACTAGCAGGAGAAAGACATGATCAGTCTTCAGAACCTACAAAACCTGCAAGATGGCTCGCCTTTAAAAACCCTGCACTGCGTGTAGCATTGGAGAAAAATGGATGGAAGCCGAAAAATCCTGCACGTGCTACATTGGAAGCGCATATGGCATCGGGTCTTGGTGAAATATGGGAAGAAGTAGAATTCTGGGCAAATATTATGGTGCATCATGTAGATCCTGATGGTTCATTGGGTGTCAGAAAGTTCTGGGCTTCAAAAGAAGATCCGACAAGAGCAGTTACTATTCCAGAGTGGTATCAGGCAGCGTTTGACAAACTTCCAAACTTGAGAAGAGTGGCAAAAGAAAAATATCCGGACAGTAAGTATCCAAACTATGAAATGATGAGAGACATGGGAACATGGCTTGAAGAAGATAATATTTATAAACCTCAGGAAAGACTTGTTAAGAAAGTTGACGGTAAATATTTGGCACATGGTCATGAGTATGATGAACGTGATGTTGAAAAAGATGAGTATGGTAGATTGATGGTTGAAGATCATGTCTTTGGTGGTAAAAAAGCGATCGGTGTTGAAGTAGAAGGTAAAGAGAGACAAGGCTTCCATACGCTTTCCAGAAAACTTGAATTCTACTCTAAGTGGTTCGCAGAATGGAAATGGCCTGAATATGCTGTACCTTTCTATCCAAGAAATGCAGAAGAGCGTAAAAAATATGTGCACCTTGTTTCACAGGTACACCATGACTTTATAGATGAGAGTAAAAATGAATTTGCGTTGAACACAGTCTTTAGATTGCCGTACAATATTCATACGCGTTCAGTGAACTCGAAGCATTTGATGGAGATCTCTCAGAACCATAACCCGGTTTGGATCAATACTGACGATGCAAAACGTCTTAATATCAAGAGAGGTGATGCGATCAAAGTAACGATCTCAGATACTGTTTCCAACCTTGAATCCGGATACTTCATTGCAATGGCAGTACCAACTGAAGGTTCTATGCCGGGTGTACTTCAATGTTCACACCATGCGGGTAGATGGAAACTTAAAAATGCTGTGGATATTCCAGGGTTTAAACATAAATTAGGTGTTCTTGGACTTGGTGCGCCATTGTATGATATGACTATGGATGGTAAAGTGGGAACACTTAAACCGACAGAAGGATTGAAAGAAGGTATGTTGGCACGTAGAGATACTTGGCAGTTCAAAGAGTACAACAAAGACCTTGACAACATTTGGTGGGATGGTCTTTCAGGTGCTTGGCAGAATGCCGTAGCACCTTCACATCCGGATCCGATTGCGGGTAACCACGCCTGGCATCAGAAAGTAAGCATTGAGCTTGCTTCCAAAGATGACAAGATCGGTGATATTTACGTGAACTATGAAAACAATATGAAAACGTATCAGGCATGGAGAGACAAATTGACACGTCCTCTTAATGCTAACGATACATTGAGAAGACCTACGCATATAAAACGTCCAGCTGTACCTTTAACGCTTAAAGCGTATACGGTACACCTCAAAGGTTAACTCTCCTCACATACAAAAGCAGGGGCTCTTCCCTGCTTTATTATCCTAACTATTTCCCAGATAACTATTTTATTTAGTATTTATCTTGAAAGTGGTATAGTGCCAAAATTATAAATGAAAGAATAAAGTATGAAAGAATTACAAGAAAATATTGATCAGCGTATTGCACTTTATGGGTTAATATCACGATTGATGTTGAAAGAAGTCGATGCTGATTTCTTGAAGAATATTGAGCAAGATGAGAGACTCATGGAATTTTTGCCTAACTACAGAGATTGGTCCAAGCGAAATGAATTTGATGTGGATGAACTGATTGAAAAACAATATAATGTTGATTTTACAAATTTGTTTATTATGCATTTAGTGCCATATGAAAGTTTTTATGTCAGAAAAGACCAGATGATCGAGAGTGGAGGAGACAATCCTGTACTTGAACTTTATAATGCTTTGGATTTCCGTGTTGCCTTGAGTGATGCAAGAGTGGTCAGCCCTGACCATATTGGTGTTGAACTTGAATTTATGTATATGTTGAATGTTGCACTTAAAAAAGCATTGGAGGCAGATGACAAGGAAGGTGTATGTGAAGTACTTCAGATACAGTACGGTTTTTTAAGAGACCATTTACTTGAGTGGGCACCTATGTTTTTGATCAATGTTAAAAAAGAGTCACGTACACCATTGTACCATGATGGTGCAGAGTTGACATTGGAGTTTATGTTAAGTGATTTTGAATATCTGACCAAGAAACGTGGTGAAGTGTGCGCATCTGAGGATGCAGCGTCGTAAATGAAACTGCATTTGGACGTAGCGCTCTGTGTCAGAGCGACAAGTAAAGTTTCTATTTGTACAAAATGTGTAGATGCTACAAACGGCTTGGTACAGATAGAGGATCAGTTACCACAGTTCGCAAAAGGATTAGGCGTTGAAGCTGCAGCCTGTATCGGAGCATGTCCTACAGAAGCTTTTTCTCTTTCAGATTTTTCTGTAACGGAATTCTTTTTCTCTTTTTTAGAGAGCAAAGCAAGATTGATCTCAAGAAAAGTAAATGTGCCCTGTCTTTCAGTTTTAAGTGTGGAACATCTCATCTCTCTTGCATTGGCAAGTGATGAACCTGTCATATTGGATCTGCATGATTATGAGGAAGAGAGTCATCTTTTTACTGTGATAGAGTCACGTGTAGAAGAAGCTAATTTTGTACTCTCTTCTTTTTCTGAAAAACGTTTGGAGACAAATCTTGATCTCAAGAGTAGCGTTGCAGCAGTGAAACAGGAGATAACGGACGTAGAAAGAGATGAGAACGGGAATAAACCATCCCGCCGTGACTTTTTAAGTCAGGCCTCTGTCAAAGGCATGGTCAAACATAAACAAACTTTTGAGCATGCAGTGGAAGCTGAAGAGTTGCATAGCTTTGAGATCGATGAAAGTATGACGGAAAAGATAAGGAACAAACATCTTCCCGATAAGCGAAAAATACTCTTGACAACACTCAAAGGCATAGAAAAACCGACAAATTATGATGTATTTGCAGAAGAAGATATCTCTTTTATTTCTCAAAAATTTGTGAGTGAAGCATGTACCAATTGTCAAATGTGTTATCGTATTTGTCCTTCGGGGGCACTCAGCAGTGATAAAAAGTTTTCACTGATAGAGTTTGATGCCATGTTATGCCTGAAGTGTCATCTCTGCCATGATGTCTGTGAACCAAATGCAATACAGCTTCAACCCGGATTTGAAAGTAAAGAATTTTTTGAACCGTCACAGCGTACATTGGCAAAATTTGTGATCAAACGATGTAATGAATGTCAGACACATTTTACATATACGGGTGGTGAGCAAATCTGTCCCCGTTGTCTTTTGGAAGAAGAAGAAGCAATGTTTCTTCACCAAAATGCGAAAAACATGAGAGGTGATGTATAACATGAGACCTGAAGAGATAAAACCTGATACCGGCCTGTGCACTATCCTTGGGCATAATGCGCAAACTGGATATACACGCAGATACTTTAACAAGATCATGAAATTTAATGACATCAACGCTACGGCGATCGCATTGAATATTACAGATGATCACTTTGATTTTACGATGACCAGTGTCGGTCAGTCCAAAGTAGATAAAATGATGATTGAAAAAGAGTTTCAAAGTAAAGCTTTACAGTATTGTGACAGCTTGAATGATGTTGCCAAAAGAGACGGACGTATAGACTTTATTGAAGTATCGGAAGGTAAGGTAAACGGGTTTTGTCTGGATGATGAAGCTAAAAATCTGTTTGAAAAACCGGAATTTTTAGATGACCAGATACTTTTTGTAGCCAAAATGATGCTCATAGCGAACCGATGGTTTGAAGTAAATATAGATGTAGATACGATACCACTATTGATAGGAGAGAAAGAATGAGAGATATGAATGATCTAAGAAAAGAATTTGAAAATTTTAATATAAATGAAGAAGCCTGTATTGACGGAAGCTGTGAGAGTGATGAAGAGAGTATTATTGATTATCCTTCCTATACGGATGCGCTTTATGCATTATTGGTAGCGCCTGTTGCGAGTGGTATTTATATCTCTCGCTGGGATATTAAAGATATTGCTTATGTAGCAGGTGACGATATGGCGATACATCCCAGAAAGCGGATGTTTGAACTGCTCATGAAATTTGCAACAAGCAAAGAGAATATGCAGGCTGTACTTGATGCTTTGGAGAATCACATGGAGGAGAAGATCGCTATCTATACTGAATTGATGACGACTTTTCCTGCCAGTGCAGAGATATTTGAACCAAAGATAGAAAAAGCAGAAAAGACCATGAAGCTTTTCCCTCAGGTCATTGAAGAGTATTTTTCTGAATAATCCGGCTTCATTTCTTTATTAATACACATACTGTATACTTTTTGAAAGAAACTTCAGAAGGATACAGATGTTGAAAAACTTACTTTCTTTACTTATTATCGCTTTATTCAGTACACAACTTTCCGCCTCAGACACTTTTAACGACAAATATAAAATGTTCCCTCCGGCAAAAGAGGGATATGTCCGCTATATTGTTGAAGTCCCCAAAACAGACAATGATGCTGACCATAAAGTTGAACTGATGATAGGTAAGAACCTGATGGTAGATTGCAATCATGCTTCTTTCTCTGGGAAAATTGAACGTAAAATGCTGAAAGGATGGGGATATCACTATTTTAAAGTGAGTGATATTCAACGCGGTCCAACAACCATGATGGCGTGCAGAGAACCCAAGAGTGAAAAATTCATCTCCATTGCTGCACCTGAAAAAACCTTGCTCAGATATAACAGTCGTATTGGAACAGTTATTTATGTACCCGAAGGATACGAAGTACGTTACCGTATCTGGTCTGCGAGTCAAAGTATTGAAAAAGCTGATCCAAGATAAGCATACCGTATGACCCCCAGTTAACCTTAGTTGCAGTATAATTCTCTTAATTATACTGCAAAGGTCAACGATGTCTGAAATCACCAAAGAAAAAGTACTTGAATATCATAAAGACGGAAAAATAGGCATAGCTCTGACCAAACCCTGTGATACACAATATGAACTCTCTCTTGCCTATACGCCCGGTGTAGGTATACCCTGTCTTGAAATTGCCGAAAACAAGAACCTCTCTTTTGAATACACAAACCGTGCCAATCTTGTTGCTGTGATCTCTGACGGATCTGCTGTACTGGGCTTGGGAGATCTCGGTCCCCTGGCTTCCAAACCGGTTATGGAAGGTAAATCCGTACTGTTCAAGAAATTTGCACATGTTGATGCATTTGATATTGAATTGGATGTACACAGTGTTGAAGAGATCGTTGCGACATGTAGAGCTATTGCACCTACCTTTGGCGGGATCAACCTCGAAGATATCAAAGCACCGAAATGTTTTGAAATAGAACGCATACTCAAAGAAGAACTGGATATCCCGGTTTTTCATGATGACCAGCATGGAACAGCTATTATCACTACCGCAGGTTTGATGAATGTACTTGACCTGACAGGAAAAAAAGTTGATGAGATAAAGATCGTTGTGAATGGTGCAGGTGCGGCAGGGATCTCCTGTGCCAAGATGTATAGAAAACTGGGTGTAAAAAATATTGTCATGTGTGATTCGAAGGGGGTGATCTCTACCTCCAGAGATGACCTGAACCCGTATAAACTTGAATTTGCGATCGATACGAAGTTGAAAACACTTGAGGATGCCATAGACGGTGCAGATATGTTTCTGGGATTAAGCAAAGCAGGCGCCCTGACAAAAGAGATGGTCGCCAAGATGGCACCTGAACCTATTATTTTTGCTTTGGCAAACCCTGTACCTGAGATCCAGCCTGCTGAAGTCAGAGAGGTAAGAGATGATGTCATTATGGGAACTGGACGTTCTGATTATCCCAATCAGATCAACAATGTTCTGGGCTTCCCTTTCATTTTTAGAGGAGCACTTGATGTAAGAGCAAGAAAGATCACCGAAGGAATGAAAATGGCAGCTGCAGAAGCTTTGGCGGCATTGGCAAAAGAACCGGTACCCTATTATGTAAAAGCAGCCTATCATGACAGTGAAATTGCGTATGGCAAAGATCATATCATTCCCAGACCGTTCAACAAAGAAGCATTGATCTGGGTAGCTTCTGCTGTTGCAAAAGCAGCTTTTGAAGAAGGTGTATCACGTGTACACAGTTATGATGATATAGCGTATAAGAAACATTTACGCTGTCTGGCTTATGATTGTGCCTTAGATGTAATCGAACCGTAAGAAATAAAAATAATACAAAATTGAGAACTATGAATTTAGCATCATATCTTGACCTTTATGAAGTATTGGAGTCTGATAACTCAACGAGAAATGAAAGACGTACCTTTGGTCTCTCTCATCCTGAGTTGAAAGAAGACCCGGTTGAACAGCTTTCAGCCTGGGCAAACAGAGAAAAGCTAAAATTGAAAAGGCCGCTTTTAAGTGAAACACTCTCTTCTTATTTATACTGGGTCACGTTAATACTTTCTTTTTTGACTTTTGTTCTTGGGGTAGTATCAGGTATTGGTCTATTGAGTTATAACGGTCATGAACCGGTGAATGTTATCTACTTCATTGCAATGGTGGTCTTTGTGCCTTTAGTGACCATGTCTTTGGCGCTCCTGTCCATGTTCAGGGCGAGTCGTTCACAGAGTATGCTGATCCATCTTTCTCCCGCTTTTTGGATGGAAAGGATCGTTGCGCTGCTTCCGAACAAAGTTAAAGATCAGTTAAAAGGCCGCTTCTCTGAACTGAAGATCAATCCGCTCATATTGAACTGGCTTGTGATAAAGCGTTCACAGATACTTGCCTTGGCATTCTCTTTTGGTCTTCTTCTGGCACTTTTGGCGATGGTAGCAACCAGAGATATTGCTTTTGCCTGGAGTACAACCCTCTCTGTGACGCCTGAAGCATTTCATCATCTTTTAGAGACTCTCTCTTTTGCCTGGCGGGATTTTTTTCCCTGGGCAGTACCTTCTGTAGAACTGGTGGAACAGAGTCAGTACTATAGACTGGGAGAAAAACTGGGTGATACCATGATATCACATGCTGCTTTACTTGGTGAATGGTGGAAATTTTTACTTTTTGCTACACTTTTTTATGCAGTGATCTTACGCTTTGTCATGTACATCATCTCCACAATAGGACTTAAAAAAGCCATTGAGAGATCATTTATGACACTTGAAGGAAGTAAAAAACTCTTAAGTGACATGAATGAAGTGAACATCTCCACCCATGCAAGCACAATAGAAAATAACTTTTCTTCCAAAACGGTCGCGTATACACAGGTTATTGACAGGTTTGACCAATCTTATGATATGGCACTTGGCTGGGCAATAGATCCAGATAAACTGAAACTCATTAATGAGCGCATGCAGGTGATAGCTCCAAACTGCTACGAAGCAGGGGGCGCAAATTCTCTGGAAGAAGACAGTGAAGTGATCAGTAAATGTCACGGAGAGATCCTTTTTTATGTCAAAGCATGGGAACCGCCTACAATGGATTTTATGGATTTTCTTGAGAGTTTGCTTGAGAAAGCTGACAAGGTGATCGTGGCACCGATCGGTACGGAACAGCAAGCATATGTAAGTAAAGAGAGAGATGTAAATGTCTGGGCAAGGAAACTCTTTACACTCAACAATGAAAAGGTATGGTTGAAGATATCAAGTGCTCAGGCATTGAAGGGGGAAGCAGAAAATGCCTGAGCATAAAGAAAGTGCTTTTGACCATCCTAAATTTGCTGTGGTCGGACATCCCAACAAAGGCAAAAGTTCCATTGTTTCTTCTTTGGCTCTGGATGATTCTGTTCAGATATCAGATACTCCGGGAACAACGACAAAAAAAAGGTCTTTTCCGCTTACGGTAGACGGCAAGATCATTTATGAGCTTTTTGATACACCCGGGTTCCAGCGTGCAAGAAAAGTGTTGGCTTGGCTTGAAGGGCATGATGTCTCTGCAGATAAAAAATATGAAGTGGTACAGGAGTTCATTCATACCTTCAAAAACGACCCTAAATTCAATGATGAGATAGAGTTGCTTGAACCCATTATGGAGGGTGCAGGGATCATTTATGTCGTGGATGCTTCCAAACCTTATGGAGAAGAGTATGAAGCGGAGATGGAGATACTTCGCTGGACAGGACAGCCTTCTATGGCTCTGATAAACCATATTGATGAGGGAGACTATACTGCAGAGTGGAAACGGGCATTGGGGCATTACTTCAAGATCGTAAGAACGTATGACCCTATGAATATTTCATTGGCACAGCATATATCGATCTTGGAGAGTATGGCACAGTTGAAAGAGGAGTGGACAGACTCTGTAAAATCCTCTATCCTTTTCTTTGAGCAGTATTATGAAGAGATGTTTCAAGAGAGTGCTGCAGCTATTGCCAAAGCGGTCTTTGACTCAGTATCTTTGATAGATACGTTGGCGTTTACTTCCGAAAAAGCTTCAGATGTTGAAAAAAAGAGACTGGAAGAGAATTATAAGAACAGACTGCGAATGATAGAAAGCAGTACACAAAAACAGATCGAGATCATCTGGCATCATGAAAACCTTGAAAAAGACAAAACGCAGCTTGCCTTTGAAGAGTTGGATCTCTTTTCTGAAGAGTCTGCTTCTCTTTTTGGACTGACACGTAAAGAGCTCTTGATCACAGCCGCTACATCGGGAGCCATTACCGGAGCAGGGATTGACCTGATGTTCGCAGGGCATACATTGTTCATAGGTGGTGCACTGGGTGCTGTTGTCGGTGGTGTGGGTGCTTATTTTGCCTTTAATGAACTTTCAGAGATCAAAGTGCTGGGACAGACTTTGGGTAAACGCTATCTTGAGATCGGCCCTATGGCGAACAGGAATTTTCCTTATATCTTACTCGGAAGACTTATTTACCATACAGAACAGATCGCCAAGCGTTCACATGCCAAACGGAGTGTGGCTGAATTTGAAATGGACAGCAAATTTAAAGAGAAGTGGTTGGATGATGCGCTGCGAAAATCTTTAGAATCTTATCATAAAAAATTTCGTTCAGGAAAAGCCATTGATGAGAAGGTTCTTCTCGCATACGAAGCGTTGATCAATACAGTACTGCATAAACTTATTTAAGGCAGTGTGAAGATCTCAGGTATTGTGTTTAAAACAGTCTGCCTATCCCCATTAAAATGACTGCAGCCAAGAGTCCTCCGGCAATACCTGAAAGCACGTCGTCCATCATAACGCCAAGTCCGCCTTTGATCTCTCTGTTTATCCAGCCTATGGTTGAGGGTTTCCACATGTCAAAGAGGCGAAATGCTGCAAAAGAGAAGAGTATGGCAAGGACCTCTGCATAAGGATAAGACATGGCTTCTGCGGTAGAAATGGCGATCATCAAAGAGAGCCACATGCCTGCTGCTTTATCGATGACTATATACTGTTGGTCATATATTTCCGTCTCTTTCTCATATTTGTTGATCTCGAATATACCCATGACGGTAATGGCAAGGGTTAGCATAAAAAGTGTTTCCATCCCAAAATAATAGAGTACCACAAGGCCTGCAAGAAGAGCAGCTAATGTTCCGACTGCAGCAGGGGCTTTAGGAGAGAGACCGGCTCCTCCAAAGGTCAAAAAAAGTTTTTGTAAATTCATCGGCTCTCCTTAGGTCAGTGATGAAGTCTGATAGAGTTCAATAAGTTTCAGGTAAAACTGCTCTTCACTTTGTTGTTCAAGAAGACCGGAACCGGGGATCAGAGAGTAGTGTATCTCCTGAAGATTTTCAAAACGCTCCGGGAAAAGTGAAGAGAGAATATTGGCCGAGACCTCTTTTCTTACCAGGATCGGAGGAGGGATTAAACCACTCTGGATGAGTTTCATAATGGACTCTGAGTGATAGTGTACATGGTGGTGCTGCCCATGCGGGCAGGTCTCTGTACTCACCAGTGTTTTACACGTATCACAATAGACATATTCATCTACCGTTTTAATGTCGATATCAATATTTTTACAGTGGTCAAAAACTGTGTTGAGTCTATTCTGATCATAGTAGAGTCCCAATCCTCCGTGATTTTTGCCTATAACAAGTTGGTTACAGCCATAATTTTTGGCCAGTATGGCATCTAAAATAAGTTCATTGTACCCCGCAAAGATATACGTGTTTTCAAACGGTATAATGATCACTTTGCTTCTAGGTATGAAATTGTCTATGAAGGTATTGAGGGCATCGTAACGAATATCATAACGCAAGCCTTCAGCGGTGAATGGTTTACGTAAAAATATTACCAGAAGATCTGAATCGGAGATGGCTTGACGGATCATTCTCTCATGGGCACGGTTCAGGGGGTTTGC
>Ga0256834_1001044_pt1 | contig 19325 bp, 20 predicted proteins | sample 4281140metaG_FD_190536 | JGI IMG/M metagenome (GOLD analysis project Ga0256834, IMG submission 190536) | Hydrothermal vent microbial communities from East Pacific Rise, Pacific Ocean - 4281-140 | ecosystem: Environmental > Aquatic > Marine > Hydrothermal vents | place: Pacific Ocean: East...
ATGAAAAAATTGTTTTAGATAATGAAAACGTAAATACACAAAATAGTAATAATGAATGGATTGCTATAAGTAACAAACCAATAAAAATTATTAAGAAGCAAAAGAAAACCCAAATCAGCGAAAATGTGCAGGAAGTAAAAACAGCAAATCTAAAAAAGAAACTATTTTCAAGTGATGCTGATATTGATTTAATGTTAGCAAATGCTTTAAAATCAGATGCTAATAAAGCAGCAGTACAAGAAATAACAATACAGACTACGTATTTACAATATTCGATTGAAAGTGAAATAAATACACCAATTGGTAATAAAATATTAAAAACACTTAAAGCAGGAGTCGACACTGTGGAAGAGTATGTTACATCAAACAATTAAAAACAAAACAAAATGACAAAAATAATTACACATATAATAACCGTATTACTACTATTTATAGGTACAACTTATGCTCAAAACGATACTTTTGAAGAACGAGTAAAACAATTATCTATTAAAATAGATTCCATAACAACGGTAGAACGGAAAGCATTAAAAAAAGATATTAGAACCATCGAAAAACAATATAATAATGATGAGATCACTTTAGAAGAAGCAGAACAAGAAAAGCAAGATGTAACGGCGCTACATGCAAATAATATAAAAACCCAAGTTGCAAAAATAGAAACAAAATTGCATAATTTAGTGCAAAGTAGAGTAGATGGTAATATTGCAAAATCGGATGCTGAAAATGGAACAATGTTATATTTAGGTCCTAAAGGATTAAAAATATATAAAGCTAATCAAGGCACAAATAAACGAACCTATTCCTACACAGTTTTAGCATTTGGTTTAAATAACTTGATGAATGATGGTGATTTAAATTCAATACAAGATTCTGAATTTGAATTTGGCGGTTCTCGTTTTTTCGAATTTGGTATAAATTATAAAACAAGAATATTTAAAGAAGCCACTGTTCCGTATATAAATTACGGATTATCAGTAAGGTATAATAATTTAAGATTTAAAGAAGATAAATTTTTTACAACTAATGGCGATCAAACGTTAATTGAAAATCATCCACTAAGTTTAAAAAAATCTAATTTTAAAAATGTACAATTGGTTGTTCCTGTTTTTTTAGAATTTGATTTTAGTAAACCAAAAATGAAAGATGGTGAAAAAATATTTAAAAGAAACAGAAATGTTAGATTAGGTTTTGGTGGTTTTGGAGGGATTAATTTAAAATCGAAACAAGTCGTAAAGTATAAATTAGATGGTAAGCGAGTTAAAGATAAAACAAAAGGTGACTTTAATGTAAATAGATTTGTTTATGGTCTAAATGCTTTTATAGGTTATAAAGACACAAGTTTCTATGTAAAATATGATTTGCAAGATTTGTTTAAAGATAATTTTAAAAACCAAAATAATATTTCATTTGGTGTGAGATTTGATTTGTAAAATATATTTATTGATTAATTTAAAAACCTCAAATGTTGAGGTTTTTTTTAGTTTTAAACATATTTGATAATTTATCTAATAAAAATTATTAAAATTAAAGTTTAATATTAAAAAATATATTAATTTTGTAATCTAATAAATAATAAAGCAATTATGGATTTAAGTCAGTTTTTAGGTTTTTTACTTTTTATGGGAGTTTTCACAATGGGTTTTTGGTTATTAATATTCGCCTTAACTTTTATTGTACCATATTGGTTGGTTGGTAATTTATTAGAAAACAGAAAATTAAAGAAAGAAGCAAAAAAAGCGGCAGCGAAAAGTTAATCCTGAATAAAATATATAGTAAAAAAAGATTGTCTAATAGGCAATCTTTTTTTTGCTATAATAAATAAGGCTTCTATATTAGTGACGTTAAATTACAAATGTCATTCCAATAAAGGCAGGAAATCTATGCTTTCTCAGGATAATAATTTTGTGTAATTAACAATATTAACCATTAAAATAATAGTTGTACAAAAATAAGAAACAAAAAAAAGGTTCTCTAATTATTATTAGAGAACCTTTTTAGAATTTATAAAAAGAGATTTATAAAGCTTTTTTCATTTCGCTTTTTCCTTTCTTTTTCGCATCACAAGATGATACTTTCTTTTTTCCATCACAACACGTTTTAGCTTTCTTTTTTCCATCACAAGATGCTTTAGATTTACCAGCGCAAGATGCTTTAGACTTACCAGCACAAGATGATGCTTTTGCTTTACCATTACAAGATTTTGTTTTCGCTCCTTTTGGTGAATTGGCAGTATTAACTGAAAAAGAAGATGTATCTGCTGATTTAACTTCTTTTTTTACTGCTGATTTAACTTCTTTTTTTGCAGTTCCTGGTGCATCTTGTGCATTTGAAAACGCAACAAAAAATAAACCGATTACTAATGTTAAGATTACTTTTTTCATTTTAAATTGTTTTTAAATTATTATTGTGTAAATATAAATTTTATTTAAACCTATTATTGTAAGATAGTGTTAAATATTTTGTTAATTATTAATGTTCATGACCATGTCCATCATTAGTGTCATGCTTTTTTGTAGCTTCTATAGCATTAGTTTTTTTTGTTTCTCCTGCCTTTTTTTCTTTTAAAGCCATTTTACAGACTGGGCAATTCCCTGCTTTAGTGTAACTTTTTCCATGCTCACAATCCATTGGACATTGGTAAAGTGTAGTTGCCATTTCTTTTTTTACTTCTTCTTTTTTTTCTTTTTTACAAGAAGTTACTGTAAACATAACAGCACATACAACTGTAAGAATTAAGATTACTTTTTTCATTTTAATAAAATTTTAAATTATTGATATAATATTAACGCAATATAGACAATTTATTTCAAAAAAAAACACCTAAATAAATAGGTGTTTTTTACTAACTCAAATCATTTTTATGAAATGTAAATGTTTATGAGGCATTTACGATTAGTATATTTCAAATGTTGTGCCAAACTTTTATGCTAATGTTAAGTAATTGTTAAGTAATTCTAAAGTAAATGTTTTTGCGCTTTATATGATGATCTAACCAAAGCACTACTTTCTACATGTCTAAAACCTAATTTTAATCCGATTTCTTTAAACTCAGTAAATTCATCTGGTGTAATATATCTTTTAACGGTTAAATGTTTTTTACTTGGTTGTAAATATTGACCAATAGTAACAATATCTACTTTTGCTTTTTTTAAATCATGTAAAGTTTCAATTACTTCTTCTTTAGTTTCGCCCAAACCTAGCATAATACCAGATTTTGTTCTTTTAATACCATTCTCTTTTAAATAAAGCAATACTTCTAAACTTCGATCATATTTTGCTTGTATTCTTACTTCACGTGTTAATCTTCTTACCGTTTCTACATTATGCGAAACAACTTCGGGATTAACCGCAATTATTCTATCTAAATTTGTTTTGTCGGCCTGAAAATCAGGTATTAAAGTCTCTAACGTTACTGTAGGATTTTCACGTCTTATTGCTTTAATAGTTTCTGACCATATAATAGAACCGCCATCTTTTAAATCATCTCTATCTACCGATGTTATTACCGCATGTTTTATTGCCATAATTTTAATAGACCTTGCCACTTTGTCTGGTTCTTCCCAATCCACATTATTTGGTCTGCCAGTATTAACACCACAAAAACCACAAGAACGTGTGCAAATATTACCTAAAATCATAAAAGTTGCAGTTCCTTCAGTCCAGCATTCGCCCATATTAGGGCAACTACCACTAGTACAAATGGTATTTAATTTATACTTTTCAACTGTTTTTCTAAGTTCTGTATATTTTTTGCCAATTGGTAATTTTACACGTAACCAATCTGGTTTTTTTTTAGGAATAATAACCGATTCTTTAGACATATGTTACTTTTTTCTGAGTACAAAGGTAATCAGAAATTTAAAAAGAAATGTGCATTTTTTTTCGTTAATTTGTAGTTCAAAAATTAATCCATTTTAAAAATGAAAAAGTTACTATTCGTATTCGTAATATTATTAAGTTTAACCGCAAAATCTCAACACGAAGTAAAAGTAGATGTATTTGATTTAACGGTTTTCAAAGCATTAGATTTAACCTATCAATACAATTTAAACGAAGAATCTGCTGTTGGTATTTCTTTATTTAGGAATTTATCTGATAAAAACAATATTTTTAATTACCGTGAAGAATTTACAATCACACCATATTATAGACAATATTTTCCGTTAGGAAACACAAAGAACGTTTATATTGAAGGTTTTTTGGCAATTAATTCTGGGAAGGATTTTATTACAGTAGATACTATTAATCCTGATTCAGGAGAAATAATAGACACTGTTTCTGTAGAGAAAGATTATACCGATGGCGCTTTTGGTTTTGCTTTAGGTAAGAGTTTTGTTAGTCCAAGAGGTTTTGTACTAGACTTGTATGCAGGTTTAGGTAGAAATTTATTTGATACAGAAGGTTCGCCATCTGTAGTGCCTAGAATTGGTATAAACACAGGTTTTAGATTCTAAAATTAAAAACGAATTAAAAAAAATAAGACTTCACTATTTAAAGTGAAGTCTTATTTTTTTTAAAAATATATATAATGATAAAAAAAAGCAAAGCACAAATAACCGATTTTATCATCCATAAAGTTGGAAATAAATTTAATAGTACACGAAATTTATTTTCGGATAAATCTTTGTTGTTTGATGAAAATAGTTATCAGTTAATGTTTAATTATTTATTAAGACCTTTTACAAATCTTACCGAAAGTTACCGTTTTTCGCATCATGCAGATGTAAACTTAAACGAAATGAATAGTTATTCAAAATCATTATTCACTAATGAAGCTGATTTTGTAGAAGTATCGCAAAATATTGTAAAACACTTATATGAGCAATCTAATTCTGCCAATATAAAAACTGGTGATGTTTTAATTGCACGTTTTGAAGGCATAGAAATTAATGATATAACTACAAATGCTATCGGAATTTTTAAAATTGAAAATAAATCCGATTTTTTTCAAACCTATGTAGATGGTGATATTATTGAGGTAATGTTATCACAAGGTATTAATCCTAAAAAATTAGATAAAGGTTGTTTGATAATAAACACAACAGATTCCGAAGGTACAATTGTATTAAGTGTAGATAATAATAGTTATGATGCCGTTTATTGGATTAAAAATTTTTTACAAGTCAAATTAGCAGATGATAACTTTAGCCAGACCAAAAATTACTTAGATTTGTGTAATTCTTTTTCGGAAGAAGTAATAAAGGAAAATTTTGGTAAAAAGCAACAAAGTGAATTTTTATCTAGTACAATTGATTATTTTAAGGAAAACGATTCCATAAATGAAGAACATTTTATAGCAGATGTATTTGAAGAAGCAGATAGAAAAGATTTATTCGAAGATTTTAAAAAACAATTTGAAGCGGATCAAAATGTAGTGGTAAGAAATCAATTTGAAGTATCGGATAAAGTAGTAAAAAAAGAAAAGAAAAAATTTAAAACCGAAATTAAATTAGATACTAATATTAAAATAAATATTGATGTAGATGCACCAGATGCTGCTGCTCATTATTTAGAAAGAGGTTTTGACGAAGAGAAAAAAATGTTTTTTTACAAAGTATTTTTCAATGAAGAATCTTAATTAAATGTCATTCTTGCGAAGGCAGGAATCTTAAAACAAATATTAGATACCTGCTTTATAGAAATTACATTTACCTTTAATATAAAGGTAGAATTAAATAAATAAAACAGCTTAAATTTTAAAAGAATAATTACTTTTGCAGTATAAAGTCGCCTTATCGTTTCGATTTATATCGAGAAAGGAAAGTCCGGACACCATAGTGAATTGTAGCGGTTAACGACCGTCATTACGTTTTTAACGTAAGAGGACAAGTGCAACAGAAAGCAAGTACAGGTAATGCTGTAGTGAAACCAGGTAAACTCTACGAGGTGCAATGTTACGTATATTGGAGTTCTAAGAAATTAGAGTAGAGTTAGCGCTCAAATCTTCAAGGGGTAAACAGCTAAAGTTAATTAGTAATAATTGACGTAGATAAATGATAAGGGTCACGCTTTAGCGTGATACAGAATCCGGCTTATAGACTTTATTTTAAAAGATAAGATTTTTTCTTATCTTTTTTTATGCAATAGATTTTTTTGTGATTAAAAAGAATGATTTTTCATAGCAAGATAAAACCATCCTTTTAATCAAAAATATTTATTCGTGAGACTCTAAAAAATTATTTCAATTTTTTAGTTAGTCGAACTAATCCCGCTTTTTTTAGCGGGATATTGGTTTAATACCTCGACCCTTGGGTCGATTCCATTTATTGGGTTCAGGGCTTGCCCTGAGGTTAATACCTTTTTATTTTTATAATATTTGTAATGATATTCAATTAAATACTACTAAAAATTAAATTATTCAAAATGAAAATTACTAAAAAAATGATATATAATATTTTATTCTTTGCCTTTATAATATTTCTATTTACTCCTTATGGTTTGAGTACAAGGGTAAAATTAACACAAGGTGTCACTTATGTAAAATCGATGTTGTTTTCTCCTTCGGCAAAAAAAGTAGAAGATAGAATATTGGTTACTTCTTTTGATACAGAATTAACAGGTATATTTAATGCGAAAAATATTAATTTAAAAGAGTTAAACGGAAAAGTGATTTTTATAAATTATTGGGCAACTTGGTGTCCACCATGTGTTGCCGAAATGCCATCCGTCCAATCTTTATATAATGCCTATAAAGATAAAATTGCCTTTGTTTTTATCACTTCGGATGCCACCGTAAAAGTGAATACTTTTTACAAAAAGTATAATTATAATTTACCAACATATAATCTAACTTCTGCAATTGCACCCGAAATTAGTACTAGAAGTTTGCCAACTACTTTTGTAATAGATAAAAAAGGGAAATTAGTATTAAAAGAAACTGGTGCTGCAAATTGGAATAGTTCTAAAGTTAGACAAATGTTAGATGATTTATTAAAAGAATAAAATTAAAACTACTTTTTACTAAGTGAAATAAGTTAAAATTAATACAAATATCATGAAAAAACACTTTAAAAATAATAAAAAATCGAATTTAAACATATTATTTAAAGCGATAATATTTAGTATTTTATTGTTTACAATGACCATTGTAAATGCTCAAAAAACTAAATTAAAAGTAGGCGATAGAGTTCCTTATTTCTCTTTATATGATCAAAACGGAAATGAGTTTAACACAAAAGATTATATTGGCGAAAAGGCGATTGTTTTGTTTTTTTTATCCGAAAGATAATGCGCCAGTTTGCGTAGCTCAAGTATGTTCTTTTAGAGATAATTATTCCAAATTTACAGATTTAGATGCTGTGGTTGTAGGAATAAATCCCGGTTATTTAGTAAATCATAAAGAGTTTTCAGTTAGTAATAATCTTCAGTTTCCTGTTTTAGCGGACAAACATAATAAAGTTCAAAAATTATTTGGAGTCCCAAAATTATTTTTATCAAAAAGTCCAAAACGTTACACTTTTATTATTGATAAGTACGGTATTATTAAATACATTTATTACAATAGAAGAGCAAATATAAAAAAACATGTAGAGGAATCTTTGCGAGTTTTAAAGGAAGAAAACAAATAAACATTTCACCATTTTAACCTAGAATTTTTACTACATCTTATAAGAATGTTTTTTTTTGAAATAATCAATATTTTTAATTTAAAAATTAATTATCTTTGACCTGTCAAAAAATATATCTTAAAAATAATTACATAAAAAATGGAAAATAACATCAAAGAGTTTATGGATTATGCTAATGCAAAGAATCCACACGAACCAGAATTTATGCAAGCTGTACATGAAGTTGCAGAAGCAATTATTCCTTTTATTGAAGATAACCCTAAGTATCAAAATAAAATGCTTTTAGAAAGAATGATTGAGCCAGAAAGGACAATCATGTTTAGAGTACCTTGGATTGATGATAATGGTAAAACTCAAGTAAATAGAGGTTATCGTGTTGAATTTAATTCAGCAATCGGGCCTTATAAAGGTGGTTTGCGTTTTCATCCTTCGGTAAATTTTTCAATTTTAAAATTTTTAGGATTCGAACAAGTATTCAAAAACTCATTAACAACTTTGCCTATGGGTGGAGGAAAAGGTGGTTCTGATTTTGATCCAAAAGGAAAGTCAGATATCGAAGTAATGCGTTTTACGCAATCGTTTATGAGCGAATTATTTAGACATATTGGTGCAAATACAGATGTTCCTGCAGGAGATATTGGTGTTGGTGGAAGAGAAATAGGTTTTATGTTTGGCCAATATAAAAAATTACGTAACGAATTTGTTGGTGTTTTAACTGGTAAAGGTATGAGTTATGGTGGTTCTTTAATTAGACCAGAAGCAACAGGTTATGGTGCGGTTTATTTTTCGGATATGATGTTAGGTACAAACGGAAGTTCTTTAAAAGGAAAAACAGCCGTAGTTTCAGGTTCAGGTAATGTAGCGCAATTTGCTACAGAAAAAATTACAGAACTTGGTGGTAAAGTAGTTACTTTGTCAGATTCAGGCGGTTATATTTATGATGCTGACGGAATCGATGCAGATAAATTAGCATTTGTAATGGAACTTAAAAATGTAAAACGTGGTAGAATTAGCGAATATGCTGATAAATATCCAAATGCAAAATACTTTAAAGGCGAAAGACCTTGGTCAGTAAAATGTGATGTAGCTTATCCTTGTGCAACTCAAAATGAGTTAAATAATGATGAAGCAAAAACATTAGTTACTAACGGTACAGTTTGTGTTGCAGAAGGTGCAAATATGCCTTGTACACCAGATGCAATAGCAGTTTTTCAAGATGCAAAAATATTATTTGCTCCAGGAAAAGCATCAAATGCTGGTGGTGTTGCAACAAGTGGTTTAGAAATGAGTCAAAACTCTTTACGTTTTAACTGGACAAGAAAAGAAGTAGACGATAAATTAAAGCAAATTATGAGTGATATTCACGCTTCATGTGTAGAATATGGTACTCGTAAAGATGGTTATGTAGATTATGTGCAAGGTGCAAATATTGCAGGTTTTGTAAAAGTTGCAGATGCAATGTTAGACCAAGGAGTAGTTTAAACATAAAACTATTAATAAATTAAAAGTCTTAAACCCTATATTTATGGGTTTAAGACTTTTTTATGTTTAGATGTGCTTATATTACCAAAGAAATTGATATATTTATACAGAATTTAAATACAAAAACTTAATTATGAAAAAAATAATATTATTAATCTCTTTAATTGTACTTATAACATCATGTAGTACGCCAAAAACAGTAATACAATCTAAAAAAGTAATTAAAGGCGATTGGACTTTAGACAATATCACCTATAGTAAAGAAGGTACTTTTAATGTTACTTTACTTAATGATACATCAAAAGAATGTTTTGAAGGTAGTTTATGGCATTTTATTCCAAATAACAATACAGGTAATTACACTATAAGTAATACTGATTGTAATACCGGAAGTCGTTTTTTTAGATTTACCATTCAAGAAGTAAATAAAGATAATGGTTTGTATGCATTTTTATTAAAACCTACTAACGAAAAATATAAATCGGATGATTACAATAGAGGTTTTAGAATGAATTTGTCGGAATTATCAGATACAACTATGCAATGGAAACAAACACTGTCTGTTGACGGAGAACCATTTACAATAAATATGAATTTTTCAAAAATTACTAATTAATAAAATAAAAAAATATGAAAACAATTAAAAACACAATGTTAGTTGCATTTGCAATTACATTTATGATGCAATTATCTAGTTGTACAGCAACACAAAATACAAATAACAAACAAAAAGGAGCAGTAATTGGTGCTGCAGGTGGTGCAATTTTAGGCGCAATTTTAGGTAATAATGTTGGTAAAGGTGGTAATGGCGAAGTTGGCGCTGTAATTGGTGGCGTAGTTGGAGGAACGGTTGGTGTTTTGTTAGGTCAAAAAATGGACAAACAAGCTCAAAAAATTGAAGAAGAAATTCCAGGTGCAATAGTAGAAAGAGTAGAAGAAGGTATTGTAATTACTTTTGATGAAAACAGTGGTGTGTATTTTGATACTAATAAATATGATATTAATTTAAAATCACAAGTAACTTTAGATAAACTATCTAATGTATTAAACGAATATTCAGATACTAATGTTTCTGTTGTAGGTCATACAGATAGTAGTGGTTCGGATGCTTTAAATATGAAACTTTCAGAAAATAGAGCAAATGCGGTAACTAATTATTTTGTAAATAATAAAAGTTTAAACGCTACAAGATTCACAACAAGTTGGTATGGTGAAACTCAACCAAAATTTGACAACACAACTCCTGAAGGAAGAGCAAAAAACCGTAGAGTAAATGTCGTAATTTTACCAAATGACAAAATGATTAAAGACGCAGAACAAGAATTAAAAAACTAATTATAAAATGGCAAAAATCACATTTCACGGCGGTTCAATAAAAACAAACGGAAAACTACCTAAAATAGGTTCTAAAGCAAAAAAATTTAAATTAATAAAAGGCGATTTGTCAATTGCAAAATTGAAAGATTATAAAGGTACTCGTTTGGTTTTAAATATTTTTCCGAGTGTAGATACGGGAACTTGTGCTAAATCAATCATTGAATTTAATAAGAAAGCAGCAAGTTTAGAAAATACAAAAGTATTGTGTATTTCTAGAGATTTGCCTTTTGCACAATCTCGTTTTTGTGGTGCGGAAGGAATTGAAAATGTAGAAACATTATCGGATTTTAGTAAAGGAAAATTAGGTAAAAAATACGGATTAATTATTAAAAGTGGTCCGCTAAAAAACTTATTTTCAAGAGCAATTATTGTATTAAATGAAAACCATGAAATCATTTATACAGAACATGTACAAGAAGTTGCCGACGAACCAGATTACAAAAACGCTTTAGCAGTTTTGGCATAAATCACAAAGTAAATTAAAAACCTCATAGTTGTGCTATGAGGTTTTTTTTAATTACTTAATACAGAATATTTTAAGGCAAATATCAATTTAAATCTATCACTTATTAATTCATTTTTTTAAATGATAAAGTATCGATTATATTTGTTACATAATAAATTCCCCTAATAATCATGTCAGTAGAACAAAAAATTAATCAATTACGTAAAGAACTTAATCAACATAATCACGATTATTATGTGTTAGATAATGCCACAATATCCGATTATGAATTTGATATAAAACTTACAGAACTACAAAAATTAGAAGATGAAAATCCGCAATTTTTTAATAAGAACTCTCCAACCCAAAGAGTTGGTGGAACAATTACTAAAAATTTCGAAAACCTAACGCATTTAAACAGAATGTATTCTTTGGCAAATTCGTACTCTAAAGAAGATTTGTTCGATTGGGAAAAACGTGTTTTAAAAGCTACAGGTGTTGATAAACTGACCTATACTTGTGAATTAAAATACGATGGTGCATCTATAAATTTAACTTATAAAAATCATAAATTGCATACCGCTGTAACGCGTGGTGATGGTTTTATAGGTGATAATGTAACAGCAAATATCAAAACCATTAAATCTATTCCGTTAGAAATAAATAAAGATTTTTTAGGCGATTTTGAAATTCGTGGTGAGATAATATTACCGTTTAAAGGTTTTCATAAAATGAATGAAGAACGAGTTGCTAACGGCGAAGAACCTTATAGAAATCCAAGAAATACGGCAAGTGGTAGTTTAAAATTACAAGATAGTGCTGAGGTTGCTAAACGACCTTTAGATTGCTTGTTGTATCACGTTGTCACGGAAGATTTGAATTACGAAACACATTTTAATATTTTAAAAAATGCTCGTAACGCAGGATTTAAAGTGCCAAATGAAATAAAAGAATGTAATACCATTGAAGAAGTTTTAGAATATATAAAAATTTGGGATGTAAAACGAAATGAATTACCTTACGAAACAGATGGTATTGTAATAAAGGTAAACTCATTACATTATCAAAATGAAATAGGATTTACTTCAAAAGTACCAAAATGGGCAATCGCATATAAATTTAAAGCAGAGCAAGTTTCTACTAAATTAAATAGTATTGTATATCAGGTTGGTAGAACAGGCGCAATAACACCAGTTGCCAATTTAGAACCTGTAGAATTAGCAGGAACAACCGTCAAAAGAGCATCTGTGCATAATGCAGATCAAATCGAATTATTTGATTTGCGAATAAACGATACTGTTTTTGTAGAAAAAGGAGGCGAAATTATACCTAAAATAGTAGGAGTAGACTTAGATAATAGACCAGCAAATTCTCCCATTTTTCAATATGCAACACATTGTCCAGATTGTAATACAAAATTAGTTAGAACAGAAGGCGATGCAAAACATTATTGCCCAAATGAATTTGGTTGTAAAACACAAATAATAGGTAAAATACAGCATTTTATTTCTAGAAAAGCAATGAATATTGATGGTATTGGTGCCGAAACTGTAGAATTGTTATTCGATAATAATTTAGTAGCTAATTATGCAGATCTATATGATCTGCAAGTAGAACAAATCATTCCTTTAGAAAGAATGGCAGAAAAATCTGCAAAAAACATTATTTTAGGATTAGAAGCATCAAAAAATGTACCTTTTGAAAAAGTATTATTTGGTATTGGTATTCGTTTTGTTGGTGCAACAGTAGCAAAGAAATTAGCAAAGCATTATAAAACAATAGATGCATTGCAAAATGCCAGTTTTGAAGATTTAAAAAATGTCGATGAAATAGGCGAACGAATTGCAGAAAGCGTGGTTGAATTTTTTAATAATTTATCTAATATAATGTTAATAGATAGGTTGAAACAAGTTGGTTTACAATTTGAAATTAACGAAAATGACACATCAATCTCTAATAAATTTGAAGACTTAAAATTTGTAGTTTCAGGAGTTTTTGAAAAATTTTCTAGAAACGAACTCAAAAAAGCAATCGAAGATAATGGCGGAAAAAACTCAGGTTCTTTATCGAGCAAAACAGATTACTTAATTGCAGGTGACAAAATGGGACCAGCAAAAAAAATAAAAGCAGAAAAGTTGGGTATTAAAATTATTAGTGAAAGTGATTTTGAAAAATTATTAAATTAATTGTATATTTGAAATATTCAAAAAATAAAATGGAGTTCAGAAACCATTAAAAACGAGGTGTTACCGAAAAACCTTAAGAGTAGGAAAAATTAACTAAATCGAAAGAATTATGAACTGGTTTTTAAAAGTATTAAAACAATATGCCGATTTTAACGGTAGAGCAAGAAGAAAAGAATATTGGATGTTTATATTGTTTTTCTTTATTATTTATATTGTTTTAGGTGTCATTGCTGGTATTATGCCAAAAGTTGGATTGGCTTTAATAGGTATATTTTATTTAGGAATGATTGTTCCAATTATTGCAGTTTCTTGTAGAAGAATGCATGATGTAGGTAAAAGTGGTTGGTATCAACTTATTCCAATCTACAGTTTTATTTTAGCTGTAACAGAAGGAGATAAAGGAGATAATGAATACGGTTCAGATCCTAAAAATCCAGGAAATGAAATTGATCAAATGGGAATAAAAACAGATGATTAAATAATAGATGTTCTCAAATTTAAAAACCTCAAAAATGAATTTCATTTTTGAGGTTTTCTTTTATTTGAGTTTATTAAAAAAGCATAGAGTGAAAAACATATCAGTTACGATTTAGTCTTATGTCTTAAAGCAAAGCGATCATATGTCTTTTATCATAAAAATAATTTTACTTAAACATATCTAAACCAGGTATATCTGGCATGCCACCTTTTGCTGCTGCTGCCATTTCAGATTCATTAATTTCATTAGCACTATTAAGCGCATTATTTAACGCTATGATTAAATAATCTTCTAATTCATCCTTTTCATTAAGTAATGAATCATCAATATTTATACTTCTAATTTCTCGATTTGCAGTTACGGTTACCTTAACTTTTCCGTTGCCAGATTCACCATTAACTAGAACAGTATTTAATCTTGCTTTTGTTTCTTCAATTTTTTGTTGTGCTTCTTGTAGTTTAGCCATCATACCTTGCATATCTCCAAACATAATTTTTTGTTTTTTAGTTTATTTGGTAAAAATAATAAAATGATTGATTTTTTTGTAAATTTGAGATTAGTTTTTTTAGAATTTTGGCAATAGGCAAATACAACAAGGCACAAACTTATATGACCTAATATGCCTTATATGGTAAATAGATATTAGGCAAGTAGGTAAAGTTTTCTACAGAATAGGTTCGTAACTATTTCATACGATTCTGTGAAAATCAGCGAAATCTGTGGGAGAAAAGGAAATTCGTGAATCTTTGTGAAACAACACCTAACAATAATAAACAGAAAATTATGAAACTATTTGAAATTTTATCTTCCTTTAAAATAATAGTAACTTTAAGCATTATTTCCCTTATTTTTGCGACTTCGTGTAAAAAACAAACAATGAATATTACAGATATAAAAGTGCCATCCGTAGCAAAAAAACCAAAAAAAATGGAAATTCACGGCGATGTACGTGTGGATAATTATTATTGGTTAAATGAAAGAGAAAATCCTGAGGTAATTAAATATCTAGAAGATGAAAACGAATACTATAATAAAATAACAAAACACACTAAAAAGTTTCAAGAAGAATTATTCGAAGAAATGAAATCTCGAATAAAAGAAGATGATTCTTCCGTACCTTTTAAATCTAATGGTTATTTTTATATAACAAGTTATAAAAAAGGCGGGCAATACCCAATTTATTCTCGTAAAAAAGAAAATTTAAACGCCAAAGAAGAAATTATTTTTGATGTAAATAAAATGGCAGAAAAACATGATTATTACTCTTTAGGTAGTTATCGTGTTAGTTCGGATAATAAAATGGTTGCTTTTGGAGTAGATACAGTTAGTAGAAGGCAATATGATATTCAGATAAAAAATTTAGAAACAGGTAAGATATATCCTGAAATTATTAAGAACACAACTGGTTCAGCAACTTGGGCAAACGATAATAAAACTATTTTTTACACACATAAAGATCCAGAAACGTTACGAAGTACAAAAATTTTAAAACATATAATTGGTACCGATGTATCGGAAGATAAAGTAGTTTACGAAGAAAAAGATGATACTTTTTACACTTTTATTTATAGATCTAAATCTAAAAAATATTTAGTTATTGGTTCTACAAGTACTTTAACAAGTGAATATCAGATTTTAGAAGCAGATAATCCTAACGGAAAGTTCAGAATGTTCCAAAAAAGAGTTAGAGGTTTAGAATATGGTATTGCGCATTATAAAAATGATTTTTATATTCATACAAATAAAGATAATGCAACCAATTTTAAGTTAATGAAAACTTCGGAAACTAAAACCGAAAAAGAAAATTGGACAGACGAAATACCGCATAGAAAAGATACTTTATTAGAAGACGTTTCGATTTTTAAAGATTTTTTAGTTATAGAAGAAAGAACCAATGGTTTAGGGAAAATAAGAATTAAAAGATGGGATAATAAAGACGATTATTATTTACCATTTAATGAAGAAACCTATTCTGCAGGCGTTAGAGCAAATCCTGAATTCGATACAGAAATTATTCGTTATGGTTACCAATCCTTTACCACACCAAGTTCGGTAATCGATTTTAATATGCGTGATAAAACGCAAGAAATTAAAAAAGAACAAGAAGTTTTAGGAGATAAATTTGATAAATCTAATTATAAAAGCGAACGTGTTTGGGCAACTGCCAGAGATGGAAAAAAAGTAGCAATTTCTATAGTTTATCATAATGATACTAAATTAAATAAAGACACATCTTTGTTGTTATATTCTTATGGATCATACGGTTATACTTTGGAAGATAGATTTAGCACTACAAGATTAAGTTTGTTAGATAGAGGTTTTGTATACGCTGTAGCTCATATTAGAGGAAGTCAATATTTAGGTCGTGAATGGTATGAAGACGGAAAACTTTTCCATAAAAAAAATACCTTTACTGATTTTATCGATTGTGCAAAATATTTAATCGATAAAAATTATACTTCGCCTAAACATTTATATGCAGAAGGTGGTTCTGCAGGTGGTTTATTAATGGGCGCAATCGTGAATATGAATGGCGATTTATTTAATGGTATAATTGCCGCAGTACCATTTGTAGATGTAATGACTACGATGTTAGATGATACAATTCCGTTAACAACAAGCGAATATGATGAATGGGGAAACCCGAATAATAAAAAAGCATACGACTATATGTGTTCTTATTCACCTTATGATAATGTGTTGAAAAAAAATTATCCAAACATGTTAGTTACTACAGGTTTGCACGACTCACAAGTACAGTATTTTGAACCTGCAAAATGGGTTGCAAAACTAAGAGATTTAAAAACAAATAAAACGGTATTGTTATTGCATACAGATATGAAAGTTGGGCATGGCGGTGCATCTGGTAGATTTAACGCTTTAAAAGATGTTGCTGTTGATTATGCCTTTCTATTAGATTTAGAAGGAATTAGCAAATAATTTTATTAAGTTTAAAAATATTAGTAAATTTGCAGACTGATATAATCATATCAAAACAACATGAAACAAAAATTAGGAATTACCCAAAATGTATTAGATCTTATTGGTAATACGCCTATGATAAGGCTGAATAAGATTACAAAAAATATCGAAGGTGAATTTTTCACGAAGTTCGAAGGTCTAAATCCAGGGCATTCTACTAAAGATAGGATTGCACTTCATATTATAGAGCAAGCCGAAAAACAAGGCATTCTTAAAAAAGGTACTACAATAATAGAAACTACATCTGGTAACACAGGTTTTAGTTTGGCTATGGTAAGTATCATTAAAGGTTATAATTGTATTTTAGCAGTAAGTTCAAAATCTTCATTAGATAAGATTGATATGCTTAAAGCAATGGGCGCAAAAGTTTATGTTTGCCCTGCGCATGTTAAAGCAGATGATCCAAGATCGTATTATCAAGTAGCAAAAAGATTACATGCTGAAACAGCAGATTCGATTTATATTAATCAATATTTTAATAAATTAAATGTTGATGCGCATTATGAATCTACTGGTCCAGAAATTTGGGAGCAAACAAATGGCGAAATAACACATTTAATAGCAGCAAGTGGAACTGGTGGAACAATTTCAGGAACAGCAAAATTTTTAAAAGAACAAAATCCTAATATTAAAATAATTGGTGTAGATGCTTATGGTTCTGTATTACAGAAATTTCATGAAACAAAAGTTTTAGATCCTAAAGAAATTTATCCATACAGAATTGAAGGTTTAGGTAAAAATTTAATTCCAACTGCTACAAATTTTGATATTATTGATAAATTCGAAAAAGTTAGTGATGAAAATGCAGCACATAGAGCAAGAGAAATTGCTTTAACTGAAGGGATTTTTGCAGGTTACACAAGTGGTGCAGCAATGCAAGCAACAATACAATTAGCAGAAAAAGGAGAGTTTGATAAAAATTCTAAAGTAGTTATTATCTTTCCAGATCATGGTTCTAGATATATGAGTAAAATTTATAATGATAATTGGATGCGAGAACAAGGTTTCTTTGATACGCAAAAATTAGCACAAGAAGAAGTAGAGTTTATTAAATAAAAACTTCATTTTTTAAAATATATAAGGTAATACGAAAGTGTTGCCTTTTTTTATACACTTTAGTAAGGTTTTTAATATATTTGTTTAGTATATGATAAAAAACACAACTTATGTAAATCACTATTTATCAAGTTGTTAGATTTACATTTTCAGACCTTCAAGGTTTTGAAAACCTTGAAGGTCTTGACTGTTAAATAAAATTATTGCATAATTGTCAGTTTTTGTCATAGACTAAATTATATTTGTTAAATACAAAAGACACATTATTATTTTGAAATTTTTTAAAAAACTATATTTAGAGCAGCATTTTTTTTATTACATAATTGTGATTATTTTATTGTTCGCAGTTTCGTATGTTTTTCCTAGTCTTTTTAATGTTGTGAAAATGTTATTATTAACACTATTTGTTTTTACGTTTTTCGATATTTTAATTTTATTTATTGCTAAAAAAGGAATTAAAGCATTACGAATTTTACCAGAAAAATTTTCTAATGGTGATAATAATCCAATAGAAATACATATTAATAACTATTTCACTTTTCCGATATTTACTAAAGTTATTGATGAAATACCATTTCAGTTTCAAAAAAGAGATTTTAGTATAGAACATAAAATTAAAGCAGCAACATCTAAGGAATTTAAATACGAATTAAGACCAACCGAAAGAGGTGAATATTGGTTCGGAAAATTAATTATTTATGTGCAAAGTCCATTACGATTAGTATCTAGACGCTATGATTTTGATGACAAAAAAATGATTGCTACGTATCCTTCTTTTATTCAATTACAAAAATTTGATTTAATGGCATTGGCATATCGTAATGAATTTGGGATTAAAAAAGTTAGAAGAATTGGTCATACTATGGAGTTTGAACAAATAAAAGAATATGTTTTAGGCGATGATATTAGAACTATAAATTGGAAAGCAACAGCAAAAAGAAACCAATTAATGGTAAATCAATTTCAAGATGAAAAAGCACAACCAATTTATTCTATTATTGATAAAGGTCGTGTTATGAAAATGCCATTTAATGGTTTAACTTTATTAGATTATGCTATTAATTCTACCTTAGTAATAAGTAATATTACCTTAAAAAAGCAAGATAAAGCAGGCATGTTATGTTTTTCAAAAAAGGTTGAAAATAGAGTAGTAGCAGAGCGAAGAACAAGTCAAATGAACTTAATATTAGAAACTTTATACAACGTAAAAACGGACTTTAAAGAATCTGACTTTAGTAGATTGTATGCAGATGTTAAGAAAAATATCAAACAAAGAAGTTTACTTTTTTTATATACCAATTTCGAAACATTAGATGGTTTAGATAGACAATTAGCATATTTACAAGCAATAGCAAAACAGCATGTTTTGGTGGTTATTTTCTTTGTCAATACAGAATTAGAAACCATGTTAACCGAAAAAGCAAAAGATGTTAAAGATATATATCAACAAACAATTGCGGAGAAGTTTGCTTACGAAAAACGTTTAATTGTTAAAGAATTAAAACGTAGAGGCGTTTATTCTATTCTTACCAAACCTAATAATTTAACAGTAGATGTCATTAATAAATATTTAGAATTTAAAGCGAAAGGTGTTATTTAGGGGTTTTCCTTTATTTTTAATATTTAAAACAACTTGTATTTTGTACCTGAAGGTACATCTTGCTAAGATGTTATGATTATTTTACTAATATATTGATTGTCCTTACAGGACAAAAATAATCCCTTTAGGAATTTATAATATTAGTAAC
>Ga0256834_1001045_pt1 | contig 19322 bp, 18 predicted proteins | sample 4281140metaG_FD_190536 | JGI IMG/M metagenome (GOLD analysis project Ga0256834, IMG submission 190536) | Hydrothermal vent microbial communities from East Pacific Rise, Pacific Ocean - 4281-140 | ecosystem: Environmental > Aquatic > Marine > Hydrothermal vents | place: Pacific Ocean: East...
AACAATAAAACAACGACAAACTTGCTTTTTGGACTTGATTTTTAAAAGATACAAGTTCCTTACAGTTTAGTATGCTTTGGATATAATATTTTTTAAAGGAATCACTTATGAAACACACACTTTTTTTCAGACATGCTTTTTTTTCTATGGCAATATTTATGACGGCTGCTACCAGTCAAATGGCACTTGCAGATAACATGATTTTTTCATCTGATACCTGTGCCGATATTGATAAAAAAATTATAAAATTAGATCAATTTACCACTATGGTAAACAATACCAGTGCTTTTCATTTGGAAGAAAGAGCTTCCGCACTTCCGGTACCGGGGATCACGGTCAGCACTAATAAAAAGAAAATGTTGAGAGATGTAAAGAAGAAATATGCAGAGTATACGGCAGCACGCCAGAAATATGGTTGTGTTACACCTGTAAAGACACATACGCAAGCAGTACATCAAAAGGCAATGGGGAGTAGACCTGCCAAAGTAGATAAAAAAGTGATCAAAACAGATACAGGTGTGCACAAAGTTGACAATATCAGAACTGCCAGTGCAAAAGTTGCAGTAAAGCCTCAAAAAGAAGTTGTAAAAACACCTGTTGTTACCCAAACGGCGGTTCAAAAGAGAATCAACCATACACAGGTGAGCTCAGTGGATAGATCTGATACCTGTGCTGAGATCAGTAAAAAAATTATGAAATTGGATCAATTTACCACTATGGTCAACAATACCAGTGCTTTTCATTTGGAAGAAAAGGCTGCGGCAATGCCGGTACCGGGGATTACGGTGAGCACTAATAAAAAGAAAATGTTGAGAAGTGCAAAGAAAAAAATGGTGAAACTTTTCAAAGCGTATCAAAAAAATGGTTGTGAATCGTATAAATAATCGTTAAATACTTAAAGATTCTCCTCCTGAGAATCCTACTTTCATAAAACTTTAGTCAAAAGCACTAAAGTATCTTTCCGAAAAACTTGAAATATTTACCAAAATATATTATAATCCCATAAAAATAAACCAATATAGGAGAAATAACGATGGCAAAACATCAATTTCAAACAGAAATAGGACAACTTTTAAAACTCATGACACACTCTCTTTACTCAAACAAAGAGATCTTTATACGTGAACTGGTATCTAATTCAAGTGATGCACTGGACAAATTCAACTACCTTTCTTTGACCGATGAGAAATTCAAAGAAGAAAACTGGTCTGGAAAGATCAGCATAAAACTGGACAAAGAAGACGGGTCCATGACGATCGGTGACAACGGTATCGGTATGAATGAAGCGGACCTTATGGATCACCTGGGAACGATCGCCAAATCAGGGACCAAAGCCTTTATGGAGAACCTGACGGGTGATGCAAAAAAAGATTCACATCTCATTGGTCAGTTCGGGGTAGGGTTCTACTCTGTCTTTATGGTAGCGGACAAAGTGGATGTCATCTCCAAAAAAGCAGGAGAGGATCAGGCCTATATGTTCTCAACAGACGGTTCAGGAGAGTATGAGATCAAACCTGTGACCAAAGAAGAGCATGGAACTGTTGTATACATCAAACTAAAAGAGGATGAAAAAGAGTTCCTCGACAAGTGGCGTACACAAGAGGTGGTCAAGAAATACTCCAACCATATTGCCTACCCGATCATGCTGAACTGGTCGGAAGAGGAGACCACAGGTGAAGGTGATGACAAAGAGACAAAAACAGTACAGAAGTCTGAACAGATCAATGCTGCTACGGCACTTTGGACCCTGCCAAAGTCTGAGTTGAAAAAAGAGGACTACATTGAGTTCTATAAAACCATCTCTCATGGAGATGACGAACCGTTGACATACCTGCACAACAGGGTAGAGGGTGCACAAGAGTTCACGACACTCTTTTACATTCCGAAAACAGCACCTATGGATATGTACAGAGCAGATTATCAGCCGGGTGTGAAACTTTATGTCAAACGTGTGTTCATCACTGATGATGAGAAAGAACTTTTACCTCCGTATCTAAGATTTGTCAAAGGAATCATCGATTCTGAAGACCTGCCGTTAAATGTAAGCCGTGAAATTCTTCAAGAGAACAGGATTTTGGCAAATATCAAACAGAACTCTGTTAAAAAGATCCTGCAGGCGATCAAAAAACTCGAAGGGGAAGATGCGGAAAGATTTACCGATCAGTACAACAGGGTGATCAAAGAGGGGATCTATACAGACCATACGAACAAAGAGTTGCTGCTTGATATCGTTAAGTATAAAAGTTCTACAGAAGAAGGGCTTGTTTCACTTGAATCCTACATCTCACGTGGGGATTCTGAGAAAAAAGAGATCTATTACATCACAGGTGAAGATGAAAAAGTATTGAGAAATTCTCCACTGCTTGAAGCATACAAGAAAGCCAATATTGAAGTCTTGATCATGGATGATGAAGAGGTGGATAGTATTGTAACGCCGATGATCGGGACCTATAAAGAATGGACATTGAAGGATATTACAACGATCGATGCACCGGATTCTAAAACCGAAGAGGAGAAAGAAGAGATATCTAAAGAGTTCAAATCTTTGACAGATAAGATCAAAGAGACTTTGGGTGAAGAAGTCAAAGAGGTGAAGATCTCTACACGTTTGACCGACTCTCCTTCCTGTGTTTTGAAGGACAGCTCTGATCCTATGGTTGGTATGGCAGCTATGTTTGCCCAAATGGGACAGGAGATGCCTGAGATCCCATTGATCCTGGAGATCAATCCTGAGCATGAAATGATCAAAAAACTGGATAATCTTGAAGACAAGTCTCTTTTTGAAGATATTTCATGGATCCTGCTTGATTCTGCTAAACTTTCGGAAGGTTTGGAGCCAAAAGACAAAGGTGCTTTTGCGCAAAGAGTAGCTTCTTTGGCAACGAAAGCCATTTAATCTTTTGTCCCTCTCGTTCCCACGCACAGTGTGGGAACAACTATCCATATTTATATATTTCCTCTTTTAAACTTCACGTGTTATAATCATTATAATTAAAACAGAGGATATCCCCTTGAACGAACAGATCCCGGAACAAATGTCTGCACAGAAAAAAGCTACGGTTGTTTCCAGTACCGTTGCTACCGTACTGCTTATTGTCAAACTTACCATTGGTATTGCCAGCGGTTCTGTTGCGGTACTTGCTTCAGCGATAGATTCATTGCTGGACATGGCGATCTCACTCTTTAATTTCTTTGCGATCAAAAAATCTGAAGAACATCCCAATGAATTTTACCAGTATGGGAAAGGAAAAATACAGGCGATCGCAGCAGTGATCGAAGGTACAGTGATCACTGTTTCCGGACTCTATATTATCTATGTGGCAATTGAAAAGCTGATCGCAGGTTCCAAAACCTCATTGTTGACACCTTCCATTTTTGCGATGCTGTTTTCCATTATTGTTACCTATCTTCTGGTTCAGTATCTTATGAAGATAGCAAAAGAGACAGACAGTATCGTGATCAAAGCAGATGCTTTGCATTATAAAACAGACCTTTGGAGTAACGCAGCGGTATTGCTCTCTCTTGGTTTGGTTTACTTTACCGAATTGGACAGTATTGATGCACTTTTTGGTTTGGGGATAGGGGTGTATATTATTTATTCAGCATTTGAGATCATCGTTGAAGGGGTAGAGATCCTTCTTGACCGTGCACTTGATGGTGACATTGTTGCCCAGATAGGTGAGATCATCTCCAACCATCCGGAAGTAACCTCTTACCATTGGTTGAAAACACGCACAGACGGAAGTGTGAATTTTGTGGAGTTCCATATGGTACTCAGACCCAATATGCTTCTGCTTGAGGCACACCGTATTGCGGATGAAGTGGAAGATAAGATCATGGCACTTGATACCAGTAAAAAATGGGTGATAACACCGCATTTTGACCCTTATGATGATGAAGAGATGAATGATGCTTTGCTTCATGGCAAGCCATTGGAAATTTTAGAAAAAGTAACTGATTGATGCAGAGACCGATCTATCTTCTCTCACCTATGCCCAGAGAAGATACCATTTATCTGCCAATGATAGATTTTTCTATTGTGGCAGAGAATATTGACTTTTCTTCCTGTGATACGTTGATGTTCACCTCCAAGCAGGCTGTTGTTTCTGTTGACAGTATTGATAAATCCTGGAAACAATACCCTTGTATTGCCATCGGCCCTGCGACTAAAAAGCAGATAGAAGCGCTGGGTGGAAAAGTAATCTATTTTCCCAAAAAGTTCTATGGAGAACATTTAAGTCAGGATATTGCACGTTTTTTTCAAAAGAGAAAATTGTTGTACCTGCGTCCCAAAGAGGTTTCTTTTGATGCCAAAGGTTTTTTGAAAAGGGAAGGTATAGACCTTCAGGAACAGATCATTTATGAAACTTCCTGCATCGCATATACGGCTTTGGAAAAGCCTTCTAAAAATGCAATAATCATCTTTACATCACCTTCTACCATACACTGTTTTTTAAAGAATTTTAAATGGGATGAAAGTTATACGGCGATCGTTATAGGAAAAGCTACAAAAGTACATTTGCCTGAAAATGCAAATTTTCTGATTGCGGATGAGCCGCTTATTGCTTCCTGTATTGAAAAAGCCCAAAGAATTTAATAGTGATTTAATCTCTTCTAACTGCAAACTTGTTATAATAAATTTAACCTAAGTGGTTCGATTACTGTATATGGGGTCCAACATTAATCTTAGTGGGACATGTAGCAGGTTGGTGTGTAGACATTTTCGTCAGAGTGGGGTAACCCGCGAGAAATTGCCTCCTAAAGATCTGCTCTCTCCTGCATCGTTGGCTTATTAGGGCCGACTTTAAACAGAACGGCCACTCGGGGGCTCATTAGCGATAATCTTTGCACGCATAGGACTTCCCAAAATGCTTTTGACGAACAGGGAGTTCGCCTCCAAGCTTTTTGGAAAATCCTCTACGCACAAACATCATCACTACTGAATTTTAATGGAGTATGTATTGTACTTCTATTTTAACTTTTCGGAGAAAAATCATGAATGTATTGATCATAGGTGCAGGCGGTAGAGAATACTCTATAGGTTTGGCACTTAAAAAAGATGAAAATGTAGAGAAGATCTATTTTGCACCGGGTAATGGAGCTACGGATGAGCTGGGAGAAAATCTTTCGATCTCTGATTTTAATGAACTGGCTGATTTTGTAGAAGCCAATAACATTGAGTTGACCATTGTCGGGCCGGAAGCACCGTTGGTAGAGGGGATCGTTGACATCTTTACTGAAAGAGGATTAACGATCTTCGGACCAACAGCCCAGGCAGCACAACTAGAAGGCTCGAAGATATTCATGAAGAATTTTCTTGCCCGTCACAATGTACCTACCGCAAAATACATTGAAACGGATTCTCTCGAAGAGGCGTATAAGTTCATCAATAGTCTTGAGCTACCTATTGTTGTAAAGGCTGATGGGCTTTGCGGCGGTAAAGGGGTGATCATTGCACAGAGTCATGATGCAGCAAAAAAAGCAGCAGGTGAAATGTTGTCGGGTAACTCTTTTGGGGATGCGGGTACCTCTATTGTCGTAGAAGAGTTTCTGGACGGATATGAACTTTCTGTCTTTGCTATTTGTGATGGGAAGGACTATGTCGTGCTTCCCGCGGCACAGGATCATAAAAGACTGCTCAATAATGATGAAGGTCCAAATACAGGAGGGATGGGAGCATATGCACCGACACCTCTTGTAAATGAGGAGATCTACCGTAAACTTAATGAGAGAGTGATCGAACCAACGCTAAAAGGTATGGAGGCGGAAGGTATGCCGTTCACCGGAGTACTTTTCATTGGTGTGATGGTAGTAAAGGGTGAACCGATCATCCTTGAATATAATGTTCGTTTCGGAGATCCTGAGTGCGAAGAGTTGATGCCACTGTTAAAATCCCCTGCATCTGAACTGTTCTATAAAGCGGCTACGGGTGATCTTAAAAATGCGAAGATCGAATTCCATAACAAGTATGCGGTAGGTGTGGTAATGGCATCTAAGGATTACCCTTATAAAAGTACGCCTCCTGCGGAGATCATCGTTGATGATATTTACCATGAGGAGCTGAAGGAGAATGCACATATCTCTTATGCCGGCGTGAGCCGTGGAGAAGATGGGAAACTCTATGCAACAGGCGGAAGAGTGCTTGTATGTGTAGGGATCGGTGAAAGTATAAAAGAGGCTCAGAAGAGAGCCTATATGCTTGTAGGCCAAGTACATTATGCAGGGAAGCAGTGTCGTACAGATATTGCATATCAGGTACTGTAGGTCTCTTGATGGAAGAAAACAGTTCTTTAGCTATTGCAAGTATGCAGAAGCGTATTTCTGCTTTTGTGATCGACGATATTATTATCTCACTTTTTTTTATGATCATTTTCTATGATCAGATCACTGGGCTGATAGGAGAGGCAGGGACAGGAGAAATGTCTCAAAGCACGATGGAAATAATGAATACCTTTTTGGCAGAAAATATTATGGTAGTATTTGCTATTAAAGTTATTTATCATACAGTGCTGGTTTGGCAAAACGGTATGACGATCGGGAAGTATGCTGTAAAAATAAAAGTGATCTCCCTGCATACAGAACAGAGACCATCCTTTCAACAGGCTTTTTTAAGGGCATCTGTCCGACTTATCTCTGATACTTTCTTTTATCTGGGGTATATCATGGCATTTTTTATGCCTATGCGACAAACCCTGCATGATAAACTTTCTCATTGTGTTGTGGTATATGCTTAGAGTTCTTCTTTTTCTTACTCTTTTTACAGCATGGATCTCTGCTGAAGAGAAGAGCGAATATATAGAAGTCACAGCCAAAAACATACAAAGTACAAAAACAACAGTAAGCGGCAGTGGCGGTGTGATTGTCTATTATGGTGATGCGGTTATCAAAGCCAATAAAGCCACCTATAATAAAGAGACAAAACTTCTTGTTCTTGATGGTAAAGTAGAAATGATAGGCTATCATGGTACCAAAGAACATGCACCACATCTTGAAATCCATACAGATACGAATGAAGTAAATTTTAAAGAGCTGTTCATGGTCAATCAAAATGATGTTTGGCTGTATACTGACACAGCACATCGTCTTGATGGAAATTATACCTTTGGGAAATCAGTCATGTCCAGCTGTGATGCGAATGATCCCTTATGGAAAATGGCTTCAGAGAAATCCAGGTATGACAGTCAGGATGAGTATATGAAAGTGTATGATGCAAAAATGTATTTTATGGATGTACCGATCATGTATACACCCTATATGGCATTCTCAACCAATAATAAAAGAGCCTCAGGATTGCTTTTTCCTCTGTTTGGATATAGTGCAAATGAAGGATTTGTCTATGAACAGCCCATATTTTGGGCAATTTCTGACAGTATGGATCTGGAGTTAAACCCTCAGGTCAGGACAAAACGGAGTCTTGGGATGTATGCAACTTATCGTTTTGTAGACTCTGACCACTCGTCAGGTATGTTAAGGGCAGGGTATTTTAAAGACAATGATACATACGTTGAGGAGCATGATCTCCCTAATAATACCCATTATGGGCTTGAATTTAATTATGACTCCAGCAAACTTTTTTCCGATAAGCTACCTGCAGATTTTACAGACGGTCTTTATATCAATTCTACTTTTTTGAATGACATTGACTACTTGAATTTGCAACAAACTACTTTGACACACTTTGGATTGACACCTTTGCAGGAGTCTAGACTCAATTATTTTTTATATGATAACGATTATTACGGCGGGGTGAATGCCAAGTATTTTATTGATACCCGTAAAGTCAATAATGATGATACGATGCAAATATTGCCTTCGGTGCAGTTGCATAAATATTTGAACAGTCTCTTTGTAGATAATTTTACCTACAGTGCGGATCTAAAGTTGAATAATTTTTACAGAAAAACAGGTTCAACGATGAAGCAGGCGGATTTAAGGATACCTCTAGAATACACCAACTCATTTTTTGATGATTTTGTCAGTTTTTCACTGGGAGAAGACTTTTTTTATAACAAATCCTATTTTGGAAATGGATCATATGTGAATGACAGTTTTCAGTACTACAGTAATGTTCATAAAGCCAAGATCTTTTCTGATCTTACAAAAAAGTATGAGAGTTTTACCCATGTGATGCAGCCGTCACTTGCGTATGTAAAACCTGGGTATGAGAGCCAGAGACCTGTTGATTTTGAAGCTCTGACCGAAGAGCAGAAAGAACTTTTTACAGTCGGACTTCCTGAAGAGAATTATCTTTTCTCTCTGGGACAATATTTTTATGATGAGAATCTGAAATTAAAGTTTTATCAACGTTTGTCCCAAATCTATAATGTGGATCGTAAAGAACATTTTGGTGACTTGAGTAATGAGATGCAGTACAACTGGCACAAATGGCAATTTTATAATAATGTTGTCTATTCCAATGAATTTAAAGAAATTCGTGAATCTTCAAGTCGTATCACCTATAGCAAGCCGGAGTATCATTTTACGGTAGGACATACATTTAAACAGAATCTTCCGGACACGACAACACTTGTTCCTGCCAATGATGTGAATTTTAATTTTGGATATACCTATAACCGCAATATTGGAGTTAATGGGTCGATCACTTATAATTTAGATGATGAGCTGAGTGAACAGTGGAGTTTTGGAGGCAGTTACAAGGAAGATTGCTGGAGTATGGCGGTCTCTATGCGGCGCAGTATTACACCAAGACCTACAGGTTCGACGATCGATGACACTTTTTATATACAACTCAATTTTATACCATTTATCACGGTAGGATCGAATTAAATGATGCAAAGTCCGCAGGAAGCCATAGATGAAGCATTGGAAATTCTGGAATTACCAAAATTGATCACCAAAGCAGATTTGAAAAAACAGTATCGTTTTCTTTCCAAAAAGAATCATCCTGATATTGGCGGGGATGAAGAAAAACAGGAACAGCTTAATTTTGCTTATGCTCTTTTGATGAAATATATAGAAGAGTTTCGTTATACTTTTGATGAAAAAGAGGTTTCCAACCAATTCCCAGGAGCAGACCATGCCAGCCGATTCAGACCATAATATTTATTTTGAAGACCGAGATGATGCCGCACGTCAACTGATACGGTCCTTGCCAATTGAACTTTTTAACGATAATGAACCGGTTGTGATAGGGGTGAGTGAAGGAGGCGTATATTTTGCAGACAGAATCGCACAGGCGGTGAACGGTCAGATGGATATACTGCTGACAGAAGCAATACTGGCACCCAATAATCCTGAACTGGCCATAGCCATGGTATCAGAGACTGAAGAAGTGGTCATGCATAAAGCCCTGATAGATGCTTTTGGTATTTGTGAAGATTATGTTTATGGGGAAGCACAGCGAAAGTATGAAGAGGAGGTACTCTCTTATGTCTATAAATACCGTAAAGGAAAAGAGATCCTGCCGCTTGCCGGAAAATATGTTGTATTGACAGATGAATGTGTAGAGACGGGACTGACCATGATGGTGGCATTAAAATCTGTGATCGCCCGTGGTGCGAGAGATATATACATTGCAACACCTATTTTGGATAGAACCGTCTATTATAATCTTTTAAATGTGTGTGATGGTGTTTTCTGCCCTCATAAGATCGACGACTATATTTCGATAGAATACTACTACAAAAAATTTGATCCTCTGAGTTTTGAGGATATATCTGAGATCATAGATTCCTATGAACGCAGAAAAGAGCATAAACAGAAGAAAATTAACGACACGATGTCAAAAGGATAATAAAGAACATGCAAGAACATATGGTAGAAATGAATGTAAACAACCTTGAAGAGAAGTATGAATTCAATAAAGTCGCAAAGCAGGCAAGTGGTGCTGTGATGTATCGACAGGGCAAAGCAGTACTCATTGCTGCAGTTGCGATTGATGAAAAAGCAGTGGATGAAGATTTTCTTCCTCTGACCGTACAGTATATGGAGAAATCATATGCAGCGGCAAAGATCCCGGGAGGTTTTATTAAAAGAGAGACAAAACCGGGTGATTTTGAAACATTGACCTCACGGATCGTTGATCGTTCACTTCGTCCTCTTTTTCCCAAAGGTTTTCATTATCCTGTTACTATTTCGGTCATGGTGGTCAGCTCTGACAGTGAGGTAGATATGCAGGTTGCAGCACTGCATGCTGCTTCTGCAGCATTGTATGTTTCAGATATACCTCTGCAGCAGTGTATTACCGCAGTAAGGATAGGAAAGATCGATAATGAGATGGTCGTCAACCCTACATTAAGTCAGCAGGATGAGAGTACATTGGATCTTCTTGTAGTAGGTTCAGGTAAAGACATCCTCATGATAGAGATGCGTACCATGGCTTCAGAAATCATTGATGATGTGGAGGTGGATATGATCGATCCTATGATGGGCGGCGTTCCTTTGATCCTGGAACATCAAGAGTGCAATGAACTTGATGAAGAAGATCTGGTGGATGCGATTGCTTTGGCAGCAGAAGCTATCAATGCTGCAACGGAACAATATAGTGAAGGATTCTCAGTAGCGGTCAGAGAGCCTCTGGAGCTTGAACTTGCAGAAGATAAAGTGGATGAGACACTGTATGCCTATATAGAAGATCATTATGCTGATGCCGTGGAGAGTGCCATTTCTCACATGGCAAAATCTGAGCGTTCCACTGAACTGAAAAAAGTACGTACTGCGATCATGGATGCGTTGGCAGCTGAAGGTAAAGAGCCAGAGAAGGCGTTGATCTCTAAAGTACTTGAACGTTATAAGAAAACAGTTGTACGTAGCATGATCCTTGATAAAGGTATCAGAGCAGACGGTCGTGCGCTTGATGAGGTCAGACCGATCAGTATAGAGACAAACATTTTGCCTTCGGTACACGGTTCATGTCTTTTTACCCGAGGACAGACACAGGCATTGGTCACAGTGACCCTGGGTGATAAAAAAGATGCACAGATGTATGAACTGATCACAGAGAAGAACAGTCAGTCTGAAAACTTCATGGTGCATTACAACTTCCCCGGTTATTCTGTAGGTGAAGCAAAATATATTGGTGCTCCAGGGCGTCGGGAACTGGGACACGGTAATCTTGGAAAGCGTGCGTTGGAACCAGTTATTCCATTGAATTATGACGGTACCATCCGTGTGGTCTCTGAAATTCTGGAGAGTAACGGTTCTTCTTCTATGGCAACTATTTGTGGTGGTGCTTTGGCATTGCGTTCGGCAGAGGTCGATATGGTTGAACTTGTTGCCGGTATTGCCATGGGTCTGGTCAGTGAAAATGGACGACATGCAGTGCTTTCCGATATTATGGGGTTGGAAGACCATGATGGTGATATGGACTTTAAGATCGCCGGGACAAAAAAAGGTATCACGGCGTTACAAATGGATATCAAGCTGGGTGGTATTGACCTGGATATGCTACGTGAAGCATTAACTCAGGCAAGCAGAGGAAAAAATCATATTCTGGATCTTATGGAAGAGGCGGAAAAGAATATTGTTGAAAGCGGTGCCCTGCCAAGTACGGAACACTTTATGATCAACCCGAGTAAAATTGGTGATATTATCGGTAAAGCAGGTGCTACAATCCGTGATATCATTGAAAAATTTGAAGTCAGCATCGACATTGACAGAGATGAGGGTGGAGTGAAGCTTTCCGGGGAAGACAAAGAGAAAGTAGCTGCTGCCAAAGAGCATATCAAAAAGATCGCCGATGCACCGGTCAGAAAGCAGATGACCTACGAAGTGGGTAAAAGCTATCAGGGAAAGATCAAAAAGATCGTTGATTTTGGTCTTTTTGTTGAAATGCCGGATGGTTTTGATGCACTGCTTCATATTTCAAAAGTTGCAAAAGAGAGAGTTAATAATTTACAGGAACGTTATCATGAGGGTGATGATATCACTGTCGTGGTCATGGAGCAAAAAGGTAAAAAAGTAGAGCTGGCAACACCGGAGTTTTTAGCATAAATTAAAATAATTTTAGTTATAATCACGCGTTTAGAAAAAGTGATCAGTAGGGAAATATAGGCATTTATGTTTATATTGCTGTATTCCTTGTGAGTATGGTTACGCTATCCGAACAGACTTTTTAAAGCAGTCGAAGAGACTTAAAATCTATAATTTAAAGGATTTAATATGAAAAAGTTTTTCTTACTTTTCTTGGCACTTGGTGCTGTTGCATTTGCTGGTGATACAGTAGATGGTCAATCAATGATCAAAGCGTACTCAGTAGTTGCTGCTGGTGTTGGTCTTGGTCTTGCTGCTCTTGGTGGAGCTGTTGGTATGGGTCATACTGCTGCTGCAACTATCGCTGGTACTGCTAGAAACCCAGGTCTTGGCGGTAAACTAATGACTACAATGTTTATTGCTCTTGCAATGATCGAAGCACAGGTTATCTATACATTGGTAATTGCGCTTATCGCTCTTTACGCTAACCCATTCATCGGATAAGTTTAAAGACAGTGAAAGCTTGTGACGGGTACAATCCCGTCACAACTTTTTGTTACCCTCAGTTTTAAAGTTTCTATAGTACTTTAACTATACTCTACTTGTGCGCACGTGGTGGAACGGTAGACACGCTACCTTGAGGGGGTAGTGCCCTATGGGCGTGGAAGTTCAAATCTTCTCGTGCGCACCATACCTCTTAATTATTACATTCCTTAAAAACATAACATTAAAATAATAAAAATACCTATTCTGGTCACTTTTTAGATCAAAAAATAGCAAAAATAGCTTCAAATGCCCCGTTTTAGGGGCTTTTCATCTTGATTTAAGAAGGTATTATGCTATAATATTCGTATCTTAACAAAAAAGGAAGAAGAATGACAAAAGCAGATTTTGTAGAATTGGTACAGAAGAACGGTGAGTTTGAAAGTAAAGCAGCAGCAGAGAGAGCAGTAAAAGCATTTATTGCATCAGTTACAGAGGCACTTGTTAAGAAAGAGTCAGTATCTCTAGTAGGTTTTGGAACATTCTCAACTGTAGATGTTGCTGAAAAAAGTGGTAAAGTTCCAGGAACTGATAAAACTTATACTAAAGCGGCACATACTGCACCAAAATTCAAAATGGGTAAAACACTTAAAGACGCTGTAGCTAACGCGTAATTAATTTTTATTCTATTTGCACAGGTTGGATCTTCTAGCCTGTTTATCCCTTTTATTTACCCTATTTCCCTTTTTATTTTTTGATCAGTATTTAAACATATATTACGTGATTTTTTTACACTGGAGCAGTTAGCTACCTGATTGCTTACATAAACTACTGTACCCAACATAAATAGAAGCATACTTGAAATGAGGATAGTTACCATTAGAATATTTTTGTTGTTCTTTTTATTATTTTTGTTTTTATTGGCCATGGTAACTCCTTTTTCAAATAGAAATATGTATAAGACAAATATAGATTATTTTTGTGTAATTTTTGTGCAAAATGGTATAATCCCTTAAAAAAAGAGTGCAGTATGAATATAGAACATATTATTGGATTAGGGGTGGCGGGTAATTTTGCACACCATTTGGAGCAGGCTGGAGAACTGGAAGATTTTAAAGATGTGGTCACAGAAGAAGCAAATGCTCCAAAAGGCATTTTTCCTTTTTATCTACCAAAATCAGAAGGTTTTTTGGGCCTTTATTCCATAGGTAGCGATACATTGACACTTCCAGACTATGAAGCAAATGCACAAGTTGAACCGGAGATCGCTGTGCTCTTCGATATCGTGTATGATGAAGCGTATCGTATCATAGATCTGGTCGCACAGAAGTTCACCGCATTCAATGACTGTACTATCCGTAAAGAGGGCGCAAAAAAGATATCTGAGAAAAAGTCTTGGGGGTACAATTCCAAAGGTATTGGGCATCAGTGGATCGAGATAGATAAATTTGAAAAAGGTGGAATCATGGATCATTACCATCTCTGCTCTTTTGTAAAGCGTGACGGTGTCTTACATCCCTATGGAGTGGATGCACCGCTTCCTGGCTATTCCTACTTTTACGGTAAGCTTAAAAACTGGCTGATAGAGAAAATGAATACACAGGAAGATTTTGGTCCGCTTGAGAATATTGCACAACATCTTAAGGACGGTAACTATCCTGAACAGGCATTTATCTCCATTGGGGCAACGGCATATGCAGAGTTTGGTGAAAATAATTATTTACAGTCCGGAGATGAAATTTATGTGATCGCCTATGATGGGCGTGTAGATGAGGGGAACTTGCTGCCTTCCCCTACGAAGGTGATCGTACATCAACATGTAGAATAGAAAAAATTTGGTTTATCTGAACCAGCTTTTGACTCTGTCGAAGGCTGAGTCAAAAGTACTTTTATGGGGACGGCTCTCTACACCGTAACTCTCTTGGAGTTTTTCAAGTAACTCTTTCTGTTCCTCATTGATCTTTTTCGGCAGGACCATGCTGACCTGTGCAACAAGTCGTCCTTTTCTGCCACTGTGCACATCCACTACACCTTCACCTTCAAATACAAACTGCTCTTTGTCTTTTGTGCTCTGTTTGAGCTCCAGTTCCAGTTCACCGTCAAGTGCCGGAATGGAAATGGTCTCACCCAAAATTGCCTGGGTAAAAAATACAGGTACTTCAATATAGATATCGTTCCCGTTACGGATGAAGTTCTCATCTTCTTCTACATAGAAAGTAAGGTACAGGTCTCCACGCTGTCCGTTCTTTGCTTCATTCCCGTGACCTTGTACACGAAGACGGTTACCGGAATCTACACCGGCAGGGATCTTGATGGTTACCGTATCTTCTTCTTCATGATAACCTTTACCGTTACAGCTTGCACACTTATGCGCTACGGTTTTTCCTTCGCCATGACATTTTGGACAGGTTTGTGCAAACTGCATAGGTCCCTGTCTCATCAATACCTGACCCTGACCGCCACAATACTCACAGGTATCCAGTTTTGCATCTTTGGCACCGGTACCTTTACACTCTCCGCATGGTGTTTTGTAGGTAATGTCGATCTTCTTTTCGCAGCCAAATACTGCTTCATGGAATTCCAGAGGAAGTTCTATTTCAAAATCCAGTGCATATTTTTGACTCGGGTCACGCTGGGCTCTTCCAAAACCGCCAAAACCACCGCTGGAGCCACCGAACATAGAGTTGAAGATATCCATAATGTCATCCATACCGGCACCACCGAAGCCACCGCCCATTCCCTGACCTTCAAGTCCGGCTTTTCCGTAACGGTCATAGATGCTTCTCTTTTCTTCGTCTGAGAGAACCTGGTAGGCTTCATTGACAATTTTAAATTTATCTTCAGCCTCTTGATCATCAGGGTTTCTGTCGGGGTGATACTTCATTGCCAGTTTTCTATACGATTTTTTTAATTCAGCACCGGAACAGTTTTTGCTCACTTCAAGTACTTCATAATAATCCATTTCAGTCATTGTTTCTCCAATATAATATGAGGAATATTTTGGCGAATTCTACCATAATTTAGTTATAATCACAAAAAGAGTTTTAAAGGCTTGAAATGATTGTACATATTGTCCTGTTCCAATTTAAAAAAGAGCATAAGAAAGCCAATATTATACAGGCAAAACAGATGCTTGAAAACTTGATGGGTGCAGTGCCATCACTCAAAAGTATTGATGTAGGTTTGAATTTTTCAGAAGAAGAACGTGCCATGGATCTAAGTATCATTACCGCTTTTGCAAGCAAGGAAGATCTTGACGCGTATGCTGTACATCCCGAACATTTGAAAGTAGTAGATTTTATTAAAACGGTTGTGGAATATTCCAAAGTCGTTGACTACGTGAGAAATTAAACGTTAATGAAAAAGTATAAAATAGAGGCATTTGAAAATCTGGTAGATGCTTTTGGATCTTTACCGTCGATTGGTAAAAAAACAGCCATCCGTTTAGCCTATCATGCTGTCATGGAAGACGGTTTTTCGGCAATGAAACTGGCGCATGCGCTGGAGACAGGGATCAACAGTATTCAAAAATGTTCCAAATGCCACAATATGAGTGAAGATGAGCTCTGTGCCATCTGTTCAGACCCTTACCGTGACTCTTCAAAACTCTGTATTGTTCAAAGTGCCAAAGATATTCTGACAATTGAAGAGAGCAGACAGTTCAACGGGGTCTATTATGTGATATCAGAAGTCAGAGATATGGATGAAGCACATCTTTTTTATGCAGTAGGGGGTGTGGATGAGATCATTTTTGCTTTTCCTCCAAGTATTGCAACGGATACGATGATCCTTTATATCGAGGACAAACTTCTGGGACTGGATATTAAATTTACAAAGATCGCGCAAGGAGTTCCTACAGGTGTAGAACTGGAAAACATAGATATTATGTCACTCTCGCGTGCTTTGGAAGCGAGAGTGAAGATCTAGATCAGCTGAAAAGTGCAGAAATGGCTCTATTGTTATTGGTTAATGTTTCAGGGTTTTCGATCCCGTAAATTTTATAGAGTGTTGCAGCGATACTGAGTGGTTCAAATTGATAGGTTCCGCTTTTTGGTTTCAGGTACAGTCTGTTGATACTTCCTGAAGCATCAACAACGGTTTCTCCTACCGCGCCTTTATGATTAAAGTAGCCTTTTCCACCCAGTACATAGAAGTTCTGTAAGTTTCCATGGTCCCATCCGTGTGCAGAGTTAAGGTTGACATTTCTTCCGAATTCTCCAAAGACCATAATATTGATATTCTGCTCTTTACCTTCTGCTTTGAGATGTGCCATTGCTGATTTCAATGCTCCAAAAAGTCTCTCCATTCTAGTGACATAGTCTCTGGCTTCATTATGGTCATCCCAACCACCAAGTCCGCCTGTACCGATGGTCAGTACTTTGGTATCAGGGTTTTTAACCAGTAATTTGACTGCGGCTTCTATTTTTTCGGAAAAAGAGTTGTCTGGATAGGCATCATCACCCAGATCCGGGGTTACGGAGTCTGCAATAGAGTCTATGAAGTTACTGAGTGTAGCTCTTCTTCCCAGGGCATCTTTAATTTTTCCTGCCTGGTTATTCTGTTGTGAAAGGGTATCCATCTTCCCACTTAAGGCCGGGTCGAAACCACCATCTTCATCACTGCGGTTGTAATTCGCTATATCTCGCTCTGCTCTAGTATAGTAAGTCCAGTTTCTTACATTTCTTTTATAAGGATTATCAAAATTTTCATTGATACCTACAGGTTTTAAATACCCGGGTAGAGGATAGTTTCCTTCTACATAAAAGGTGGATTCTCCTTCCATCGTGACGAACGGCATAAGTGTATTTTCATTGACCACACCATTTTCTTTGAGGACTTGTGCAAGGTTTGCAATCATACCCCCACCATCCTCGTCAAATGTCCCTTTTTGATTTTGTGCTGTACATTCACCATGTGATTTATTGCCTTCGGCTTCTCTTACAGCAGAGTAGCAGCATCGGAATAGTGTCATATCACCATTGTCCATAAGTGTTTCCATATCCGTACCGCCAGCTTCCTGCCAGCACCCGTTCACTGTTTTGGTCACGCCACGGAAGTAGTCGTAACTGCTTTGTGATTTACTCTCTATTTCATCAAAATTGGTAAGATTTCCGGCTAACTGACTTGCCCCACCATACATGAATATCATAATAGTTTGAGCATTGTTACTTGAATAGTCCCCGGAGGAAAAACTGATCTGGCTGACATTCAGGTTCGCTGCGTAGCTAAAGTCAGGTAAAAGTACGGCAGAACCTGCGGCCAGTGATAATTTTATAAAATCTCTTCGTTTCATTTTATTGTACCTCTCTTTGTCTGTATGTTGTGTCTAATCTTGAAATATAGTCTAATACAATGAATGCGATATTTCTTTTACGTTCTTCTCTTTTTGTTGCTTGCGTCTCTGCATCGTCATAGGTAACGAACATATTGAACTCATAACGGAACAGTTTTTTACCATCCCGGCTTTCTATCATATGATCTCTGAAAAGTTTGAGTTCTTCACTGCTTGCTGCACGTGAGGTAGTGGTTTTGAAAAGATAATTAACAAATGCGTCTAAACTGAGGGTATCATTGTTGCTGTCATGATCAAAAGTATCAAAGGTAATGAAACTGTCACTCCACCCCGCACGGGACCAGGAATCATAGTCGTTGACCGCATCAGGGTTGGATCTTCGTAGAAGTACTTCATTTCTGATAAATTTATGATAATAGGCAAAGGAGAGTGTGTCCAGAGGAACACGTTCGATCTTCCCCAACTTATATTTCATACTTGCCTGATGCATATCTTCCAAGCTATTTTTAAGGTAAACGAAAGTACTTGTTCTGTGTTTATAGTTCATTTTTTTTGCTAAAGAGAAAAAAGTTTCTTCGGCACTTTGTGCCCTTTGATTATGAAGAAGATACTCTTCAGAAAAAATGATTTGAAGCAGGATATCCTGCCATGTTTCCGGCTTACTTGAAACAATATTTTCAGTGAGCTGTTGCTTTTTTGTATCGCTGGCTTCAGGGAAGAAAAAATCTACAAGTCTTTTAGTGACCCCTTTTGTAAAAAGGTCTGATTTGACCAGTTCACGATAGAAATCATCACCGTTGTAGATAGTTGTACCGAAAAGATCAAGTGCTACAGTGTTTTGATTAAGTCCAATCTCCAGAGTATCACTATCTGTATTGAGTTTCCAGTTCTGTAATGCTTGACCTGCAATAGGTACATGAGCATCTTCCATATCGAGTTGATAGATCTCCAGCATTTCTCTTCCGTTGTCTTCCGGACTTCTAAATCTTCTCCAATTATCTTCACTCATCATATGTACATAGGTAATAAAACGCATACCGCTTTCTTCATTTAAAAAAGTAACGATACGATTGTATACTCTGGAGATATTAGGTGTATGAGTCGTACTTAGTTCATAAGCAGGGGAGAACATGATCGTTTGGGTCAGTATATAGGCAACCCAATTCTTAAAGAAGTAACTATCAAGGTTTTTCATGGCATAAAAACGGCTTAGGATATTAATGGCCTGAGGTTCATTATAGCTGTCGTACTGTCTGAATTTATCGCTATCGAGAATGTAGCTTTCAAGCCAGGCTTTGTCTGTTTTCTCTTCTTCAAGACCTGTTCGAATATCATTGATAAAGTTATCAGAATCGATCTTTGCCTGTAGTTCTTTTTGCGGATATCCGAAAAAGAGTGTACTTAAGAGTTTATTTGCTACTTGAAGTTTCTGTGCACTTTCCAAGGCATTGAATTCATCATTGCTCAGTTGATCAAGTTTATATTGGGAAGGAGTCAGCCCTTGATAATAAAAAGTAAGACCTTTGTACGAAAGAGCATATTTCGGATCAGAAGCAGGATCTCCAGACCCAGTTGTTCCTGAAGTTGTTCCCGAAGTTGTTCCCGGAGTTGTTCC
>Ga0256834_1001046_pt1 | contig 19274 bp, 20 predicted proteins | sample 4281140metaG_FD_190536 | JGI IMG/M metagenome (GOLD analysis project Ga0256834, IMG submission 190536) | Hydrothermal vent microbial communities from East Pacific Rise, Pacific Ocean - 4281-140 | ecosystem: Environmental > Aquatic > Marine > Hydrothermal vents | place: Pacific Ocean: East...
TCGTGGCGCTGTCTATGCCGCCACTTACACCAATGACAACACCATCGACGCCAGCCTCCCCCACTCTCTCCCTGATGAAGGAGACCAGCTTTTCAATTACCCCCGTGTAATCGAGTTCCCTCATTTTCGACCACCTACAAATTCATATTGAGCCAGACTTTAAACCGTTTTACCTTTCTATGGCAAGTATCTTAACGTGCCTATCCCTGTTTTTCACGAGCTCTTCAAAGCCCCTCTCAATTACCTCCTCAAGTCCGACTTTTGAGGTTATCATCGGTCTGACATCGACCCTGTTCGATGCAATCAGAGAGATTCCCCTGCAGAAATCATCGGCGCTGTGGGAAACTGACCCGATTATGCTCTTCTCCCCAACGACGAGCCCCTTGGCGTTGAAGGAGGTCAGGCACTTGAAGACCCCCAGGACAACGGCCCTTCCACCCTTCCTTATGCTCTCAACGGCAGTCTTGAACGTTTCATTGAGTCCAACGCATTCAAAGCTAACGTCTGCACCGAGTTCTGTTTCGCTCACTATTTCCTCGACAACCTCTTCGGTGCTTTTACCGCTCGGGTCAATTGTCACATCTGCTCCAAGCTTCCGCGCCTTTCTCCTCCTCGCCTCCGAGGGTTCCACAACGATTATTTTTCCAGCTCCCGAGGCCTTTGCAACCAAAAGTACGCAGAGGCCTATCGGACCGGCCCCTATTACGACCACGCTGTCCCCGGGCATCAGCCCAGCCTTTTTGACCGCCCTCACCCCGACCGAAAGGGGTTCGACCAGTGCACCTCATCAAAGGAAATGCTCTCCGGTATTTTATAAGCCTGATAAGGCCTTACTAGGGCGTACCGGCAAAACCACCGTCCTCGCTGAGGCCAGTCACCCCAAAGCTAACGCACAGGTTCTCCATCCCCTTTCTGCAGAAGTAGCACTCGCCGCAGTGGATTACGGGAAACACGGCAACCCTATCTCCCACCTCAAAGCCCTTAACACCCTCACCAATCTCGACGACTTCCCCCGCGAATTCGTGGCCTATCGTTACCGGGGCGATCTTACCGGTGAGGGGATGAGGTTCTTTGGTCGGTATGAAAATCGGGCCGTGGAGATACTCGTTCAGGTCAGTCCCGCAGATTCCACAGGCTTTCACCTTAATCTTGATGAAGCCCGGCTTTACGGCGGGCTCCTCGATCTCTTCGAGTCTCAGGTCCCTCCTTCCGTGCCACCTAACGGCGAGCATTTCTCGCACCTCAAATGCCTGAGCGAAAATTCATGAATTTAATCCTTTTCCCCCTACCTTTAGAGAAGCGACAAACGAACATTTTTGTGTATTTTAAGTAGTTGTCTTATTCCCAAATCCTGACTTTCCCACCCTATAGGACGAGGCTTGATAAAAGAAAAGAGAAATGTCAAACGCTTCGTTGGACACCTTTGGTTCAGTAAAAGCGGTTCAAAAAACGCTTTTTAACCCCGATAATGGAAAGTTCAGTGTACAGAAAAAGGATTCAGCAAAGATAAGATCATTAAAGCACTAATAAGTTCAATAGAGGTCAAAGAAGGGGGATGAGCGTGCTGAAGATCGAGAATTGCATAGGGTGCGGGCTCTGTGCCAAGGTGTGCCCGTTCAACGCAATAGCAGTCATAGAGGGTAACATACGCAGGATGGTCTTTGAACCTGAGAAATGTGGTAGCTGCCAGTTTGAGTGCAACGAAGCGTGTCCCCTTGGGGCCATAAGGGGCATCCCCGATCAGGCAGTGCTTACCTTTGAGTACGCCCGCTGTCGGGCCTGCGGCAGAAAACTTCCACACACACTCAAAGAGGCTGAATACATGGTTTCAAAGCTCCGGGAAGCTGGGGAAGATGATGCGTTCGCGTACCTGTGTGATGAGTGCAAAAGAAAGCGGATCTTTGATGTTGCTTGGAGTTATGAGGCTTATGTGAGGTGATGCGGATGGGAGGTATGAACTTCGCCTTCCTGTGTCGGGAGAAACCAAAGCCCACGGGAAAGAAAGTCGCGGTAATAGGAGCGGGTCCAGCTGGCCTCGCCGCGGCTGGCTATCTCGTCTGCCAAGGACATGAGGTTCACGTCTACGACAAGCTTCCGGAACCCGGGGGGCTGATGCTCTTTGGCATTCCTGAGTTCAGAATCCCAATTTACAGGGTTAGGGACGGCTGTGAGAGGCTGGAAAACGTCTTTGGAGTAAAGTTCTTTCCGAGGACTAAGGTGTGCTTCGGTAATCCAAACGAGAACGGTGACGACTTCGTGGAGAGGAGAATAGACTTCGAGGAGATCGTGAAGAACTACGATGCCGTCCTAATAGCGACGGGAACGTGGAACGCCTATGTACCCACGATACCGGGTTCAGACCTTGAGGGGGTTTTCCCTGCCCTCGAATATCTCTTCAAAATCAAAAGTGCTAAACTTGGATACATGAGTTGGGACAAAGTTCCACCCGTGGAAGGAAAAAAAGTCATTGTTATTGGAGCTGGACACACAGCTGTGGATGCTGCCCTTGAGAGCGTCAACCTCGGAGCAGAGAAGGTCTACCTTAGTTACCGCAGAACCATTCACGAGGCCCCGGCTGGAGCCTACGAAATAAACTTGCTCCAGCAGAGAGGGGTCAAGTGGCTCGAAAGAACAATGCCCGTAAGGATTATTGGCGAGAACGGAAAGGTTAGGGCGATAGAGCTAGTCAAGACGAGACTGAGTGAACCTGATGAGACGGGCAGAAGAAAACCCGTCCCAATTGAGGGATCAAACTTTCAAATTGAAGTTGATTACGTAATATGCGCTGTTGGGCAAATGCCAACACCTCCCTTTGGGAAGGATACTGGAATCGCATTAGACAGAAAGGGCAGGATAGTAGTTGACAGTAGACATATGACAAGTAGAGAAGGAGTCTTCGCGGCTGGAGACGTCGTTTTAGGCCCATCAAAGGTTGGAAAAGCTGTAAAGGATGGGTTATATGCAGCTAAAAACTTACACTACTGGCTTATGGAGGTGAAAAAATGAGAAAGGTCCTCCACGTTGACTATAGCCTCTGCATAGGATGTGAAACCTGTGAGGGGGTATGTGAGTTCATCCACAATGGAAAACCTAACATAAGGGTTTACTACACAGTAACTGGTATTCCAATTCCAATAACTTGCAGGCACTGCGAAAGGGCTCCGTGTATGGATGTATGCCCTGCCGGAGCAATATTTAAGGATTACGACGGAGCAGTTATCGTAAATCCCAATAAGTGCATAGGGTGCATGATGTGCCTTGCAGTTTGTCCATTTGGGGTTCCAACGTTCGATATAAAACTCAAAGCTGTAACTAAGTGTGACATGTGTGCAGACAGAAGAAAGCTTGGTATGGCACCAGCCTGCAGTGAGATGTGCCCCGCAGAGGCTATATTCTTTGGAAAGCCTGAGGAAGTTGAGGATGAAATAAGACGCAGAACGGCTGAAAAGATAGCAAGAGAGCGGATATCAACGATATCCCTTGAAGGAGTCGGAAGATTGCTCTAGACCCTAATTTTAGAACTTCTATCTTGAAAAAATAGAGTTCCAAACTTTTAGTTCAAAAAACGCTTTTATCGTTCTTTTTTTGAACCTGAAAGTGGGATAAAGAGGGGGTGGAAGCTTTGAGTGAGATAGTCCTTGATAAGGTGTGTCGAATTGCAGGGGAGGCAAAGTTAATCTTATACGAGGAAGAGGGGATAGTTCAAGATGCCCTCTTCATAGCAACTGCCCCCGTTAGGGGTTTTGAGAAAATGGTCATAGGAAAAAACCCCCTCTTTACTGTTGAAGCCGCTATGAGAATATGCGGTCTCTGTCATGCTTCGCATGGGATAGCGGCTAGCGAAGCTATAGAGCATGCTATAGGGATAATTCCTCCAAGAAATGGCAGATTGATGAGAGAAGCACTCGGCCTGATAAACAGAGCACAAAGTCATACGCTACTCTTCCTTATGGTGGCTGGCGATTTAATTAAAGAAAACAAAAGAAATGAGGTACTTTTCAAGCTTATGAATTTTCACGCAAAAATCAGTGACTATCTGCTCAAACTTGGTGGTGCTGCAACACATCCACCAAACCTTACGATAGGAGGGATGTTGTCCGTTCCCAAGTGGAGCGTTTTTAACAACTTAAAGGCGAGGTTCAAGGAACTTCTCACAAGCTGGAACGCCGTTGAAGAGATTTTAATTGATGAAGACATTCAGACAGAAATTGCCGACGAGCTAAGAGACACTAGAAAAGTCTCAACGTATTTGGCAAGCGGGTTCTTTTATGGAGATAAGTACAATATTGAATGGGAGAAAGTCTCGACAATCCCATATTACGATTTCAGAAAAGAAAAAGCTGCTAGGGAGTCAACAACACTTGTTTCATTTTACAATGGAGAGAAAGTTGAAACAGGTCCCCGAGCAAGAATGTCCACATATCGCGAATTTAAGAATGAGTCCCTTTATGGTCTACATCTTGCGAGAATCGAAGACACAAGACTAGCTATCCAGCGACTTGGAGAGATTCTTGATGAAGTGCAAATGGGAGAACCTTTCAGGACAGGGGATATAACGTTCAGACCCGGAAAAGGCATTGGGGTTTACGAAGCCCCTAGGGGGACACTTATCCACTATGTCGAGCTTGGAGAGGAAGGGAGGGTTCTAAACTTAAAGATAGTTGTCCCAACGATGTTCAATATCCCAGTCATGGAGGAGATGGCTAAGGGGCTGAGCGTTAAAGCGGCTGAGGCCGTTATGCGCCTCTACGACCCGTGCATACCCTGTACCACCCATGTTGTGAAGATGAGGTGATTGTCATGGAAAAACTCAAGGTTCTTCACGTAGATTTTGCCGGCTGTGAGGGGTGCAACGTCAGCATAATTCGAGCATACCCCAAGCTCATGGACCAGATAGACCTCGATATCTCATATCTTCAAGATGGTTCATGTAAGTACAGTGAGTATGATATAGCATTAATCACTGGAGGAGCCTGTATGAACGAACCGCGGGTTGTCAATGAACTTAAGGAGATAAGGGAAAGGGCAAAAATAGTGGTAGCATTTGGCTCATGTGCTGCCCTCGGGGGAATACTGCGCTTCTGCCGCGGGGGTCAGGCGCCCAGACCCGACCACAGAAACTTCCAGCCGGTGAACAGCGTCATACACGTAGACTACTCCATCCCGGGCTGCCCTCCAACACCCCAGATGCTCCAGTCATTCTTTAAGTTCTTCATAGCCGGAAACGAAGCGAGGCTTAGGCTATTCAAAGTAACAGCAGGGCTGAAAAAACTGAGTGGTTTCGACCTAGTCGACGACATAGTTCTAACTGGCCTGTGCATTGGTTGCGGTGCCTGCGAGCTTTCCTGTCCCACAGGTGCAATAAAACTTGTAGAGAAGAGGCCAACCTTAATCCAAGAGAGATGCATACGCTGTGGAACCTGCTACATCCGCTGTCCACGCGCCTCTCAGTTAATGTGTCTAGGAGGTGAAAAGCCATGATGCCAATTAGTGAAAACCTCCTCGGCCAGATTAGGTCAGTTTACCTCGGTAGGGCAACTGACCAAGAGATACTGAAACGGAAGGTCGCAAGCGGCGGTGCCGTTACCGCGATGTTAACTTACGCCCTTGAAAAGGACCTCATAGACGGTGTCGTTACGGCTAAAAGAACAAAGGGGCTTGAGGGTGAAGCTATTGTTGCAAGGACTAAAGAAGAACTTATCGAAGCAGCGGGAAACAAATGGAGCATAGTTCCCTTTGCAGCAAGGATTAAGACAAAAATAGAGGAAGAAGGCCTGAAAAGGGTCGGAGTGGTCTGCCTTCCCTGCCAAGCGCAGTTCTTCGGCCAGATGAGAGATTTTCCAATACTCGAAACGGACTTTGGTAACAGGATTAAGTATATCGTCAGCCTCTTCTGCATGGGAACATTTGCTTTTGAGGCGTTCCTGAACTACCTACGCGTCAAGTACGGTGTCAGAGCAGAGGAGATAGAAGACATAAAGCTCTCAGGAGACTTCCTCGAAATCCATAGAGAAACAGGAGTTCTCGCGATACCACTGAAAGAAGCTTTTTCCTACCTCCAGACGGGTTGTCTGGTCTGCTCCGATTATACAGGGGTGTGGAGCGACGTTTCAGCGGGCTTCGTCGAGAGTGAACCCGGCTGGACAGTACTTATCACGAGAGACCAGCACGGTGAAGAGCTCGTCAGAGGGGCTGAAAAGGAGGGTTACCTTGAACTCCGCGACGGGTCTCACGTTTTAGGTGAAATTTTGAAGAAGGCTAGGGAGAAAGTTGCTCGGGCTCAGAGAAATATGGCACAGCTGTTCTGAACCCCCCACTATTTTATCTTCCCGCTTTCTCCTTGAGAAATGTTTGATTATTATCTTTACATTTATTGATTGTTAGTATAGTTTGTTTGCCCCCTAACTAGAGATATACAAAAGAATAAAACTAGGAAAAACTGTCTTTATTTTAGCTGTTCTCCACTATCTAAACCTTTGGTTAAAAACTAAGCTGTTAAAAAACTGTTTTAAGCAAAAACAGGGATTTAACACTGAAGAAAAATCATGAGCATCGAGGTAGAGAGTGTACCTTAACGAACATGATAGTACCTTCAGGGGGTGTCTCACTTGGAAAATGTTGGAGAAAAACTCGTTCCCGTGGTCTGCCCCTATTGCGGTGTAGGGTGCAGGCTTTACATTAAGAGTATTGATGGCCATCCGGTGGGCATAGAATACGCCAAAGACATTCCAAACATATCAAACGAGAACGGAAAGCTCTGCCCAAAGGGCAACGCCGTTCTTGAGTACCTCCTGACCAGAGATAGGCTTAAAAAACCCTTAAAAGCCACAGAACAGGGAAAGTTTGTTGAGATAAGCTGGAGGGAAGCCATAAGGGAAGTCTCCGAGAGGCTGAAGACATATTCCAAGGACGATCCTGATGCAATGATGTTCTTTGGCTCAGCTAGAACATTCAACGAGCCCAACTACCTCATTCAGAAGCTGGCTAGAATGCTTGGGACAAACAACGTTGACCACTGTGCAAGGCTCTGCCACTCCTCAACAGTTTCCGGTTTAAAGGCTGTTTTTGGTGCCGGTGCGATGACCAACACCTACAGGGACATCGAAGAGGCAAACGTAATCTTCATAATAGGGCACAACTACGCCGAGACTCACCCGGTTGGCTTCCGCTACGTCCTCAAGGCAAAAGAAAGGGGCGCTAAAGTCATAGTGGCAGACCCAAGGTTTACCAGAACAGCGTGGTTTGCAGATATATTTCTCCAGCACTATCCCGGGACGGATATAGCATTACTCAATGGTCTAATCCACGTTATAATTGAAGAAGAACTATACGATAGGGACTTTGTAGTTAGAAGATGCACTGGGTTTGATGAACTGGCAGAAATCGTGGAGAAGTTCACTCCCGAGTACGTAGAAACCATAACTGGCGTTCCTGCGGAATTAATAGTTCAGGCTGCAAGAACCTTTGCGACGGCAGGAAAGGGTGTTATAACCTGGGCAATGGGTCTGACCCAGCACACCCACGGTCACGATAATGTAAGACTAGCTGCAACACTTTCGGCCATATGCGGCTACCAAGGAAGGGAAGGCTGTGGCTGTGCCCCGATGCGCGGTCAGAACAACGTCCAAGGAGCGTGCGACCTTGGAGTCCTTCCGAACGTCTTCCCTGGATATCAAGCCGTCACCGATTCCGAGAAGAGAAAGTTTTTCGAGGAGTTCTGGGGAGTACCTCTGAGTGATGAGATTGGATATACTGTAATAGAAGCAGCTCACGCCATAGAGAAGGGCAAAGTCCGGGCCTACTACGTCATGGGTGAAAACCCTGTCATAAGTGATGCCAACTCCAACCACGTGATGAAGGCTCTTCAGAAGCTTGAGTTCATGGTCGTTCAGGATATCGTCCCAACTCCAACAATGGAGTTCGCCGATATAGTTCTCCCAGCTGCCGCTATGCTCGAGAACGAGGGTTCACTCACCAACACCGAGAGGCGCGTTCAGTGGAGCTTTCAGGCGGCAAACTCACCCGGAGAAGCGAGGCCCGACTGGTGGATAGTGAGCGAGATTGGTAAGGCTGTCGGCTTCTCAGGAGAAGGTCCAAAGGGCTTTGTCTACACCTCGCCCGAAGATATCCTTAGGGAGATTAACGCCTGTACCCCCCAGTACCGCGGTATAACCCCAGAGAGGCTCAAGGAGAACCTTGCAGGAATCCACTGGCCATGTCCAAGCAAAGACCACCCAGGAACGAGGGTTCTGTACAAAGATAGATTCTTGACACCAGACGGAAAGGCCCATCTGGCAGCGGTTGATTACAAGGGACCAGCAGAACTTCCAGATGAAGACTACCCATTCTTACTAACCACGGTAAGGTACGTCGGCCAATACCACACCCTCACAATGACCGGCAGGAGTAGATCCCTTGTCAAGCGCTGGCCCGAGCCTTTGGCTGAGATACACCCAGAGGACGCAGAAAAACTCGGCATAAAGACAGGGGACTGGATTAAGATAGAGACGAGGAGGGGCGTTTATCCGGTCAGGGTCAAGGTCACAAGAACCGTCAAGAAGGGGGTCATAGCGGTTCCGTGGCACTGGGGGGCCAACGTTCTTACCAATGACGCTCTTGACCCAGTTTCGAAGATACCTGAAACCAAGGTCTGCGCTTGTAGGATTCTCAAGATAACTGAAGACGAGGCCAAGAAACTCATGGAGAAGCTCCCAGCTATTATACCGAAGATTGAAGTCGTTAGGGGGTGAATTAGATGGCTAGGAAGACCATCTTTATCGATTTTTCAAAATGCATTGAGTGCCGGGCCTGTGAGGTTGCATGTGAGCGCGAGCATAATGGTAGGTCATTTATCAATGTATTTGAGTGGCAGGAAATGGCCGCAATGGCTCTCAACTGCCGTCACTGTGAGAAAGCTCCCTGTGTCGAGGTTTGTCCAACAAACGCCCTCTACCGGGACGAGGATGGCGCGGTTCTACTGGCACCACAGAAGTGTATCGGTTGCCTCATGTGTGGTATAGTTTGCCCCTTCGGAATCCCGGAGCTCGATACACTTAACAAGATAATGATGAAGTGTGACCTCTGCGCCCACAGAAGGGCCGAAGGCAAACTCCCGGCCTGTGTAGAGACCTGTCCGACGGATGCACTTCTCTTCGGTGACTTCAATGAGATACAAAGGATAAGAAAAGAGAATTTCACAGAAAAGGCCATAGAAATTGCCAAAAAGGGAGAAAGGGTTTCCATAATAGGCTTCTGAGGTGATTGATATGGAAGAACTTTTCCTTCTTTCCTTTTCAATTCCCCTTGCTGCGGGACTCATTCTGTTCAAACTCGACGGTAAGAGGGCAGATTATTTCATGCTCATCACTGTCATCATTTCAACCCTCCTCAATGTCTTCGGGGTTTATGAGTTCTGGTCGTCTGGAATGCACACCTTTCACAAAGCCCTGCTGACATCGGGAACCTTTGGAGAAGTCTACGGTATCCTAATAGACCCGATGAGCGTTGCCGTCGGCCTTGTGGTATCAACTGCAGGACTACTCTTCATGGTCTATTCAATCGACTACATGAGCCCGAACAACAGGGAGCACCCGGTAAAAGAGGGCAAGGGCCGCTTCTACGCTTGGATGGTCCTCTTCATAGGGGCAACTCTAGCCTTCGTGTACTCCTCGTCGGTTCTCCAGCTCTTGATATTCTTTGAGATAATGAGCCTTGCCTGTTGGGGCGTCGTGAGCTACTACGGAGGCAAGAAAGCGAAGAGATCAGCCTACAAGGCCTTCGTCGTCACAAACTTCGGCGCAATGATCGGACTCTACACGGCAGTTGGCATTGGACTTACGCACCTTCACGACCTGAGCCTCTTCGCTTACTCCTCCCTTGAGGGCCATTTGAAGCTGATAGTCTTTCTGGCGGTGATGATAGCGGCCTTCACCAAGAGCGCCCAGTTCCCGCTCTACTCTTGGCTACCGGATGCAATGGTTGCCCCAACGCCCGCTTCAGCCTTCCTCCACGGCGCGGCGATGGTGGAAATGGGTGTCTTCCTCCTCGCAAGGTTCATCCAGTTCATGCAGCCGATTCCAAAGGAAGGCTTCTACGCCATGGCGGGTCTAATAATAGCCACCCAGTTAATCTGCATCCTCATGTATCCACTCCAGAGGGACGCCAAGAGGCTCCTCGCATATTCAACAATAGCAGAATCAGGTTTAATGTACGTAGCCCTCGCTACAGCGGTTCTTGGGATAAGAGGCGGACTTCAGGCTTCCGTTTTTCAGCTCTTCAACCACGCCTATATCAAGGGACTGGCATTCCTTACAGCTGGAACCTTCAGCTACGCCCTCGGGACCCTCGAGATGGACAGAATAAAAGGCCTCCTAAAATCCCCTGTGGTAGGCTACGGTTGGACATTCGCACTCCTTGGGTTAGCAGGCGTCCCCCCGTTTGGAGTATTCTTTGGGAAACTTAGCATACTCAGCAATGCAAATGCAATGAGAGGGAGTGTACTAGTCCTAGTAATGTTCATCCTTCTACTGTTGGATTCAGTAGTGTTTCTCATGGTATCACTAAAACGGATACACTCAATGGTCCTCAGCAAGGGTAGCGAAAAGGTCGAGATAACACCGCTGATGAAGGCCGTGATGGTGATCCTGCTGGTACTGGCGATAATAGCCCCGTACATAGCCTATCCTCTGGTCGTCAAGGTGGGGTGGTGAGGATGTTTGACACGACGCTGACTTTTTCACTCGACAGGATTTCAGTGCTCTTCGCGCTGAACGTCGCAATCCTCGGAATAGCAGCGCTGATTGCATCAGTGAAGTACATGAAAATCTACACCTTCAAGCCGAGGATATCCTACTATCCGACCCTGATAACCTTCATAGTTGCAATGCTGCTCATTCCGGCCGTTCAGGACTGGCTAAGCTTCCTCTTCCTCTGGGAGATTATGACGCTCACCTCGTACTTCCTCATAATCTACGACTGGCCCGAGGAGAACGTCAAGAGGGCCGGCTGGAAGTATTTCGTCACCATGCACCTCTTCGACACATCCCCGCTCATGCTGGCCATCACGCTCTACTATGCCAGCCACGGCACGTTCGATTTCGGCCCGATAACAGGATACAGCACCGCCATAGTTGCCCTGTTCCTCCTCGGGTTCGCGGCTAAGGCAGGCCTCTTCCCGCTCCACTTCTGGCTGCCGGATGCTCACCCAGCAGCGCCAAGCCCAGTATCGGCCCTGATGAGTGGTGCAATGGTTGAGCTCGGCATCTACGGAAGCATCAGGGTTTTAGATGCTGTAAACTGGAGCGTTCCAACCTGGATAGCATGGCTCATCGGAGCGATGGCGGTCTTCAGCATGTTGGCCGCGATACTCACGTATCCCCACCAGACGGACGTCAAGAGGCTCTTCGCCTGGTCGACGATAGACAACATCGGCTGGATGTACCTGTTCATCCTTGCCGGTCTACTCGGAGTTACTGGAGTTGAGAAGGGAGTAAGCTACTACGTTCTTGCCCACGGCCTGGCCAAAGGAGCCGCATTCCTAGCAACCGGCGCGCTGCTGTACGTCTTCGGCACGAGGAACCTAGAGGACATGAAGGGCATGATCAACGCGGACCAGACCACGGCAGGGCTCTTAATAGCTTCAATATTTGCACTCGAAGGTGTTCCGCCCTTCAACCTGTTCCTCAGCAAGATCGACGTCATTAAAACGCTCTTCCACGTCAGCGGGTGGCTGGCGCTCTTCACGATCCTCGAATGGGTGGTTGCCTTTATCATCTTCCTGAGGGTTATCCACGCCTACGCAATAAGCGAGGGGAAGCCCGAACTCAAGCGCAAACTCCCGGTTAGCATCGCATTCGCCGTGATACTCCTCCTGGTCCTCTCGCTCGCGAGCCAGTTCATATGCAACTACATATGGACGAGGTGGTGAAAATGGAGGAGCTATTTACCCTAACCGTGATCCTGTACTTCCTCTCAATCCTCGCGGTGCTCCCTCTCAGGAAGAACTACAGAGTATCAATCAGGGCAGGTCACGTCCTTACAGGCCTGGCATCAATCTCGCTCTTGGCGTTTACCATAGGCGCCCTGCCAGAAGTCCTGAAAGGAAAGGCCATCGAGTTTACCTATAACCTCGGTGTTGCGAAGATACCGTTCCACGTAGACGGTCTCTCGCTCATACTCTGCCTCGTCCTCGGTAGCCTGGGCTTGGCGACCTCGATCTACTCCCCGAGGTACATGGAATTCTACGAGCGCTTTGGAAGGGGCTGGCTTTACGTAGTCCTCTACTCAACGTTCGTCCTCTCAATGGTGCTCATAGTGACCACCTCTAACCTTCTGTGGTTCGTGTTCTTTTGGGAGGTCATGACGTTCACCTCCTACGTTCTCATGGTCTGGGAGAACGACGAGGAGTACGTCAGGAAGGCCGGATGGAAGTACTTCGTCACGATGCACGTTGCGAGCACGCTACCTTTGATAATAGCTCTTGCAATGCTTTACGCCAAGACCGGTTCCATTGACGGCCTGAACTTTGACAACTTAGCCACGCTCCACCTCGGTTCACTGTACTACATCCTCTTCCTAATCGGCTTTGGCAGCAAGGCTGGTGTCGTTCCGCTTCACTTCTGGCTACCGGATGCCCATCCAGCGGCTCCAAGCAACGTCTCGGCGTTACTCAGTGGCGCCATGATTAAGGTCGCGGTTTACGGCCTTATTAGGATGACCTGCTTCATCCTCAGGCCCACCGAAACCTTCGGTTACGCCGTGGCAATACTCGGAACGATAACCCTCACCGTTGGAACACTCTACGCCCTCAAGCAGACCGACGCGAAGAAGCTCTTGGCTTACCACAGCGTTGGTCAGATGGGCTACATCTGGCTCGGGGTTGGAGCCGGCATCGCCCTGATGGCCAAAGGCGGCCCCTGGGCGGCCTTTGGAGCGATAGCCATGGCCGCTGGGTTATACCACCTCGTTAACCACGCGATATTCAAGGGACTCCTCTTCCTCTCAGCAGGTTCAGTCCTCTACAGGACGCACACGAGGGAACTGAACATCCTCGGCGGGCTGGCGGAGCTCATGCCCTTAACTGCTCTCTTCACGTTCATAGCGGCCATGTCCATAGCGGGTGAACCACCCTTCAACGGCTTCATGAGCAAGTGGATGATCTACCAGGGGACGTTCCTTTCGGGCAACGGACTGCTTGTCTTCTGCGGGGTGATGGCGCTCTTCATCAGCGCCGCTACTTTAGCCTCATTCGTCAAGTTCTACACCACGGCCTTCGGAGGAGTACCGACGGCCCTAACAGAGAACGCGGAGGAAGTTCCTGCCTCGATGCTCCTTGGAAAGGGCTTTCTCGCAGCGCTCTGCCTGCTCTTTGGACTGATTCCCTCCTCGATAATACCGCTCCTCCTCGCGCCGGGGAAAACTCTCACTGGAGTTGACCTCTCGGGCTGGATATCCACCAAGTACTGGCTCGTGACGATAAGGGCACCGAGGATGCCGAGCGGCGGTGAGACGTACTTCAACCCGTGGCTCCTCGTCGGCGTGCTCGGCGTTTTGGTAGTAGCTATGCTCATCTCCTATCCAAACAGGCCGAAGAGAGTCGTTAAAGTCTGGACCACCGGCGAGCCTGTCAAGCACGAGCACTACAAGCTCAGGGCCATGCACTACTACGGCCCCTTCGAGGAGTACATCCACGGCCTCTACCACAGTGGAGAGGCCCTGAGCGACTGGGGTTCGAGTGTATGCTCAACCACCGTGAAGGGATACCTTACCCTTGGAAGGACTCTGCTCAGATGGGCTGAGAAGGTTGAAAGGAGCGTCTCGAGCGCTGGCAGGTGGTACGTGGAGAACGGAAAGGAAGTCTACCTCGACGAGGCCGTTGCATCACCCTTCATTCAGCTGATAACAGGTCTGGGCATAGGGCTTGAGGAAGTCTCGCTCAACTACGACCTCCTGCTGGTCATTGCGGCGGCGGTGCTCGGTCTGATAATCCTGATCCTTGTGGGGTGGTGAAGATGGAGGGCTACGAGAGAATAACCTTCAGTTTCATCGCGGTCTGTCTCATACTGTTCCTCCCTCCCCTCCTCGACGGCATAGCGAGAAAAATCAAGGCCAAGGTTCAGCTCAGGCAGGGAGCGTCGATATTCCAGACCTACTACGACATCATGACCTTCCTCTCGATGGAGCCGGTCTACCCAACGGAGAGACTCTCATTCAGGCTGGCCCCGTACATAGCCTTTGCCTCGGCAGTCTCTGCCGCGCTCGTGCTCCCCTATGGAAAGGTTATACCCGTCAGCTTCACCGGCGACATCTTTGTCTTCCTCTATGTCCTAGCGATGGTCTCAATAGCTTATATGATAGGTGGCTTCAGCCTCAACAACACTTACACCAACACCGGAGCGAACAGGGAAATGATGATAATGCTCAGCATAGAACCCGTCCTTGGCGTCGCGATAGGAACCTTCGCCCTCAACGCGCACACGCTCAGGATGGGAGCCATACCGTTCGCGGTAACTTTCACCGTCTCGGTTCTCCTCGCCTACGCCCTGCTAGCTTACTCAGTTTACGTCGAGGGAGGCTTTATACCCTTTGACGTGGCCGAGGCAGAGCAGGAGATACTTGAGGGAACCTTCTGCGAGTACAGCGGCTACCTGCTCGGGATATTCAAGTGGGCGCTCATGATAAAGCGCTTCGCCCTGCTGTGGCTCCTCAGCAGTTTCATCTCGATACCGCCGATTAGAAACGTTGCGAACGGTACTCTGGGCGGCGCTTTAATCCTCATTACACAGCTAATAGTGCTCTTCCTGCTCTACGCCGGAATAGCGGTGATTGAATCGATGAACGCGAGGCTCAGGATAGACCACATTATCAGGAAGAACGCAGGGGTGTTCCTATGCTCCCTAGCTGTCCTCGCCCTTGCGGCGCTGGGGTGGTGAAAATGAAGGAATGGGCGCGTAAGATTACCGATGATGAGGTTCGGGAGAGGTACGTTAGCGAGGTAGTTGAGAGGTTCAAGGACAAGATTATGCGCGTTGAGAGAAACGCGAGCAACCAGTGGATAATTGAGATCAACCGAGAAGATCTACCCGAGGTTGTCGGCTACATAATAAACCACCCGGAGTGGAAAGAGACTCAGCTGTCCACAATGGTGGGAGCTGACGAGAGGCCCCGGAGGGGCAAGTTCAGCATGATCTACTGGATATCCATAAATGGTGAAAGTGGCGACATCTTCATTGGTATAAAGACCTACATTCCCGAAGATGACCCGAAGTTTCCGGCGGTTACACCGGTTCATCCAGGCGCGAACTGGTATGAGAGGGAAGTGAAGGATTTACTCGGGCTCGTTCCTGAAGGTCATCCAGACCCAAGGAGGCTCGTCCTTCCGGACGACTGGCCTGAGGGAGTTTACCCCCTCAGGAAGGACTTCCATTACACAGACAGCCCGAAGAGGGACTTCACGGACGAGACGAAGTATCCCTACAAAGAGCCGCCGAAGGGAACTGCAGTCTTCCCGCTCGGTCCCTATCATGTGGCACTCGATGAACCGGGTCACTTCAGGCTCTACGTCAAGGGAGAGGAGATAGTCGACGTCGACTACAGGCTGTTCTACCAGCACAGAGGGATAGAGAAGATAGGGGAGAACAGGCTGACCTATGACCAGGTCAACTTCATAGCAGAGAGGATATGCGGAATCTGCGGCACCGCCCACGCTCTGGCCTATGCACAGGCCATCGAGGCCGCTGGGGAAATAGACGTTCCTGAAAGGGCCGAGTACATCAGAACGGTCATGGCAGAGATAGAGAGGCTCCACAGCCACCTACTCAACCTCGGCCTGGCATGCCACGACGTCGGCTTCGACAAGGGCTTCATGGACGCCTTCAGGCTGAGGGAACACGTGATGTGGCTGGCGGAGAGGCTCACAGGAAACAGGAAGACCTACGGAATGGTCGTCATCGGCGGCGTCAGGAGGGACTTCCTCGAATACAGGCGGAGTATGATTGAGAGGGTCATAAGGGAGCTGAAGGAGAACTTCCAGAAGTGGGTCGACCAGACGCTCTCAACAAAAACCTTCGTGAAGCGCTGTGAGGGGATCGGAATTCTATCCTACAAGGACGCGAAGAGATGGAGCACGGTCGGACCCTTTGCCAGAGGGTCCGGAAGGGATCTTGACGCCAGGAGAGACCATCCCTTTGCAGCTTACAAGTACCTAGACTTCAAGGTTCCCATTTACAAGGAGGGGGACGTTCTGGCGAGGTGCCTCGTTAGGGCGGAGGAAATACTCGAGTCCATCTGGATAATAGAACAAGCCCTCGATGAGATACCCGGAGGGGACATCCTCGCGGAGTGGAGGGAGATACCACCGTACAGGGAAGCAGTCGGCTTCACGGAGGCACCAAGGGGAGAGGACGTCCACTACGTGATAACAGGCGAGGGCAACAGGCTCTACCGCTGGAGGATAAGGGCCTCGACATACAACAACTTCCCGGCCCTGCCGGATGCGATGAGAGGAAACACGGTTGCTGATGCCGTTCTGATAATAGCCTCTATGGATCCGTGCTACTCTTGCACTGAGAGGGTGCAGGTCGTTGATGCGAAGAGCGGCAAAGTGAGGGTTCTCACAGAGAAAGAGCTTACGGAACTCTCCAGAAAGGCCAGCAGGGGGGTCTGAAATGGCCGTCACGCTGAAGTACCCATTCGTAAAGCTGGAGGCCCCTCCGGAGTACAGGGGAGTCCCTCACATAAACCCGAGGCTCTGCATAGGCTGCGGCGCCTGCGTTCAGGCGTGCCCCGCGGACGCGCTGCTGAGGATAGACGACTACGAGAAGGGGACGAGGAAGATCGTCCTCGACGTAGGGAGGTGCATACGCTGCGCCCGCTGCGACGAGGCCTGCCCGACGGGGGCAATAAGGATGACGAGAACCTTCGAAGTGGCCACGCTGGACAGGAATGACCACATCGAGGTAGTCGAGCTCAGGCTCCACAGGTGCCCCAACTGCGGGAACTACACCGATTACACTGAGAGGGCCCTCGAAAAGGCCCTCCAGATACTTCCCGAAGGGCCCTTCGACAAGGACGAAATCAGGAAGAAGGCGGCCCTCTGCAGGAACTGCAGGAGGAGGCTCACGGTTGACGAGACCATAGAGGCCAGCAGGGAGGTGGTAGAATGAAGCTCCGCTCGCTGTATATTTTCCACCTCGACACCGGCGCGTGCAACGGGTGCGAGATAGAGCTCTTCGATATCCTGACGCCGTACTACGATGCGGAAAGGTTAGGCGTCAGGCTGGCCGCATCGCCGAGGCACTCTCACGCGATGGCGGTCACGGGGCCGCTCACAAGGCAGACGTACTACGCGGCCAAAGAGGCCATAAAGGCAATGCCGCCGAAGCCGAGGATAATAGTCGCCATAGGAACCTGCGCCTGCAGCGGTGGAATATTCTACAACGGCTACCCGATATACAGGCGCCCGGAGAGCGGCAGGGAAGGACAGGAATACCCGAGGAGGGGCGGCATATTCGAGCTGGTTCAGGATTTAAGGGACGAAGGAGAATACGTCGGCCCCGTCGTTTACATCCCGGGCTGTCCCCCAAGACCGGAGGAGATACTCTACGGCGTCGCTTTAGCTTTGGGACTTGTTGAGAAGCAGGTAAAGGGGGAGTACTACACGGAGGAGGTCGGCTTCGAGCTTCCAGAATACCCCCTTGAGGAGAGGATACGCCTGAGCCTCAGGGAGCGGCTGAAGTACGTCGTCGGCTACTTCGACAGGGAGAAGATACTCGAAGATTTCATGGAGCTCGTGAAGGAAGCCAGAAGTGCTGAGGAGCTCCACAGGCTAATCGAGGAGTACTGCCTGAAGAACCCCGACCCAAGGGTTTCACTTGCCATGAGGGTTCTCGAGCGGGAGTTCCTCAGGCTGAAGGAGAAGTACGGATGGGAGGTGAAGGGGAATGCCAAAGCTCCTCAAAGCGAGGTACGTGGGCTTCAGGTCTCCGCTGACCGCAATGCTGGATCACGTTGACGCTGACTTTACAGTTTACGAAGAGGTGGGAGAGGTGTCCATAGAGACATGCAGGCAGATAAGGAGAGTCTTTGGACGCTCATATCTCACTTTAGATGACCTCCCGGGGGTTATTAACCTCAAACTTCCCGGGAGGGACAGGGATGTTTTGATGAAGGCCCTTCGAGGCCTGAAACCAGATGAGAAAATTAAGCTTGGAGGAGGTGGTTGAGATGGGACTTCCAGACCCGACCCCATTTGCCCTGTTCGGGTACGGAACTGCTGCCCTAACATACGGGATACACCTAGCCACGGGATTCCCCAGGGCCAAAGACGAAGAAGAAGCTAAGAAAATAAAGAGAGCCTTGATAGCAAATGGCTTCGCCTTCGGTGGTATAGCCCAGTTCGTGGCCGGACTTATACTTTTTGTTCTTCATCCCAACTCGATAGCCGGTGCTCTGACAGCATCTGTGTTTGGAGTGCTCTGGACGGCAATATGGCTTAACGAGTACTTCGATGCTGACCCCAGACCCCTAGCATTCCTAGACCTAGCAATAGCAATTTACACTTTTGTTGCAGGGTTCTGGTTCGCACACCTAGGACTGAAAGTTGTAGCGGGGCTAATGTGGAGCATATGTGCACTAGTAGTTGTTCTAACACAGGTACATGGATTCGGACGGCTTCAGAAACTCGGAGGAATCCTCGCACTTGAAAACTGGATATTGGCATATTACCTGTGCTTTGCCATGGTCACAAACACAGTCATGAACGCCAGCCTGCCTCTTTGAACCTTTCTTTTTTATCTTTGACCGATAGGAGAGATAAACAGCATAAGTGAGGTGTTGGGATATGATTTCAACTATCACGCTCATGGAAGTCATCTTCCCCCTGTACATAACAGCCTTCATCCTATACACAATAAGGGCCATCAAAGGCCCAACCGTCCCGGACATGATTCTAGCCGTCGACTGCATGAGCTTCGACATAGCCGCATTCATGGCAATCCTAGCCCTATACTTCAAGAGCACTTACCTCATCACCGGAGCCATAACCCTAGCACTCTGGGCCTACCTCTTGGACGTCTACATCGCAAACCACCTCACAAAAAAGGAGGTGGGAGCATGAGCATAACCTTCATCCTCGGCGCAATCCTCATAACAATCGGCGGAATCTGCGACCTCCTCGGAGCAATCGGACTACTCAAATTCCCAAACTTCTACGTCCGCCTACACGCGGCAACCGTCGGGACAATAGGCGGGGCAGTAGTGCCGCTCTTCGGAGTAAC